>Ga0256405_10005579_pt1 | contig 21470 bp, 17 predicted proteins | sample RumenRJG_02DNA_FD_189096 | JGI IMG/M metagenome (GOLD analysis project Ga0256405, IMG submission 189096) | Bovine rumen microbial communities from Lethbridge, Alberta, Canada - RJG_02 | ecosystem: Host-associated > Mammals > Digestive system > Stomach > Rumen | place: Canada: Alberta... | reverse complement strand
AATTTAAAAAAAATAAAAAAAAATGATTTTAGGTGTTGACACAAAATACAGAAATTATGTATATTATTCTCACGACATAACTTGGTGCCTGTAGTTCAGTGGTAGAGCGCCAGATTGTGGATCTGGTTGTCGTGGGTTCAATCCCCACCAGGCACCCGATCCGACGAACTCTGATGAGTTTGCGGAAATTGCGCCCGTAGCTCATCTGGATAGAGTCCCGGACTTCGAATCCGGTTGTAGCAGGTTCGAATCCTGTCGGACGCAATAAAATATGGGCCATTAGCTCAGCTGGTAGAGCAACAGACTCTTAATCTGTGGGTCGCAGGTTCGATCCCTGCATGGCTCAACCCAAAGACATCTGAATGATTTCGGATGTCTTTTTTTTTGTCTGGATCGTTTTCATTTTTTTTCGATTTTATTTTCTCCATATAATAAATAATAATTGCTGAAATTCCTTAAGTTTGTAGTCCTTTGGCCGATAAAGAAATGAAAGGTTGTAAAAGCTTTTTGGCTTAGGAGTTGAACATGACAGAAAACGTTGACCGCTACAAGGAAGTTTTGAAAGAAGAAAAAGATATTCTGGAAAAAGTTCTTTCTGCTCAGCAGTTTGTTCGAAAGTCGATAAATGACAAGGATTGGACTGGGCTTATGAAGTTCATGTCTGAAGTTAATATTCTGATGGATAAGTTCAACAGGCTTGATGAAGAAAGGGAAGCGCTTGCCGGAAATATAGCTTCTGATGATTCGGAATCCGCTGCTATGCTTACAGAAGTGCGCGGTCTTCTTGTAAAGTGCCGTGCAGAAAATAAGGCTTTAAGTGATTACATAAACATAACAAGAAATTTTGTAAAGGGGATAATTGATAATGCTTTGCCGCAGAGTAAGGCTAAAGTTTATTCCCGCAACGGAAATATTGTTCAAAGTCAACCGCACAGCGTGGTTCTGAATGCTTTGCTTTAGAGAAATAATCGGATTGCAAGAGGAAGGATAACATGGGATCGACATTTTCAGGAATAGAATTAGGAAAACGCAGTATTATGGCTCATACGGATGCCATTACGACTGCAGGTCACAATATTTCAAATGCAAACACAGAAGGTTACTCAAGACAGCGTGTTCAGCTTAAGGAATTTGATCCTTTGTACAGACCGGATTTGGAACGGCCGGAACGACCTGGAATGATTGGTCAGGGAATTGACGTACAGAGCGTGGAACGTGTTCGTGACGAAATGCTTGATAACCGTATTACAGAAAGCCAGCATTCAGAATCATACTGGGAGACCAGAAGCAATTATTACACAATGATTGAGCAGATTTATAATGAACCGGATGATGTTTCTATACGCTCAAATATGGATAAATTCTGGCAGAGCTGGCAGGAACTTTCCGTTCATCCTGAAAGTCAGGCAGCGCGGCAGGCCGTTGTAAGCCGTGGTGATTCTCTTGTTGATTCGATTACTTCTAAATGGGAAAATCTTATGGGGGTAGGAAACCTTCTTAACGGCGACATAGAAGCAACTGTAAGACAGGTAAATGACTATGCAAATCAGATTGCAGCAATCAACGGAGAAATTGTTCGCTCAAAGGCAATGGGAGACAATCCTAATGATCTATTGGATCGACGTGATCTTCTTGTAGATAAGCTTTCTAAACTTGCGAACATTACTACAGACCGCCGTGATTCAGACGAATTTATGGTTCATCTTGACGGAAATATTCTTGTTCAAGGAAGTATTTCACGAAATTTCAGCCTTGAAACAGTTTTGGACAATAACGGGTATGATAAGCTTGTGTGGAGCGATACTGGTGATGATGCGTATGTTTCCGGCGGTAAGCTAGGAGCTCTTATTGAACTCAGAGATTCTGATATCCGCAGTGAAATTCAGTCATTGAATACAATGACAATGAACTTTGCTGATCTTGTAAATGACGTTCACAGAAATGCATATGGTGCAAATAACGTTACTGGTCTTGATTTCTTTACGCAGCGTTCTTTTGTAGAAAATGTGAATGGAAATTTTGACCGCAATGGTGACGGACAGCTTGATCATTCTTATATATTCAGATTTACAGGAACAACAAAGCTGAATCCTCAGGAACAGATTGGGCTTGAAGGCGTTATGACCTTGAGCGGACCTGAAGGAAATGTTTCTGTTGCATATCATCCTACGGATACGGTAGAAACTGTAATCAATCGGATAAATGATGCAAATGGCGAAGTTAAGGCTTACCTTGACCGTAATAATAATCTTGTACTTAAAGGAACTACGGCTCATTCAGTGGAAAATCCTGATTTTGTAATCCGCCACGTGGAAGATTCAGGTTTCTTCCTTACGGGGTATTCTGGAATTCTTGGTGCAAGCGGGGAAGCCGGCGCATATGACTATGCTCGGGCAGATGCAGTTAATGCACTTAACGGTGCTCAGTTTGCTGTGAGTCCTGTAACTAATCCGGCCGGATATATTCAGGTTAACAAGGCAATTAAAAATGATGTTCTGAGCGTTGCTGCTGCATTCAGGGATAATTCCGGAAACATTAACAACGGAGACGGCCGTGCTGCTGTAGAAATTGCTGCAATCCGCAATACAAAAGTGATGATCGGTCATGAGCGTACGCTTGACGATTATTTTGCAGATTCAGTTACAAATGTAGGCCTTAAGGGAGAACAGGCAGAAACTAATCTTAATAGTCATACAGCGATGATGGATGACCTTAGAAATCTTCGTGATTCAATAAGCGGTGTAAACATTGACGAAGAACTTGCAGATATAATCAAATTCCAGCATGGATACAATGCTGCTGCAAAATTTGTTACTGTCTGGGACAGTCTTCTGGATACAGTAATAAACCGTCTTGGTGTATAATGACTTGCGGCTCTTTTGCCGCATTCAAAACCTGTCTTTTTTGAAAAATATTCACAAAATCTCTTATGTTAAATTTTGAAGTGCCGATACATAAAATATAGCAGACTCATGATTTCATGCTGTCTTAATGCTTTGGAGTTTAGAGGTGTTTTATGCATAGAATCAGTTCAAGTATGAATAATGTGGATACACAGAGTAACCTGCGCATTCAGGAAAGCCGGCTTAATAAGGCAAATAATCAGATTGGAAGCCAGCAGAGAATTCAGCAGCTTAGAGATGATCCGATTGCTGCCGGCCATCTTGTTCGATATCAGTCATATCTTGATCGTGTAAATACTTTTGAAAAAAATGCAGCCACACTTACTGATCAGTATGCTTTACGCGAAGGTTACATGAATAATTCGCTTGATATTTTGCAACGGGTAAGGGAACTTGCGGTTACAGGTGCGAACGGAATTTATACAAAAGATGACCTTAAGAACATGGCAACAGAAGTTGATGAGCTTTTAAAGGAACTTGTTCAGAATGCAAATGCCATTTCTTCTGACGGAAATTCAATTTTTGGCGGAACAAATACAAAATCAACGGCATTTGAAGTTGAGATGGGGAATGTTGAAGGTTCTGGTGTTCCGCTTATTGAAAACGTACGTTATAACGGTAATGTTGACGCAAATAAAGTAGAAGTTGACGAAAATAAATATCTTGACATTGATAATGCCGGTAATAGAACATTTTGGGCTGAACAGCAGAGTATTTATGGTGGAAGGGATGCAACCGGCTGGCAGGCTGCTTCAGATAGCGTAATAAGCGTGGACGGCGTTGAAATTGCAGTGAATGCCGGTGACAATGTTTATGCTCTGGCTGCAAAAATAAATGATTCTGGGGCAGCGGTTCGTGCTTCCATTGATCCTGTTACTAATGGTCTTAACCTTGAGACAACGGATGCACGTCAGCTTTGGCTTCAGGATGTAAAGGGCTCGGCTCTTAATGAACTTGGAATTATAAAGGATTCAAGTCAGAAGCCTCCGTACAATATCGGAGACAGTGTACGTCTTGCTGGTGGTTCTATGTTTGATACAGTAATTGCCTTTAGAAATGCTCTTTTAAAGGGAGATCATGAAGCAATCGGTAGTCGTGTTCTTGGTGCATTGGACAGCGGAATCAGCAATTTAGTAACGAGAATCGCAAAGACCGGTTCTGAATATGAACGTGCTCAGCTTAATGTTCAGCGAAATTCTGCAACAGCGCTTGCCGTTACCCAGCAGGTAAGCCGTGAAGGTGACCTTGATTTTACAAAGGCTGTTACGGACATGAAAATGCTGGATTATGCATATCAGGCAACTCTCAGTAATGCTGGAAAAATGTACAGCAGCACACTTTTGAATTACATGCGATAAAAAATATGGATTCCGCTAATCTGTAACAGGAATTCATTTTTATGAAAAGAGGAAATACATGGAAGTTCTGACAAAAACAAAAGGACGTGTAGAGGTTGAGGAAAAGCAGATTGTTACTTTTCCTGACGGTATTATGGGGTTTGAACAGTTCAAGAAATATGCACTGATCAATTCTGAATATGAGCCGTTTATCTGGCTTCAGTCACTTGATAAAAGCAGTCTTGCTTTTCTGCTGGTAGATCCATTTTTGATTTGCGGAGATTATGAGGCTGATATTGACGACGCTTCTCTGGCTCGAATCGGAATTGAATCCCCTGAAGATCTTGTTGTTATGACAATCGTTACAATTCCAACAGACGGTTCTGCAATTACGGCAAATTTTTTAGGTCCTGTTGTTATAAACCGAAAGAACAATATTTGCATGCAGGTTGTCCTTACAGATAACCGTTGGACTACAAAATTTGATATAGTTGAATCTTTGAAAAAGAAGGGAGAGTAAATATGCTTATACTGTCCCGAAAAACTGACCAGCAGATAAAAATCGGCGATGACATATCAATAACAATAATTGATATTCACGGTGATCAGGTTAAAATCGGTGTTGAAGCTCCAAGAAACGTAAAAGTTTTCAGACAGGAAGTATTTAATGCCATAAAATCCGAAAATACCGCTGCGGCTACTGTAAATACTGACAAGATAGAGGATCTTTCAAAAATTCTTTCAAGATAAAGCGGAAGGATTTTTCCTTATTCTGACAAAAAATCCCGGAAATATTGAATTTAACTTATGAAGTTCGCTTCATGAAATTTTTTTTCAATACCGGGATTTTTTTATTAACGTATTATAGGATCATTATGATGATTTTTGCTGCAAGTACAATAGATACAAGGGCAAAAGGGTAAGTTGCTGCATAAGCTGCAGAAACTTCATCTGTTCCGGCTGTTGCAATCAAAGTTCCAAGAGCAGGAGTAGAAGTCATACCGCCTGTAATAGAACCAAGGTTGTTCAAAATGCTGAGCTTGAATACGTAGCGTGCAATGATATAGCCTACAATCATAGGAACTGTAGTCATAACGGCACCGTAGATAAAGTATGTCCAGCGGAATTTATCAATAAAGTTTACGCCGCCAGGAACACCGGCACCAATAAGGAATAGTACAAGACCAAGTTCGCGGGCAAAATTCAATGTTTCTTTTTTAATGCGGCAGTCAATGTTTCCGATATGTGCAAAATGACCGATTATAAGTCCACCGATAAGACATCCTCCTGAATTCCCCAGTGAGAAGTTGATTACAGGAATCTTTATTGCACCTATGAGACAACCAATGGCAACTGCTGCAAAGAAAGCGAAGAAGCCGAACGGATCCATCGCAGTAAGCTTACCTTTTGGTTCTGGAACTTTAATTTGGTTTGCGGCTTGGAAGTGTGCAACTTCTTCAGGAAGGTTGATTTTAAGAACTTTTGGAACAAGCTGAACAAAAAGAACGACACCAAGAACGCCAAATGTATATGCAATTCCGTAGCCGGCTGTAACGTCTGCTTCAAAGTTGGTTACAGAACCGGAAGCTTTTGCAAGTTCATCCAGGGCTGTTGCAACTTCTTTTCCGGCACTGAATCCCGGAGTAGAAGTAAGTCCGCCTGTAAGAAGGCCTACGGCCATAGAAGCTGACATGTTTTTATCAAGAACTGTAAAAATTACTGCTGTAAGTGCACCAAGGGCAATTACAATAAATCCAATGCAGATATAAGCCAATGTGCTTTTATTAAAACTTCGGAAAAATTTTGGACCTGCAATAAGTCCGACAGCAGTTACGAAAAGTGCTGTTCCTATGTTAGAAACGATTCCGAAATTTCCCTTGATTTTTGCACTAAAAAGGAATATTTCCTTTGATTTTTCTACGACTGTCTGGACGCCGTCAACTAGTTCTGATGCAGTCCATTTGATTGTAAAACTTGGAAAAAAGTGTGTTACAACTCCGTAGATTAGAGCAACAAGAAGTACTCCTGCTGTTCCCAATTCAATACCTTTTACTTTTATTCCACCAACAAGATAACCGATGGCACCAATAGCAAAAACAATAAAAATAAACGATAGTGCTGATGAGCATACACCAGCAAAATATGCTGTCATTTTCTTACCTCTGACAATTATTATATAAATATGGCAAGTTTGTTCAATAAGAAAACGACAGCAGGAAGGCCCATATTATGAGGGAATTATTTTAAATACTCTATTTTCGATTCTATGTTGTATGGTTTTGTAAGGTTTCCTATATCGACTAAAAAACTGATAGTGTCTTGAAGCGACTCTATGTCCCCGTTCGTTATACTAACCGAAAAATCGTATATATTGGAGATTGATTTTATCTGTTCTCCAGAAACCTGAAACTTTGCAGCAATCTTTGCAAGGGTTCCTTCGTCCAATTCTGGAATAAGTGACGCGGCTTTTTCGTATTCATTGAGAATTACGGCAACGGTATCTCTGTTTGTTTCTAGAAATTCTTCGCGGCAAACAAATCCATTGGTTCCCTTGAGTGGTGTCTCTGAGCCATATGCAATTATTTTTGCAGTTGAGTTGGCTACAAGCCGTGTAATATTCGGTTCCCAGATGACAACTGCATCAGCAAGGCCTGAAGTTAATGATGATTCTGCCTCTTTTGCAGAAATATTTATGAATTCAATGTCAGAAAATGTCAGACCGTATTTTTTCAGCAGAAGGGTTGTAAAATTGTGCCCTGTAGAACCGAAAACGGTTGCAATTTTTTTAGTCTTCAGGTCTTTTAAGGAAGAAAAAGCTGCATTGTTCCCGCTAGCCAGCAATGCATATGCATTTGCTCCGCGTGCTGGAATACCTACTAATTTCATCGGAGTTGAATTTGACAGCGCGATAACAGTAGGAACGTCACCGATAACACCGATGTCTGTCATATCTGCGGCAAGCGATTCGTTCATTGGGGGACCAGATTCAAAATCCTGCCATACCACGTCTATCTTCTTGGGAGCCAGAGCATCTTCTATAAAACCTTTGTCGCGCGCAATATAAAGCGGAATGAAGGCGGCTGACGGCTGTATACCTATTCTTACTACAGAAGAAGTTTCATGATTTTTCTTGCAGCTTGAAACTGAAATAACTGATGAAAGCAAAATAATGATTGAAATAAACTTAAAACACATCACTATTTCAGTATAAACATTAAAATAAAAAATCACAAGTTTTTCTTTACAGATTTATGAAACGGGCTTAAAATTCCGTAAAAAAGGATTGCAGATGGAACTCAAAAAGATTGTAAAAGATATTGGCGTTGCTTTTGGAATTATTGTTGATATTTTTATAATTGTTTTTTCTCTGATTATCTTTCAGCATCGAATCGGAGTCAGCCTGTTTAAGAGAAGCATTCAGAATATAACTGAAATTCAGCAGCTTTATAAACAAATGATCAGCAACAAGTTTGAAGATCAGTTTTCATTACTTGAAACTCAGTCAAAATATTTTGAAGAAGGGAATAAGACAGAGGAAGAAAAACGTGAAAATGTCTTGAAGTATTCAAAGGCATCCGGAGAATTCAAAAAACTTGCTCTGATTAATTCAGACGGCACTGGAATTGATTTTTCTGGTAAAACTATTCCAAATATAAGGAACCGGATTTATTTCCGTGAAGCCGTAGAATCTTCTCAAAGATCAGTTTCTGAGCAGATTGAGCTTGATAGTAATCTAAAACCTGTTCTTACGCTTTTATATCCTGTAAAGAACAGAACGGATCTCTTTATAATGGGAACAATTTCTTACGATATTCTCAGAAAAATGTTTGACGTTCCTATTTTTTCCGGGAAAAGCTATTCCTATATTGTCAACAAAGAGGGAAATATTATTCTCTGTAATAAGGACAAGAAAAAAGCCCTTTACAACATAAATTTTTACGACTACATAAAATCTGTCTCTACGACAAAGTACAGTGTAGTAAAAAAAATGAAAAATGATATTCAGCAAGAACTTTCTGGATGGGTTATATGTACTAGTCCTGAGTCTGAAAAACTTTTCAGCTATACATCTTTAGGAATAAACGACTGGACTCTGATTACAGTTTTGCCGATTTCGTATATTCGTAAGCAACAGACTGGAATAATCATTCTTGTGTTCGTTGTAATTGCGGTAATCGGACTTATGCTGATGATAATAATTTTCCTTGTTTATCTGATGTTGCGGCATAATTCAATAATTGAAAGAGATAATGAACGGCTTGTTACAGTAAACAATCAGACACAGACTTTATGCTTTGAATTTGACATTACAAAGGATATCATTGATTTTTCGGGGGAAACGAAATTTATTCTTGGAACAGATAAAAAACAGCTTCCTGCTGAATTTGTCCGTTCGGAACATTTCAGGCGTATTCATCCTGATGATGGAAATATTCTTGATTGCCTGCATGAATCTATAACACAGAAACAAGATAGTTATACGGCGGAATTCCGCTATAAAGGATATGATAATGAATATTTCTGGTGCCGGCTTTCTGGTTCCTTTATTTTTTCTGACGATGGTAGACCTGTAAAGTTTATCGGAAGCATTTCGAATGTAAATTCTCAGGTTCTTCATGAACTTAAGCTTAAGGAACTTGCAGAGTGTGATAAATTGACTAAGCTTCTGAATAAGACAACAATGGAATCAAAAATAAAAAAATATCTGAATGAATCTGTGAATGGAAAACTTTGTGCATTCATTATAGTTGATCTTGATAATTTTAAGAGCATAAATGATTATCTTGGGCATATGACTGGCGATATGGCAATAAGAGATGCTGCAAAAAAATTGTCTCTTGTCTTCTCTGAAAAGGATTATATTGGACGTTTTGGTGGTGATGAATTCTGTGTTCTAATGCGCTTCAGCGAGTATTTTACAAAGGATTCCGTTATAAAAGTCTTGAAAGAAAAAGGAGAAAGTCTTTGCAATATTCTTCAAGAAGATTATTTTAATGAAGATTCAACCGTTTGTGTTTCTGCAAGTATCGGTATGGCGGTTTATCCGTATGACGGTCTAAGTTATGAGGAGCTTTTTGCCTGCGCGGATAGCGCTCTGTACGATGTAAAGAAAAGCGGAAAGAATGCCTTTAAGATTTATGATGGAAAACGTAAACAATAAAACGTGCTACGATGCGGGAGCAAAAGATTGGACGATTCTAAACACGCATTCACCTGCTTTTTCTATTTTTCTAAGCATATCCATGTAATTAAGCTCTGCCTTTACGTCGCTTCCATCTTCGAGCCGCTTTCTTGAAGACTTTTTTAGTTCTTTTTTTGTGGTATTGATTTTTTTAACAACCCCAGAAGTGTGTATTTTATTTTCTGCAGGAATTCCGAGGGCTATGCAAGAACATGTATGATCAAAGAAAAAATAGACTTGTTCAAAATATGTGTTAAGTTCCTGTATATGCATTTTCAGAAATTTTGTTTCTGTTTTACTGTGAAATTTGCATATCGTGTGCACCATGGATAGACATTCATCGCTTAGCTCTTCAAGATTTTGAGTTACGGAAATAAGATTTTCAAGATTGTTTCTTTTTTTATGATTTGCATCAGGAAGTCGGGTACATTTTTGCAGAAAAGCAGTAATTCCTGTATTCATTTCATCAATGTATTCTTCATCTGTTTCTATTTTCTTGACAATAACTTCGTCTGTTTTTCCATCGGCATTAAGGGCTTTGTGCAGAGTTTCCATCATTTCCATTACAAGCTCTGCCATTTTTGTAATTTCCTTTTGAATTTGAAAGTAGTACAAATCTGAACTTATGTGGCTTGCAGGAAGTATTGCCGGCAGTCTGTAATGTGCAATTTCGTCTTTTATGGAGTTTTTAATTATTTTTTTTGCAATACTTGCAATCTGATCAACAAAAGGCAGAAAAAGCAGAGTCGCACTTACATTGAACAGAGTATGAAGCATTGCTATGTGTGTTGTGATGTTAGCTTGCGGGGTCCCGGGAACTATAAGGTCAATAAGGTACAGGAACGGATTGAAAAAACAAAGCACAATCAGAGTCCCGATAACATTGAATGCTACATGAACTGCCGCTGTCCGTCTTGCGTTTACATTTGCACCGAATGATGACATTACAGCATCGATTGTTGAACCTATGTTGCTTCCAAGAACAACTGCAGCGGATAAATTCCAAGATAAAGAGCCGTTTGCGGCCATAGTAAGTACGATTGCTGTTGTGGCAGAAGAAGAATGAATTAAGGCTGTAAAGAATGCTCCTATAATTATTCCTGACAGAAGTCCGAATAAGCCAAGATTTTCAAAATTATTTAAGAATGCTACGGACTCTGGTCGCAGGTTCATTGAGGATTTTAAAAGGTCAAGTCCCATAAAAAGTATTGCAAAGCCCATAAAACAGTCTGCAAAATTATGAATTCTGAATTTTTTGAAGTATTTTAAGATAAAACCAAATCCGAAAAGGGGGATTGCAGCTTTCTGTAAGCTGAATGAAAAGCCAAAAAATGAAACAATCCATGCAGTTACAGTAGTTCCTATGTTTGCTCCAAAGATAATACTGATTGCTTGTGTAAGCGTTATAATTTCGGCATTTATAAAACTGACTACCATAACTGTTGTTGCACCGGAAGACTGTATTACTGAGGTTACAGCAATTCCTGTAAGAACAGCAGAAACACGATTACCGGAAATTTTTCTAAGCAGGGACTGCAAACTGCTGCCGGCTCCCTTTTGAATTCCGTTGGAAAGCATTTCCATGCCATAAAGCAGCAGGCATAATGCACCTGTAAAACCGAATGTTTGGCTGATTACAGTAAAAATCATATGCCAAAATATATAATAAGGATCTGATAGTGACAATAAAACGTGCAGACAGAAATGTTAAACTTATGTAAATTTGATTCAATAATGATTTGATTATTGTGAAGCTTAATACGGGACAGAATTTTTCTTAACTGAAAAAAACTGTCCCGTTAATCATTGTGTAGCTTTGAAATGTATTTTCAGAATAAATCGTACGGTTGCACGAAGCTACAGGAACTACAGAGCTTCCTTTCGGAAACTCTCAGTTAGTTACAATGTAGCACCAGGAATAGCCTTGCCTTCAAATTCAGGATTTCTCCGTTCGCTACGCTCACTACCGAGTTTCCTTGTGGAAACTCGCGTGTAATTACAGTGTAGCTCCAGGAATCTCTTTATCAAATTCAGGATTTCCGTGGTGGTATGTTGGAAGCACTTTTGGAGAAACAGCGTCGCCGGTAATCTTTGCAGCTTCGCGTTCTTTTTCGAATGCTTTTACATGATCAAGGTTCATCTTGTCTGAAAGCTTGATGTTCTTGAACATTTTTCCAGCTTCGATTCCGGCTTCGCGACCAAATACAACTACGTCAAGGAGTGAGTTACCCATCAAGCGGTTTGTGCCGTGAACACCACCAGAAGCTTCTCCCGCAACGAGGAGGTTTGCAATATTTGTGTGGCAAGTCTTGTCGATTTCTACACCACCGTTCTGGTAATGGAGTGTAGGGTAAACAAGAATTGGTTCCTTGCGGATATCGATACCGTACTTGATGAACATGTTGTACATAGCAGGAATTGACTTAAGGATTGTTCCTTCTCCGTGGATCATTTCAATCATTGGAGTGTCGAGCCATACAGCATCCTGTACATCATTCTTAACACCGCGGCCTTCTTTTACTTCACGGATGATACCAGAAGCGTTTACGTCGCGTGTTTCAAGAGGATGAATGTAAACTTCACCGTCTTTATTGATAAGTTTAGCTCCAAGTGAGCGAACTTTTTCTGTTACAAGTTTACCAAGAATCTGTGTTGGGTAAGCAGCTCCAGTCGGGTGATACTGCAATGAATCCTGATAAAGAAGTTTTGCACCTGCACGGTAAGCCATTACAAGACCGTCGGCTGTAGCACCGTAGTGGTTAGATGTTGGGAATCCCTGATAGTGCATACGACCAGCACCACCAGTTGCAATAATTACAACCTTTGCTTTAGCAATGCGGATTTCACCAGTTTCGATGTTCATAAGAACAGCACCACAAGCTTCGCCTTTATCGTTCTTGATAAGTTCGATTGCAGCTGTAAAGTCTACAACTGTAATGTCATCCTTGCGGTTGAAAGTTTCATCGCGGAGTGTACGCATGATTTCTGCACCAGAGTAGTCCTTACATGCATGCATACGTTTGCGGCTTGTTCCACCACCATGAGTTGTAACCATTGTTCCGTCTTCTGCCTTGTCAAATTCTACACCAAGGTCGTTGAGCCATTTGATTACAGATGGAGCCTTGTTTACGAGAGTGTATACAAGTTCTGGTTTTCCGTCAAAGTGTCCGCCACCGTAACAGTCAAGGTAGTGCTGAGCAGGTGAGTCATTTGGCTTGTCTGCAGCCTGAATACCACCTTCAGCCATCATTGTGTTAGCGTCACCAACGCGGAGTTTTGTTACGAGAAGAACTTTAGCACCAGCTTCACTAGCCATAATTGCAGCAGAAGTTCCGGCACCACCTCCACCGATTACAAGAACATCTGTTTCATAGTCGATGTGGTTAAGGTCAATCTTTTCTGGTTCAAGGCGTGGTTTTGCCTGAAGCATTTCTGCAAGTTCGATTGGAGCCTTCTGTCCTTTGTTTGGACCGATTTTAAGTTCTGTGAACTGTTCCTTGATGCGGTCCGGATGGAATTTCAAAAGCAAATCGTCTTTCTGTTCAGCAGTAAGACGAGCGTGTTCAAATTTAAGGTTTTCTTCGCGTTTTTCAGCTACGATTTTCGCAGCATCGTCAAGATAATTTCCGTACATAGTATATTCTCCTTTAGGGGAGTACCCCTAAGACCCCCTTGTTATTAGGGGAAAGACAACCCTCTACTTCGAAGCGGTGTTTTCTTTCCCCTAAAACCCCAATCTTTCCCAGCACGACTTAGGGCTATGCCCTAAGAACCTGTGGAGAAAAGCAGGAAGTTTTAGGGTTTATTTTTCAATATCTCTGTTATTATACAATTTCTTAATCTGTTCTTTGTCGCCGGTAGACATTTCTACGAACTTCTTGATTGCTTCTTCGCATTTTCCTGCGTCGATTTCTGCAACGCGGTCAAGAAGGTGCTGACTCTGTGGCTGAAGGTATTTACCATTGAGACGGCGTGCAAGTTCTGCAACCTGTGGATGTGAAATACCTGCCGGACAGCGGCTTGAACAGCATCCGCACATTACACAGTCGAAAGAAAGATCTGCACATTTTGCAAAATCTCCGCGCTGTGCGTAAGCGATGTACTGCATTGTCTTAAGTCCCTGAGGACAAGCACGTGTACAAGCGTTACATCCAACACAAGAATAGATTTCAGGATAAAGCTGCATCATAACAGCCTGTTCTGGTTTGATTTTGTTGATGTCGTAAACCTGTTTTACAAGTGGGAAGAAAGGAAGGGTTGCGATATACATATCGTTTTCAACTTTCTTTGAACAAGCAAGACAAGTCTGAAGCTGGTTCTGTCCCTTGATACGATAGATTGTAGCACAGGCACCGCAGAAACCGTTACGACAACCGCAACCGCGTTTAAGCTGGTAACCTGCATATTCCATAGCATTCATGATTGTAAGTTCTGCCGGAACATCATATTTTTTACCAAAAATGTAAATTGTAGCCATTTCTTTATTAGCCATTTATTTTTCTCCTTTAGGGTGGTCCCTAAGACCCCGTTATTTTGGGGGAAAGAAACCCCTCTACTCGGAAGCGGGGTTTTCTCTCCCCCAAACCCTCTCTTTTTCCCAGCACCGCTTAGGGCTCTGCCCTAAGAACCCGTGTAGAAAAAGCAGGTTCGGATATTATTAGTATTCAGGCGGTAACTCACCCAACTGGTTGAAGCTGAATACCGGGCCGTCTTTGCAGACGAACTTGTCGCCGATGTTACAGCGGCCGCATTTTCCGATACCGCACTTCATGCGCATTTCCATTGTCGTAAAGATCTGTTCGTCCTTGAAACCAAGGTCTTTAAGAATCTTAAGTGACATGTGGATAAGGATTGGAGGTCCACACATGATTACAGTCATTCCGGCATCCGGTTTGAGTTCTGTGATGAACGGAGGAACAAAGCCTACATGGCCGTTCCAGCCTTCTTCTGCGCGGTCGATTGTAATATCGATAGAGCAGTTTGGCTGTTTCATCCATACATTCTGCATTTCGTCCAGGCGAACAAGGTCAGCCTTAGAGCGGGCACCGTAAATTACCTGGATTTTTCCATAATTTTCCCGGTGATCTATCATGTAATTTACTACTGAGTGAACTGGAGCAATACCAATACCACCGGCAATTACAAGAATGTCCTTACCTTTGAGGGCGCCTTCTACAGGGAAGCCGTTTCCAACAGGTCCGCGGAGACAAATCTGCTGACCAACTTCAGCATTGTGGAGCCATTCAGTTACGACACCACATTTTTTGATAGAAAATTCCATGTGTGATTCAAGTGTAGGGCTTGAAGTAATGGAAATCATTGATTCACCAACGCCAGGAACAATGAGCATTGCACACTGTCCAGGAATGTGGTTGAACAATTTTTTCCCGTCAAGGCCAACTACACTGAAAGTTTTTACATCAGGAGTTTCCTGCTTAATGTCAATAATTTTTCCAATGTAAGGGATAAATGATTCTTTGTTTTCCATAAGCATTTTTATTCAAGTGATGATTGAGCTTGTCGAAATCATCTGATGGTGGTTTCGAGAGCCTCAACCACCGGCTTAAATTTCATCATCCTCCTGTACAGCTTTAATTACTTTTACAACGTTCATGTTTACAGGACAGCTTTCAAGACAACGGCCGCAACCTACGCAAGAGAACAAGCCTTCATGTGCCATTGGATAGTACATAAGTTTGTGCATAAAGCGCTGGCGGCTTCTTTCTTTCTGTGTGTGACGTGGGTTTTCTGCAGCCATCTGTGTAAAGTCATTAAACATACAGCTGTCCCAGCAGCGGATCTGACGGATTCCGTTGTTAGTCTTAAAGTCGCGAACGTCAAAACACATACAAGTAGGGCAGACATATGTACAAGTTCCGCATCCTACGCAAGGTTCTGAAACTTTTTCCCAGATTTTCGAATTGAAAATCTTAAGCATGTCTTTTCCCTGGAATTTAGAAAGGTCAAGGTGAGCAAATGGAAGTTTTTCTATCTTGTCAGAAATCTCTTTCTTAAGAGAATCAACAGCCTTAGCATCTTCATCTTTAAGAACTGCTTTTGCTTTTTCGATGAAAGCCCTTCCTTTTTCAGTGTTTGCTTCAAAGAAGTATTTGTCGCCACTGAGCCATGCACTTACATCGCCTTTTGAACCATTTTTGTCAGCATTAAGACTTGCATCGATTCCGTATGTAGAACAGAAACAAGTTTTTGCAGGTTCATTACAAGCTAATGTAATTACAGTTCCGTGGTCGCGGCGGTTCTTGTAATAAGAATCAACCGGATTCATGTTAAGGTAAACGTTATCGATTACAGTAAAACCAACTGCATCACAGGCACGAACACCAAAGATTACAAAATCTTCAATTTCTTTGCGTGGATCATTTACAGTGATTTCTTTGCCTTTCATTTCATAGCTGACCATGTGTTCTGTTTTTGGAAAGAAAAAATCCTTAGCAGAACGAACTGTCTTAAGATTAGAAGAAAGTTTTACGCCTTTTTCCCATTTCTTAAAGTCAGCTCTTCCAGTTTCGTTATCAACAGGAAGATAAAGAGGCTGTTTTTCGCCGATTAAGGCAAACAATTCGTCAATTTTATCTTTAGAAATTGCAAACATTAGTTTTCGCCTCCTTCTTTTGAACGGTCATATACGATTGTTGTTTCAGGGTCGTTTTCGGCATTGAAAGTAAGCATTGCTGGCTTTGTTTCCATGTCGCTTCCGGCCTGATATTCACCGTAAATTTCGTTGATGTCTTTAATGTATTTGCGGTTAAGAAGATAAAGCGGAATGCCCTGAGGACAAACTCTTGAACATTCTCCACAGTCTGTACAGCGTCCGGCAACGTGCCATGCGCGGATGATGTGGAAAAGGCTTTCTTCAAAACTTGTTTCTGCAACCTTCTGAGTTGTGTAAAGCTTGTTGTTGTCGAATACACATTTTTCACAGGTACAAGCAGGACATACGTTACGGCAAGCATTACAGCGGATACAGCGTGAGAATTCATTCTTCCAGAATGCGTTTCTTTCATCTGCTGTCATTTTTTCGTATTTTTCAACTACTTCGAGTCTGTCGTTTGTTCCAACATCTGCATTTTCATCAACGCCTAAAAGTTCGTCACATGAAACATGTTTTTTGCCTCGGCAGCTTTCGCAAACCTGTCCGCCGTCAAGAGTATCCTGACAAGGGATTCCGATTGCATAAACATCACCGCGGGTAATGCGGTTTTCTTTTAAGAGCTGCGTGAATGAATAAGAATCAGCCGGTTTTAAGAACACAAGAACAACTTCCTGTGGAATAGGAGCGTCCTGTGCGTTTGGATCGCGCTGCTTTGCCATTGTGTTATTCATTCTTGTTGTGCTTTTCTTTACTTCAATATCGCGGGTAATACCAACGAGATATTTTGAAAGGTTTGCAGCACAGTTTTTATCGTAGATAAATTCTTTATCAAGTTCTTCAGCTGTTCTGAAAGTTCCTGGTGTGATATCATCATCAAAAAGACCTTTTTTCCAGCCTACTACGCGCTGAACTTTGCCTTCTGCAAGCAATGCTTTTGCGCGTTCAATCATCTTTGCGCTTAGTTCTTGCATCGTACATCCTCCAGCTTTTTACATTCGCCGAGAGCTCTAATCTGCTCAACGAATTCGTTCATAATTCCGGCAAACTTAACACCTTCTGCAGCAGAACACCATTCTACGCGTGTGCGGCCTTTTTCGATTCCCAAAAAGTCAAGTTGACTGAAAAGGAGAGTCATACGGCGGCGTGCAAAGAAGTTACCTGTTGAATAGTGACAGTCTCCAGGATGACATCCGCAGAGGATTACACCGTCAGCACCACGCTGGAATGCACGGAGAATGAACAATGGGTTCAAACGGCATGAACATGGAATGCGGATAATTTTTACGTTTGCAGGATATTCAAGACGGTTGTTACCGGCAAGGTCTGCACCTGCATAAGAACACCAGTTACAGCAGAATGCAACAATTTTTGGCGTCCAGTCTTTATTAGTATTTTCTGACATAATCATTTTTTACGTATTACATCGGTGGTTGAGGCTCTCGAAACCACCTTTTCAAGATGGTCATTTCGTCCCTTCGACTGAGCTCAGGGACCTCTCAGGGACCGCAACCTCAATGACCACTATTACAATACGCTATCTACCTCCGCCAAAATCTGTTTGTTGCTGAAGCCCTTCAAGTCCATAGCACCGCTAGGACAAGCTACTGTACATGCACCACATCCCTGACACATAGCAGAGTTAACCTGTGAAACGTGACGGGTAATAGTAGTACGGTTTGGACCGCGGAAATCCTTGTCGATATACGAAATAGCTCCGTAAGGACAAACATTTGCACACTGACCACAGCCGTTACATGCATTTTCATCCGGCTGAGCTGTACAAGGGTTATTCTTAAGCTTGTCTTTAATCAAAAGACAGATTGCTTTTGCTGCGGCACCAGAAGACTGGGCAACAGTTTCAGGAATATCTTTTGGTCCCTGACAACATCCTGCAAGGAAGATACCTGCAGTTGGGCTTTCTACTGGACGGAGTTTTGCATGAGCTTCAAGGAAGAAGTCATTTGTGTCCATAGAAGTTGTAAGCATTGTAGCAAGAGGACGGGCAGATTTGTCAGCTTCAATAGAAGCGGCAAGAACTACCATGTCAGCCTTGATGTGAACCTGACGGTTCAAAATCAAATCTGAGCCCTGAACATCAAGAGTTCCGTCAGGAAGAGGAGTTACCTTTCCAACCTGTCCCTTAATGTAGTTTACACCGTACTGTTCAACTGCACGGCGGTAGAATTCATCAAAGTTTTTACCAGGAGTACGAACGTCAATGTAGAATACAGTGATGTTTGTGTCCGGATAGTGATCACGTGTAAGGATTGCATGCTTTGCAGTATACATACAGCAGATCTTAGAACAGTATTCGTGTCCCTTTGTAGAATCAGCTGAACAACGGCTTCCTACACACTGAACGAATACGATGTTCTTTGGTTCTTTTCCGTCTGAAGGGCGGAGAAGGTGACCATTTGTAGGTCCAGAAGCATTGCAGAGACGTTCAAATTCAAGAGAAGAAACAACGTCAGGGCTCTGGCTGTATGCGTATTCGTCAAATTTCTTAAGGTCAATCGGATTGTAACCGGTTGCAACGATGATAGCACCGTACTTTTCTGTAATAACTTCTTCTTTCTGGTGGAAGTTGATTGCACCAGCAGCACAAGCCTTTTCACAGAAACCACAAACGTTATCTTTACCGTTTGCAAGACCTTTCATGTGCAGACAGTAAGTTGCATCGATGTTTGCAACCTTTGGAACTGCCTGAGCGAAAGGAATATCTATTGCCTTGCGGTTATTCAAGTTCAAGTTGAAAGCATTTGGAACTTTCTTGTTTGGACATTTTTCGATACAAGCACCACAACCTGTACACTTTGTTTCATCAACATAGCGAGGATGGCGTTTGATATCGATTTCGAAGTTACCGATGTAACCGCGGACACCACAAACTTCACTGTAAGAAAGGATGCGGATGTTAGGGTTCTGGCTGACTTCTGTCATTTTTGGAGTTACGATACAAGAAGCACAGTCGAGTGTAGGGAATGTCTTGTCAAGCATGGCCATTTTACCACCGACAGTTACATTCTTTTCTACGATGTCAACAGGGAATCCTGCATCAGCAATGTCCAAGGCAGCGGTAATACCTGCAATACCACCACCGATAACAAGAGCACGCTTAGTCATTGGAGTTTCACCAGGAGTTAGCGGTGTATCAAGGATAGTTTTTGCAATGGCAGCCTTACCAAGGGCAATTGCTTTTTCTGTAGCGTCGCCCATATCTTTCATAACCCATGAACACTGTTCACGGATGTTGGCAACTTCTACTTTATAAGGGTTAAGACCAGCTCTTTCTGCACATGCACGGAAAGTTTTTTCATGCATACGTGGAGAACATGAACAAAGAACAACGCCTGTAAGCTTATCTTCTTTGATATGGTCTTCAATCATTTTCTGACCGGCAGATGAACACATGTAAGTGTAGTTAGTTGAATAAACAACTCCGTCTACCTTTCCAAGTTCTTCTGCTACTTTTGCTACGTCAACAGTGCCTGCAATGTTAGTACCACAGTGACATACAAAAACACCAATTCTTTCCATTTTCTTCTGTCACTCCTTATTTCTTGTACTTTCTGAAAGCACTTACGATAGCCTGCTGAGGCATATCTTCATCAAGGTGTTCAGGTACCTGATTTGGATCCAGGTGATGTGGACCTCGCTGACCTTCTACCATAAGACGAACGGCTTCGATAATCTTTACTGGTTCAACCTGACGAGGACATCGTTCAAGGCAGGCAAAACATGAAAGACAAGCGTAAATTGATTTTGTTTTGAGCAAAGGTTCAATTTCGCCTTTTTCTACCATCTGAACAAACTGATGTGGATGATATTCCATTGAATCATAGTTAGGGCATGTACCAGAGCACTTACCGCAAACCATACATTTTTTAGGATTTACACCACTAGTCTGAATGATTTCATTTCTCAAAGATTCAAGTTCGCTCTTAAGCATTTACAGCCTCCTTGTGAGAAGAATTCTCGTTTACAGAGTGAGAAATTTTCTCAATTTCAGCTAAAACTGAATCCTTAATTCCAAGGGCTTCTGCAAGAAGTTCAGAGAAATATACTACATCAAGATTTGTATCTTTCTGATTTTTGATAAGGTTATAGCGGCAGAGAGGACAGCTGGTAACTAGAAGTTCAGCACCAAAGTCCTGTGCGTTTGAAATGATAGCCTTTGTCCTGTTTTCTGGAATTGATTTATCTTCGAACATTGCGTATGCACCGCAGCATTCATTTCTCTGTGCGTAGATTACAGGAGTAGCACCGATAGCCTTGATAAAGTCTTCAAGAATCTGAGGATTTTCTGGATCATCGAACTGCATTACTTTTCCAGGTCTAAGGAGAAGACAGCCGTAATAGGCACCGATTTTTTTACCTTTGAGCGGATTTTTTACCGCGGCTTTTACTTTGTCCCATCCGATAACATCGCGGAGAACTTCAAGGAAATGAAGGACCTTTGCTTCGCCGTGATATTCAATTTCATCAGCCTTAAGATAGTTGTTCGCACGAAGAATCATGTTCTCATCGTTCTGCATTGCGTTGTTTGTCTGCTTAAGGACGTTGTAACAAGCGGAACAGAGAGTAACCAAATCCTGATTATTGTCGCGGGAATATGCTAAAGCTCTTACAGAAGAGAGCTTTGGTGCAATTTCGTCGCTTGCCATAGGGTAAACGCCGCCACAACACTGCCATTCAGGAATTTCTTCAAGTGTGAATCCTAAAGCTTCCGCAGATCTGCGAGCGTACAAGTCAAGGTCTAGTGCCTTGTTCTTGAGCGTACAGCCTGGAAAATAAGAATACGTCATACTTGCTCCCATAAAATATATGTTTGACTTTTTTGTAAAATTTCAAATCAGAAAAAAAATGCCGATTTTTTCCGATTATCACTATAGTATAATCCTTTTTTTATAATTTGGGAAGATTAAAAGGATGGGGGAATGGAAATATATTGGAAAAGAAAGAGTTGATTATAAAGCGGATGGAAAAGGTAGAAAAGCGGATCGTACCTGCAGATTCTATGAGTCTGTTCTCCGAAGATTTTATAAAATAAGGTTCCAGAAAGGTTTTCATAATTATTTATAAAAACTGGTAATTTAAGATTCCTCCTGAGAGATGTCGCTCTGACCGGCGACCTTATAGATGGTAAAGCTAAAAAATTGCTGCATCGCAATTTTTTTTAACGCGACGTTTGTGTAACAAACTCGGTTACTTTGCTATTAATCACAACCACCCGTCAAACGGGTGGTTTGCTCTTAGCCTATAAGGCTAAGGGTCTCAAGCCGAGACTTAAGTCCCTCGCTTTCACATGTGTTCAAGCCTATTGCAGCTTGTCACCCGCTGGCTCTTAAAGAGCCTTTTGTACTACTTACTACCCTTAAAAGGGTCTTCGTATTCTTTTTCAGTAATTTTATCCATCGCTATATCATGAGCTTCCT
>Ga0256405_10005578_pt1 | contig 21470 bp, 24 predicted proteins | sample RumenRJG_02DNA_FD_189096 | JGI IMG/M metagenome (GOLD analysis project Ga0256405, IMG submission 189096) | Bovine rumen microbial communities from Lethbridge, Alberta, Canada - RJG_02 | ecosystem: Host-associated > Mammals > Digestive system > Stomach > Rumen | place: Canada: Alberta... | reverse complement strand
ACCTTTGCCCATAGATTTGAATTTTGGTTGTCGCAAACGCAAAATTACAAATCTTTGGGGACTTATCGAAAGGTTTGTCCCCATTTTATTTGGCTCTGCTTCATTTTTTATCGGACACCACTAATAATATATACAGCAGATAAGGCTGGAAAGTCAGCGATGACACCTCAGAAGACCAAGAAAAAAGCCCCTGCCCATTCTTTACAGCTGCATTCTGCATGTTCCCAGACGAATTATTCACCCAAGGCAATGCTACCCAGTTCACCTCCGGAAAACACCTGTCCCATGCATTGCTTACCGACGTACTCGCAGGCTTACGCTCCTCCGCATCAGGATACCCCAGTGATAACTGATTCAGATAGACATCATCAAACGTATCGTCGAAGTTCTGCTCAGAACGACCTTCCAGAAATTGCGTCTTTACCTCCACCTCTGAAATCTCCGTCACTACGATACTTCCAGACTTGAAGAAAGCCTTGTCACGAATGTCACAGTCGAAGACCACCTTGCTTTTCTTCACATCCTTTCTGTTAATATGCCCGAAGATACTGATGTTCTCAGGGCAGTCCTTCAGCGGAAAGGTAATCGTCAGCGTATAACTCTCAGAACCAGTAAACAGAGGATTCTCCGAAATATACTCAAACGATGTATTCTTTTTCAAATAGGCCTGCTGGCCATTGATAATGATTTCCATAGATTACTTCCTCCTTGATTTTGGTGACTTATTCCGCATCAGCTGGTCATATTCATCCTGCGCCTGCTTGATGCCCGTATCTCCTGTTACCGTATTGACTGTTACAAAAGGTTCATCCAACCGCTCCTTCAGCTGTTTGATGACCGTTGCATACTCCTTCATCATCGCATGAGTAGCTGCAATTTCTGTCTGTGCATCCGACGAAGAGGGCTGCACAATGACTGTCGGCGATGTTGGTGCGGACTGTGCGTAAACGCTTGGAGCGACTATCGACCTCGATACATCCTCCGAGCGTAACGACCCTATTGTGTTCGTTCGCTGCGCATAGTCCAGCGCATCAATCATCGGGCGGGCTACGGGCGACTGCAGTAACTCCTGCGATGCAACCCATTCCCCTTTGTGGACGACACCAGCCACCTCGTACTTGTCACCATCAGGCGTAAATCCACCACTGGAATACCCTTGTGCCGCTGCTGCCTCCTGCTGTTTCTTGATTGCTGCCACCTGAAGCATACCAGCTGCCACTGCCGTAGCTGCTGCTACCGGTGCCAGGATATAACCGATAAGAGGAACCGCTGCAGCCGAGCTATATGCATTCAGTGCTGCTGTTGCTGTCTGTGCCACAGCCTGCATTACCTGCATCGTGTACATCTTCTTGCTGGCATCGTTCTTGACCTTGGCCACCTCTTTCTCCTTTTTCTGCTCCAGCCTTTTCACGATGTAGCTGTTACCCTCTGCACTGGAAATCTCCGTCTGATAGCGCTTCTCAATGGCTGCTACTTGAATGTCGCATTCAGCCTGAACAAGTGAAGACAGCTGCTGGAAGATACTGCTCATTCCGGAACTGATGACCTCCAAGGAGCCTGTGACAGCCTTTCCCATGTCTGACTGCAGCCATTCCTGCATGTCCCCCGTCCATTCTTCGAGGAAGTTCTTGTTCTCATCCAGACTGTCAATATTGTACTTCTGACGCAAAGCCTTCTGAGCCTTCAGGAACGTCTCTTCTATACGAAGCTTCTCCTTGGCATTGTTGCCAGCAGCCTGTATCTCCAATTCATAGACCTCCTTCAGCGCCTCCAAGTCAGACATGTACCTGTTCATGCGCTCCCCGCTATTGGGACCAAAGAACTCATCTTTCAGTTTACTGAGTTGATCCTGGTGTTTCTTCTCAGCCGCTTCCGTCTCTTGCTGATGCTTCTTCTGGTCAGAAACAAGCTTGTCCTGATAAGCCTTCTGAGCCTGCACATATTCAGAGGAACCCTCTTTATACATCGTACTCATACGGCGAAGATGATTCAGTTCCAACAGTTCCAGTGTCTGCTGATATACCTCTGAAGATACCTCACCGTCAATGAAACGCTGCTTCTGAATGGCAAGGGATTCATTGTATAGCTGGTTTTCCTGCTCAACAGTCACCTTTGTATGCTGCTCCACCTGCTTTTTCTCTGCCTCATAGTAGCTGGCCTGTGCCTCCAGCTTCTCCTGCTGTGTCAGGTCCGTATGCTCCAACACCTTCTTCTGGTACTCGATTTCTATTTCAATGATACGCTGCTGGTACTGTTCATAGTTCTTCTTACCTGTAGCATAAGCAATACGATTGAGAGCTTCCTCTTCAGCTTTCCACTGCTTTTCCTCCTTGAAGCGCTCCTGCTTTTTGGTGTCATCGCTATTCGGAACGAATCCACCTCCGTCCTTTTGAGGGTTATTCTCCTTGGAAAGCTTAGCAGCATCATCAGCCAACCGCTGGTTGTCAGCAGTCAGCGCATCTACAATGCTGTTATACTGCGTGACAGCAGCATCCAGTTTCTTTTGCTGCATCTTCCAAGCACGATAAGCCGACGGGCTGACATTTGCACGGCGAATGGCTTCCCCTTCATCCTGTCCCTGCCTTTCATTGAAATAGGCATTCTGGATACCTGCAGATGCCTGATTGAAATGACTGTCACGCTCTTTCTCTGCCTCCGGCAGCTTATCCAGTGCAGCCTTTATCTTTGCAGAGTTCTTCAGCTGCTCCGTATAATTCTTCAGGATTTGGGCATTGTGACCATACAGTTTTCCCTCTTCGGAGATACTGGCATGATAGTTCGGGACAATCTGCTGCAGTTCCTCGATGGCCTTACGCCTGTTATGGACAGAAAGCGTCTCATCCTCTATCGTCCTGCGCAGTCTTTCAATCCTTGTAATCACATCACGGGTATTATGGTCAGCCTCCGTTTCTATATCCTTTAATCTCTGCTGTGCCTTGGCTGCATCATTGCTGGATTTGGCAAACTTCACATACAGCCCAAGCAGTATTGTGATGGCTGCAATGGCGGCACCCATCGGATTCATCTTCAGTACCTTGTTGAAGTAAAGCTGTGCTGCTGCAGCTGCCGTAATCTCCCCTCGAAGTACCTTATGTTTGAGGATGGATGCAGCCAGCAAGGCATCCTCAATTACCAGTGATGCAGCTTTTAGTTTTTGTACAGCAATAAATCGTAAAGACCAGAGATACTGCAACTTAACTGCCGAATAATATCCAACCACTGCAACTGTTAAAGTCAGAAGAACTGTCTTATACTTGATGATAAAATCCACGATGGTAGACAGTACTTTCAGCATGATGGTTGTAGATGAAAGCACATGGCTCATGACAGGCATCAGCTTTTCACCCAGCACAACAGCCAGTTCCTTCACATGCTTGCGAGCCTTGTCAAGGCGTGCCTGTACTGTGTTGTTCTGTACGTTGTATTCCTTGGTAACAGAGGTGGCTTCCTGGAATGCCTTTGTAGCTTCCTCCTGTTCCCATTTCACCATATCCAGATTACCTGCCAAAGCCGAGATAACTTGGGCTGCGCGGGCACCATTCTCACCCATATCCTTGAATACTGGAGCCAGCACATCGATGTTGCCTAACTCGTGGAGCCTGTCAAGTAGCATCAGGAGGCCTTCATTTGTGCTACGTGTCAGCGCCTCCTTGAACCGCTCCGCATTGATGCCTGTTGCCTTGATGACCTTATCCTGCTGCTTGAACATATCCATAATCAGCTTAGAAACGGCGGTTGCCGACATCTCCACCGCCTGCCCCTGACTATCCAGCACAGCAGCAAAGCCCATGATCTGCGGGATGGTCATTTCAGCCTGGGCACCTACACCCGCCATTCGTTTGGCGAAATTAGCCAGATAAGGTGCTGAAGCCGTACAGTTCTGGGAAAGCTCGTTGATAACGGAACCGACAGAAAGCAAAGCTTTCTCCGTTCCCAGTCTTTTCTCATCTCCGAAAATGTTGGTCAGCTTGGAAAGTGTAAGCGTAGCCCCATCTCCCAGTTCATCAAGAGCCACGTTTATCTGGTCTGCAGCATGAACGAAGCCCAGAACGTCCTCTTTGGACTTCTTTCCCAGCTTACCAGCATCCTCTGCCAGCATGTTGAGCTGTTCACGGCCTGTTCTGGTATCCATCTTCTTGAACTCCTCATTCAAGTCCGCTACCTGTTCTTCCGTCATTCCCGTGAACTTGCGGACATTGGCCATCTCAGCATCCATGTCAGCAAAGGCCTTGACCGCACTTCTACCAGCCATGATAAGGCCTGTAATGGCTGCAATCATACCCATTAAGGTTGTCTGCCAGTCGTTCATCTTTCGGTTGAAGCGGTCCCAGAATCCCTCACCAACAGACAAGTCGGCATTCACACGGGAAATCTCTGCCTTTACCCTCTTGATGGCCTCTGCCTGTCGGTTCCACTCTACGGTACCACGCTCTATGCCGTTCAGCTGCTGCTTCAAGGTGTAGAGCGTCTTGTTTAACTCCTTTGGTGTTGCCTTATCTAGGTTCTTCAGTACTTTCTCCACACCGACAGTTGCACTTTCAATTTGTGCAATCTGGCGGTTAGTCTGCTTTAGTTCTTTCTGGAGTCGCTTCAGTTCCACCTTATTGCCCACTTTGGCCGCTCCCTCAATGGCTTTCTCCAAGTCCTGCGACTTCTTTTTCAGGTTGTCGAGCATATCCTGTGCCTGCTTACCATTGACAGTTAAGGTGACAGTTGCATTTGTGTTGATTGATGACATGTAAATACGCTTTAGTTGATTTATGCCACAAAGATAAATACTCGCGTACATGATAGAAAAGACGTGAACGGATGCCCCAGTACTGAGACTTGACTGGACGAAGTCTGGGGATGAAAAAAGTCATTGGCAGAACCCACGAAAACGCCCATAAACAAAGGAGCTTTTCGTTAAAATCGGAAATAGTTAAGTTAACAACTGTTTCGGGTGCTGAAAATCAATGACTTACGGGATTGTTAAGGGCCGAGCCCTTAACCCTTCGGAGTAAAGACCCCCCACGCGCCCTGTCGCGCCCTACCCTTTACTACTCTTCAACCAAGCGGAATATGTAAACAGATGTTAAGAAATTAAGTCTTTCCGTTGCCTTTGTTAATTTTGACCTCCGAGTTCCACACTACCTCAAAAGTGCCGAAAGTCCCCTAAAAATACGCTTCCCTCAACCAATTTCCTCACCCAATCACCCCGCCAAATCTCTCGCACCCCTCGCACTCCTTTCGCTCGCTGCGCGGTAATGAACCACGGGTGAAACACGAAATCCCTCTGACAGATGAGCGGTACTGCTCTTGCCTGAGGGATTCGTGCCTAAACCTGTGGAATGGGCAATCAAGACTATCTTTGGCTACGACCTCAATCTTCTGATTGAAATCATAGCCAATGTTTGTCTGCCCAACCAATCTCCTCGCTAAACGAGGGAGCATAACAAAATTCTATTCGCGGTATGGAGCGATAAAAAGCCCACCCGATTATTTGATTAATCAAATTGAATTTTGTATCTTTGCATTCGTTTAAAGAAGAACAGAATGAAACATAAAATATATTCGACTATTGTATTATTAACCCTGCTGTTTGCATTGCCAGCCTACTCTCAGGAATTACCATCGGACGGTGACTTAACCCTTCGTCCGATGCTTCAGAAGCTTGGAGATAAATTGTTGAAAGGCAAGACCGGAAGCATTGTGGCCATCAATCCAGCCAATGGTGAGATTCTTTGCCTGGCCACCAATACCCCTAATGGAAGCGATGTCCGCCAAGCCATAGGCAAGCCCCAAGCCCCCGGATCCACCTTCAAGACGGCCCAGGCGCTCACACTTTTATCAGAAGGAGTCATCACCCCGTCAACTACCGTAACATGTGTCAACGGGGTGACGGACGGCAACATCAAAGTGGGCTGCCATCAACACCGCTCGCCACTAGCCCTAAAAGATGCCCTTGCACAGTCATGTAACACTTGGTTCCTGATGACCTTTGCCTCGATGATCAATGACGACTTCATGTACGAATCCAAAGATGAAGCCATCACCACATGGCGCAGCTACATGCAGAGCATGGGCTTGGGCGGTCCAATGCATATAGATATCTCAGGCGAGCAAGGCGGCCTGCTGCCAGGAGTAGCCTATCTGAACCGCCGCTATCAAGGCAAGTGGGACGGCAAGACCATCTGGTGGGCAGGCATGGGTCAGGGCGATGTCACCTGCACTCCACTCCAGCTATGCAATCTGGCTGTTACCATAGCCAACCGAGGCTGGTACTATATTCCCCACATTCATAAGAACACCACGAACACCCGATACCTGACCAAACGTGAAACCAAGGTCAAAGCCGAAGCCTATCCCCCTGTCATTGAAGGCATGCGCCTCGCTGTAGACAAGGGAACAGCCACCAGCATCAAGACAAGCTATCCCATTTGCGGTAAGACAGGCACTGTCGAGAACCCAGGCGCTGACCATTCCGTATTCATCGGCTTTGCCCCAATGGATAATCCTAAGATAGCTGTCTGTGTCTATGTCGAGCACGGAGGATTCGGCGCTGACCTTGCAGCTCCCATGGCAGGACTTATCATAGAGGATTATCTGATAGGCAAGCTCTCCGATGTATCAGAAAAAAAGGCGAAGCAAATATCAGCTAAGAAGATACTCCCTTAATATACTACTATTAGAGCAGGGCCTTGCCGTACTCATACCACCAATAGACAGCATGATAGAGCGCATACACTCGCTCTTTGAAGATGTCTGGGTATTTCGGTGTGAGCTCTTCTGCATTGTACCCAGCAATGACGCAGATGAACGAGAAGTCGCCCTCGATGTAATCACACCACTTGTTCTGCCCCAGGCACCAGCCGAGGATGTTATCAAACTCCGCTTCGCTCTTCGGCAGCTGCACATGCACAACAAGATGCGGCTTGTCCTGCTGATACAGCAGCCAATAAGAACCATGGCCTTCGATGTGTTTCAACTCTGCCTTGAAGGACTCAAAGGCAACATGCCTAGCTTTCAACCCAGGCCTCTGCAGGCGTGGGAACAATACTAAATCACTGTTTTCAATCTTTCTGTTTTCCATCATCGTAAATTTTTAGTGGGTTAAACATTCTCACTCACATCATTTTACCACCGATGCCTACGATAGTTGGCCGGTTGGTGCGCATCTATGCGCTCTTGATGTATAAGTATAAAGCTATTTTTCCAATTCAGACAGAAGCTTTGCCATGAGGGTACGAACACTTGATTTGAAGGAAGATGACTCCTTTAGCCGCAAGCTTCCTGGTTCCATATAGACTTTCTTGTTGACCTCCAGCATCATTGAATGGTAATCGAACGGACATTCAGGAGTCTCTGAGTTGCTATAAGGCTCATTGATGCCTACTTTGTAGCCATTATCCTCAAAGAGGCTTACAGCTAACTCGATGGTTTCCTTATTGGGCTTTGACCAATCTTCATTGTATCCTATACAGATATCTATGTCGCTCAATTCACTGGGGAATGAATGACAATCTAGCAAGAGCGCATCAGGACAGAGATTGTCCCGTAGCCGTGCTTGGTGGCTATGCCATAGATTCAGCAGCTTTGTTTCATGCTCAGGAGGAATCGTACGAGAATAGCCATTGAACTTTTTGTATAGGATACCCTGACCCTCAGCTTCCAGAGGGTCGTTCCAAAGACGCTCAGCGTCAACAATAAATCTTGAATACGGAAACCTGACCGTTCTGATATTCTCTTTCTTATAGCCATGAAAGAGATAATCAGTATGCCAGTCCGTCCACTTAAGCACAATGTCATTGATGAATTTCTCATCAATGTTCCAGAAACTCAGATGCTCATCATAAAGCCCCTCGATGGAGGCATGCGGCTCATTAAGAACAATTCGGGTGTAATGCATACCGTTATCATTTTAGTTAATACTCTGTTAACTCGCATCTCTTTACCACCGTGGCATAACGAAAGCTCGGTTGGTGCACATTCAAGTGCTCTTGATGCTAATTCTGCTGCAAAAATACAACTTTCCCTCGAAATGCACAAGCGTTTCAAGGGAAAAATTGCTTTGTCAGCGGATTTTATAAAGGATGTATAGCAGTAAGACCATCACCATACATAGGCATATCCATTTAGGAACCTTGCTTGGGTCAGAACTCTGCTTTGAGGCCGATTTATCCATCTTGGACTGGGTGACCACTGTCAAGCTGTCCTTCAAATCGGCATTCACTACGGACTTCTTATCACTGACACCAGTGACATGTAGTCCGTAGACCTTAACCTGTTTGGGAACGGACCGTGAGGATTCAGATTCTTTAGATAAATTAGAGAACTTAGAAGTATCAGACGGAGTTTCCGCGCAGCCTTCTATCCCCGATGGAAACGCTGTCGGAAACTCCGGCCCGAATAATATAATCAAGCTGTCTGCAGACATAGAAAACTGTCTGGACAGCGAATCCAGAGTGCGGTAAAAAGTGAGACGGGATGCCGTCACGGAGGCCGTCTCACTTTCACTTACCGCCTTTTCAGACGTGCGCATTGTCCTGCAAGCAGTAAGTGACATCGAACAGATTATGAAAACAAAAAACAAACAAGTATGAAAGAAGTAGTAAGAAAAGTGTTTCATTTTTGGGAATCGTTAAAGATGTAATCATATTCGTGAACATCAAACGAGGGGCAAGATTTCTTGGCGTCGCGGCAGAATGCCGGATAACCCTTGCATTTTGTGCAATCGTGATGAGGATTCTTCTTCTTCTTCAGATTGCATACCAGCTCCCGATGTCCGTATAAGGTAGCGTTGGGAAATTTCTTGTGAAGCTCTTTCAGGAGATTTGCCAACGCTACCTTTTGTTCTGGCGTTCGCGTATCCTTGGCAGTTTTGCCATCCTTGGCACATCCACCGACATAGACCACACCGATGCTATATCGGTTGTGTCCACCATCATTACAATGGGCGCCCATCATATCGAGGGGCCTGCCGTCGTGGATGGTGCCATCGAGGTATATCACTTTGTGATACCCTATGCCATTGGCCCAATGACGTTCGTTCCGATGGATGTCATCAATCTGCTTGACTGTCATCGGGCGCCCTTCAGGCGAAGCCGTACAATGGACAATGATTTCTGTTATCGGTCTCATGCTTGGCCTCCTTCCTCCCCCTCAATGGCGGATTTAAGTTCTGCGAACTTGGTGTGAATGTAAATGCTCACACCAAAAATAGAGCCAGCATATATCAGACATTGTGCGAAGAAGAGAAGCACCGAGTCAGATATTTCGCCAGTGGGCGGTACGATGAAGCCTGCTGTTGCCAGTGCTACACCAGCCAATAGCATGGCGATAGCTGAATAGATTTGAACGTCAGTTCGAGTTTCTTTGGTCATAAAGTTTATGTGTTGATGATAACTGCTGCAAAGGTAAATGATGAGTTTCATTCTTAAAAAGACATAAAAACGATGGTGTTCTCCATCTGTTTTCGTACCTTTGCATAAGTTAGACAAAAGATATAATCATATGAGATACGTAAAACTATTCTTCCGTCTGCTTTTAGGAGCCTTTATGACCTATGCAGGCATCAGTCATCTGACATTCAACCGTCAGGAGTTCGTAGCACAGGTACCCACATGGCTGCAGTTTAGCCCAGAGTTCACCGACTTTGTAGTGTTGGCATCAGGTGTTGTTGAAATAGCCTTTGGCCTTGGCATCATCTTCCTTGTTGCAAAAAAAAGAGCCATTGCTGGTGCACTGCTTGGACTTTTCTATGTTGCCATTTTCCCAGGCAACATCAACCAGTATGTGAACCACATTGATGCCTTTGGACTCAACACCGACAATTTGCGTCTTATCCGTCTGTTCTTCCAGCCCGTGCTCATCTTCTTGGCCCTATGGTCAACTGGTGGCTGGAAGTATTGGAAATTATGGATGAAAGGTAAGTTCAAGGAGTAATACATTAAATGATGACTCTCGATACCACCAACATGTGTTCGCACCTGCAGCGCAAACTATTCAAGGAGGATGGTATATATCATTCTCTATGGATAGCCATGCAGGACGATGCTGAGTTGACGGCAGTTGTCCGCTCCCGTCAGCTTCATATTTATCGTAACGGCAAGAAGATACTTATATTGGCAGGTAAGTCTGCACCAAAAATCATCAGGGAAGATAGAATTTGCGAATTGTTACCAATATGATAGAAGCGTTTTAAGAGAGTTATGGAAACAATAAAGGATATTGACGAAAAAGGAAGAAAAGTTGCAATAGACATCGTAAAGGCGAATATCTTTGCAATAGTCATTATGGTCGTGGCGGCAATTGTGCTTTTGGAGCCGTTTTACCTTATTTGGGGAGGACGTAAGCCGATGATGGAGATGCTTGGCAGCGGCACTCAATGGATTGTCGCTTTCGTGGCCATGTTTATCGGCATTGTAGTACATGAGCTGATACACGGCATTACTTGGGCCTGTTATGCCCCAAGCGGATGGAAGAGCATCAGCTTCGGTGTTATGTGGAAGATGCTCACTCCCTATTGCCACTGCGACGAGCCGATGCGCATCCCTGGCTACATGATGGGAGCCATGATGCCATGTGTCATTTTAGGCATCATCCCGTCAATAGTGGCTCTGTTTATCGGCAACCTTCCTCTGCTTGCATGGGGTATCTTCTTCATTGCAGCTGCTGCTGGTGACATCTGGATGACATGGCTTCTGACCAAGGAAAATCCGAAAAGCATGGTGCTCGACCATCCCTCAGAGGCAGGTTTTTACATTATAGACTGATGACGCTGACATATATCTATCATAGCGGCTTTGCACTAGAAACTGAAAAGTCCATCTTCTAATAATCCTATGTTTTTAATAAAAAAACTATAAATACAAAACATTTCAATAATTTATGCTTTGTAATTTAACTCCTTTTCTCTATATTTGCAAACATAAAACCAATATCTATAAATTATATAATCACTAACAATACAATAACTATGAAAATGAAATTATCGATAATCCTAGCCCTTTGTCTCATTACTGCTTTCCAATATTGTTTTGCGCAGAATAATTCGGACGGATATAAAGTAAAAACTAATAACGGCTATTATTCTTGCACGTCAAATAGCGTATTCAAAGGGAGTAGTGGTGAAGGAGATAATATTTATGAGGTAATCTTTGACATGAATAAATCCACTAGACTCACTGACAAGAGAATAGTGTTAGGAATTAGAATGTCGACTGTTGGCGATACAGAATTAGTTTCCATTGCTAGGCTTCACCAATCAGGGAAATTTGTAAATAGACAGGCAAAGATTTCCCTCACAAACGGTAATGTCTATTTCGAAAATGTTCAGATTACTGACATTTCCTCCTTAAAAAACAGTAAAAGCGCCGCTGCTTTTTTCTTCACTTTTATATGTAATGAACCAGTAGAAAGAATTACCATGTTACGACAATATGACATTAAAACAATTACAATTGATGGACATGTCATAAATATGCAAAGAACGACAGCAAAATCAGCTGAAATGATTAACAAACTATGTTCTAGTTTTATTCAAATTACCGGTTATCAATCTTCGTATGGATCTGGTCCGACGACATCTTCAAATAACAGATCTCTAACAAGTGGCGGTAATAACAACAATGGTTATAATAACGGAGGAACATATAATCAACAAAATCACCTGTGTACTGTATGTCGCGGAAAAGGAATATGTCCTTATTGTAATGGCAGTAAGATGGTAACAAATACCTCTGGTAAAGGTGGTTTGTCAAAATGTAAAGCCTGCAATTACACAGGAATATGTAAATCGTGTGGTGGTACAGGTAGAAAATAATCAGAATTCAGAGACATAGCCCCTAACGCACGTAAGCAAACATAATGAGCCAGAAGGGAAACTCTCATATCCGAAAAAAGGTCTTATGGTATGTTGCTGCTATGCTTGCCCTTTTTGCCCTCGTCATGATGGCCCAATACTCGCTAACAGCACAATGGCAACAAGAACAGGATGAAATCATTGGAACCTCTTTGTATCATGAAAAAGATATAATAGGTACATGGATTGTCACTAACGGAATGGATGACATTTTGGGAGTAAAACCTACTGAAGAGATTTTCCAAGCCGACGGTTCTTGGCAAACAGGGTCTCATGATGGCATATTAAGTCAAGGGCGATGGACATTAAATAAAGATATGATAGAAGTTCATCAGACAAAAATATCTGTTGGCTCCACCCATGAGTCGACAGACAATGTGATGACTTTAAATAAAGATATGATAGAAGTTCATCAGACAAAAATATCTGTTGGCTCCACCCATGAGTCGACAGACAATGTGATGACTTATTCTATCATTAACTTGACAGCAGACCAGATGGAATGCAAAAGAGGTGAATATACAATTCTATTTCAACGGAAAAAGTAATTGAACATCGAAGACGTGAATGGCTTTTCCGTAATAGTTGATAAGCCAATGTGTTCTAATGATTATACCTTCTGTACTTATCATCAAGCGCTTTGGCCACAACGCCAACAAACGACTGGCCGATGTTATCAGCCAGGAAGTCGCGGAGGTTGAGGACTGAGGAATAATACTTTCGAGAGAACCATTTCTTAGCTTTGCGTTTCTTCTCACGACCAATATCCCCGTGGTTGCCACGGGGTATTTCTTTGCCGGTACCGAAGTCCTGCCAAAGGCCGTATTCCGTAAAGAGCTGAGACAGTCCGATTTCTATAAAACGACCATCAGCCCTTACTGGCAAAGCCTTTACTGAATGTAGCAAATGACCTGTATCTATGACATCCAGGAGTGTTATCTGCTCCTGCCAAATCTTCAACATCGTGTCATTGAAGGCCATCACGAACTTCTCACGTTCGCCTTGCGGGTCCGGATGCTGGTTGATTATTTCGTCCATTCTGCCTCGTTGAATTGTAAATCAGTATAAGTATCTACCGCTATCTGGAAATAAGCACATGCGCATCCTGAGAAGAAATAGCGGTCTATTTCTTGAAACGAGATACGCGGATCAATATATATGGAATGTTCCTGCAGCTTTGTCTGTTCCAATATTAGAACGGACATAAACTGACGGAACAGCTCACGCATCATGTCCATACAGGACTGTCGCGCTACCATATTGTCAACGGCATGGCGCATGGCTAGAAACACCGTCTTCACTCTTCGAGTGTGCGGTGTGTTATTGATGTCCGTAAATCCCTGCGAGATGTCGGACACACAGACGAAAGCCGTTTTCGTCAGCATCTTGGCCAGTGCTTCTTCGAAGCCGTCAAGCCCGCTCACCCTACAAAAGGTGAACTTCTTGGTACGAGCGAACTTGTTTCGCTTGGTCAGGCCTTCAAAGAATGCTGTGGCATTCCAGTTGAACATGTCATCATTAGCGACAGCTGCAGGCTGTTGTGGTGTTATCGGCCGAAATGGTATCATAGAATGAATGTGTTAAGTTATGGTTTCTTAGTGGCTTTACGCAACTCTTCCGCCTCACGGGCCTTGGCATCAAGCTCTGTGAGTGCTCTCCAGGTATCCATCTTCATGATGGCAGCTTCCTTGGTAATATCACCACCTGTCAGGGCACGGATCATTGCATTTGTACTTTCACGAAGCTGGCGATAGATATCAGGCTGGCCACTGCCCAGCAGATTGCCACCACTATTGGTAGATGCTGGCTTGTAGAAGTTCGAGAATTGCTCAGCGAAATACTGTTTGAGCGAGGCCATCCAATAGAACACACCTACCAGATGAGCTTTAGATGGCTTCACACGATCGCTGCCGTATAACACCTGCGACATCTGCAGCAATAGCTCATCAGATTGTGTATTGAGATAACCTTGGAACAGATTATCAACATACAGATACTGCTCAAACGGAACCTTCTCGAAATCCGCTGGCAAAGCACGGTACTTGCCAATTCGTGCGATACGAACAGGCATCGGGGCGAATGAGTCTAGGAAATCTAGGACTGAAATGGCTTGCTGTATCTGCCTTGTATTTAGAGGTACGACCTCCTTTCCTCTTTTGATGAGGAAACGTTTGTCAGGCAGTTGGCTAAGCACCTTCAGGCCATTCCACTTCATGAGGCAGAGTGTTTTGACCTCTGCAGCAGACAAGTCGCGTGCAAACAGGTCAAAGACCATCAGTAGCTGCTTGTCTGTAAGTTCGGTCCAACTTGTGGGCAAAGAGATATTAAAAACTGCTTCCATACTGCAAAGGTACAGAAGCAGTCGTTATATGGAAAAGACACGGATTCTTAAATGTTTGAATGTAAAAACAAACATATGTTTCAAGCGAAAGCTGGCTCTTGTTCGAAGTTTGCCACTTTCACAACCTCGGCATCCAAGGCTGCAGATATTTTGCATATCGTAGCCATGGTCAGGTTATGAGTACCAGACAACCAACGGCTCACCTCCGTTTCAGACTTTCCAAGCTTACGAGCCAAATCTTTCTGTGTCATACCCCTGGCTTCAAGAATTTCATAGATACGATTGGCAATAGCCACGGACATTTCCATCTGCATTTTCATTTCCGGTGAAATCGTGCTGCGAATCTCATCCATAATTCTGTTTGTTTTCATAATTGTTCCTCCTATTTTTATTCGTCGTTAATGGTGAAAGACAGTTCTCCCAACAACTCTGTGCCAGTAACTACTATCACCTTATTTTTTTCTCTTTGTTTTAGTTCAATATCTATCTTTTGAAGCGTTTTGACCTGCCTATGAAGGTTCTCGTCTTCTTGGTAAGTTACAGTACTCTTCAATCCACCATTTCCAAGGATGAGTATTTTAGCCTGGATATTCAATAGATACAATCTCAAAGAAGTCGTTTCTAGATGTGAAGGCAAAGCCATCACCCTGTCACGACGTGTTCCCTCATATCGGAAATGTCGATCTTCTGCTCCATCCCGTTTGATAATATCAAGCCTATATACCAGTTGTCGCACATCATCAGGATATGTATCTTTATAGGCAAGCAGAAATTTCTCAAACTCAGAAAATTCCTCGCCTTCAAAATGTGGAGAGTAAAGACTCACTTTCTCCCCGTCTTCCAATAGTTCTATAAATAGGTTTCTATCCATATTTCAATTATTTCCGCTGCAAAAATAAACATAAAAGTTGATTTTGCCAAATTTTTCACTTCAAAAATCAACTTTTATGTTAAGAATGTATAACTTTTAAGGATACAATCGGATAATTACGCACATATTACCACCAAATTGAGAAATATTGTTAAGACTGATGCTTAACATATCAATATCTCATATTTTTTTTTGTACTTTCGCATCCGTTTTGGCCCTTTTACAGGGATTTTATGAATATTAAGGTTGAATAGATTGTGAAATTATGGCATATTATTTAGTAACATACTATATCAAGAACACCAACGAGAAGACAAAGGAAGTTTTTAACGACGCTCCCTATAAGTCGTTCAATGTTGAGTTCAAGGAACAAAAATTATTAGAGTACATATCTGATTTTTTTGAGAAGAACCCCTTTGTTCGCTACTGTACTGTGATGAACAAGGGTTCAAAATACGAGAATGAGTATGAAATGCTTGGCTCCGCCGTCAATCCATATTATACGGAGAAACCCATCAAGCACGACTATAAACATTTGGATGCGGAAGATGTCATCGTCAAAGATTCCCTCAACAAGGTATATATGGGTTCTTATGAGCCCTTGCGCACAGGTTTTGAGGTGAATCTGGAGAGTGAACAGAAGGTTATCAGGCTTGGCGCCTACTTCTACGACCTCAAAGGCGTGCTTATTTGTGAAGCCACCGAAGCAGACCAGGAAAAGTATTATAAAGAAAAGTTCATCACGTTCCCAATCGTTGATGACGACTGGCGTGTCTATGATGGTGAAGAGATTTGTGACGGTATCGAGCAATTGATAGTTGGCAAGAAAGGAGACACCATCCCTTTGGCGGCACTTCGAGAAGGAGCAGATTTCAATGCCCGAGAGCATTGGTGTAGTTATGAAGATCAACTTGTCAGCTTGGAACGCCATGGTATTACTATTTCCAATAGAAAAGCCTACGATTCAGCAGAAGAATTCTCCGATACTGTTGTTATAGGCATAGACAAGTTGGACGACAAACGATTCAGAATGGACGCCGACTGGGGCAGTTACTATATTCCTAGGCGATTCTTCCATGTCGGTGATGACGACGAACTGTACGAAAGCAACGAGGATGGAAAGCCCTCATCATTTCGTCAGAAGCTCATCACCCGTATTGTTGATGATGTCTGGGGACTTTCCTGGTTCTTCAACAAGCCTAATTTGAGAGTGATTGTCGCAGCCATCACCGACAATGGCTTTGGATTTCAGCGCAATAAGTTAGGCCCCATTCCCAAGGACTGGTATTATACCGTCCAGACCCTTGAAGGAGAAATTAACCGTAAACTGGATGAAATGCACAAAGAATATCCAGATAACTACTTTAGAGGTAAGCGTCCGGATATTGTCAAGGAACAGAAATAAAATACAGAAAGGCTTGTCAACGGTGATGATGGCAAGCCTTTCTTATATTATGTCAAAGCCTCACTGTTAGCCAATTTATAGAAGTTTTCTATATGCTTTACAGCTGAGTCTATTTTCCCAAACGCTTTACGAATCTTTTCTATGACGGTTTGAATCTGTTCTGTGTCAAGTCCCTGACGGACAGCTTCTTCTAGCATTTCTTGATAATTAGCCAGACGTTCTTCTGCTGCGGTAATTTTCACATATGCATCATTTACCTGAGAACCAAATTTCTTTTCCAGCCTATCTGGATCGACTGGAACGACCGACTTATACATCAGTTTCTCAGGGTTTATTCCAGTATTCATTGATGCGATTGCCTGAGCCAGTAATTTATTCTGCTCGCGAGCCTGACCTAGTTCTTTTTCAAGCTGCTTAGCCCTATCTTGGGACACAATCTCTTTTTTAAGCTCTTTGATTTCCTTGTCTCTTGTTTCAATGGCTTTGCTGTGCCTTTCTTTCATCTCGGCAATCTTGGCTTCAGCCTTTTCAGCACGGCGTTCCAATTCTCCATAAGTAAGGAACATGCGCTGGTAGTCTTTGACAATATAGTGAATGATTACCTCTGTAGGAACATCTGCATGATGTATTTTTTTCTCGTATTCTATTTCCATAATTTTATCAATATGTTTGTTGTTTATTGTACCCTAAAAAGCAAATTGAATGCAAAGGTACAAAAAATCCGCCTAAAACCAAAAGGCAGATGCAGATTTTTTGTTCCTAAATACTGTGGGAGTATATAATTCTGCAGTAGAAGAAGCATGCCACGCCGGAAACACCTCTTCGTGTTCTCGTATAATGTTCACCAAATCATAGTAGCACTGTGGATGAACTTGTATGTCGGTCAATAACTGAAGCTCATACGAATGCAGGGAGCGGATTACCTGTTCTTCCAGTGAATTACATGAACGGAATTGATTCATTACCTTCTCACGGAACACCTGCATCTGCTCATGAGAGAAATAGGTCTCAGCCAATACATTCTCTATCTTAATCAAACGTTCATGCAACTGCTGATAACTGTCCCAGAGATGCTCTCTAATAGCTAGCCTGTGGCATAGATTCAGGAAGGGGAACATAGTTGAATTGAAATACTTTCCCTGCTCAGACTCTTGCCAGTCATCACGAGAAGCTAAGCGAAGCAATAACTGTTCAATAGCACTGTCACGCTGTGCCTCCAGCGAAGTAATCAAGTGCTCTACCCTCTCCCTCGATGCAGGAGCTACATTCTGATTAGACACAATACCGAATCCATTAGGAGTCAATACCAAATCCAATGATGGAATAGCCGTCATATATGCATGGCATGCAACCATTCTTTCCAGTGGAAACTTTAAACGTTCGTTGAGGCCTAAGCTCTCTGTTCCAGCTATCTCGTCAAAGATTTCCTCAGGAACAAAATTCTGCTTAGCCCAATCCTCGGTACTTTCAAGGAATGGAGCCAGCTTTTCAAACAATGTAGGTTCGCCCTCCACAGTCATGAGGACATTCGGAATGAGCATCCTAAGTTGCTCGTCAGATGTTATGATTTTCATTCTTCTTCTGTATTTTTGTTGGTTGTTACTAACTTCGCATCACGATTCTCGTCCAATGTGGAAAGCATGATAAACGGGCAATCCGGACGAACTCCCTCCCATTCGTTATACCTTATTATTATATGATGTACGGTAAACAGCAGGTCGTGATACGGTTTCTGCAGCGCCTGTGCAATCGTATACAGCTCACGCTTATCAGAACCCGAATTGTTCGTCTGTGTCTTTCCTGGCACACTACCTACCAAATTCGAGTGTACGCGCATGGTAAAGCAGACCATGTTGACCGCCTCGATGATATCCGTCGACCAGTCGCCACCTTCCTTGTCTGTTTCTACCTTGTTGATAACCACATCATGATTCTCTTTCCCGTCTGGAGTAGTATAGAACGTAGAGAAGAGCGCCTTGCCAGAGTTCTCCATACCAGTAAGAAAGTTGATGATTTTCTCCTTCTCCTCCACTACCCTATCCATTTGCTTCTTTCTGTCAGTAATACCTTCAGATTTGAAAATACCATCCCAGTAGCGGTTAGACACCTCAATATGGTATTTGATGGGTGCAGAGTTCTTCAGTTTTGCCTCCTTCGCCATACCAATCAGCTTCTTGATATTATACCAATTGCCCTTGAACAAAGCACCATAGTAAGGAATAGGATAATACGTGCTATCAGGTGTTGGTACACGAGAAACTATTGCGAACTTCCTTGTCTTTGTCTTATGATGCCCTGATGAATGGTTTGGACATGATGAACTCTTCCCTAGCCTTTCCTGCAAATCGCACCAAGGAGAATGAAAATCCAGCAACTCAATTTTCTCCACTTCATCCTTTGAGCTAATACTCTTACGCCAATTGGCATACAGCAGATAAGGTATAGAACCATCCGCCTTTGCAGGAGCAAAACGACAGTAACACGCCTCCTTTCTCAAGATACGTACAATCTGGGACCCATCGCCATTCAGAATAATGACTGACACGCAGAACCCGAAATACTTGAAATCCTGACATACCCCAAGATAATAGCTGCTGAGGCTGTTATCCATCAAGAAGTTATCGACACAAGACTTTACTTTACTATTGGCATTGGCCGTGTCATACACCAATCCAGATCCATAGCACACCTCCGCATTAAATATCTGGCAGGTAGAAAGCGTCTCATCACTCTCTATCAGCTCCAAGATTTTGTAGGGCATCTCATTATCTGCACCCCAGGGCATATATTCATAGCCCTCGTCTATCTTGACGGGCACGATATCCGTTTGTTCGCGAAACACTTCAGAAGAGCTGGCAGTGAAAGCAGCTGAGGCCTTCAATTCAGGAATAGATTCAACAGAGTTGAACGAATAGGTTAATGGTTGGTTCATATCTTTGCTTTTTGCTGCAAAGGTATGAAAAAGATACCATGCCTAAAAAGACACGGTATCTTCATGATGTTATAATACCATTCGATTATTTACTTCCTTTCATCGCCTTCCTTCCACTTCCACTGCCATGTTGCCATGCGCTCGAAGTCTGTCGAGAATCGGATGATGTTACCTTCGCGAGAAGCCAAACCTACATTGATAGCCCATTGCAAATCCTCGTCGTATTTAGAATAGTTATTATATTGTGCCTTCTTCATTCCCATCACGAAATCGTCGTAAAAACAACGATCTGTGCCGATCATATCTCGACAAAGCAGTAGGTAATACAGTTGACTTAAACACGTGTTCATTTTTTTATATTTGCCATAGAGCTTGGTCAACTCCAGCAGCTCGTCCACCTGCTTTTGATAATCGAGATCCTTGCTTTCTATTTTTATGTGTTCGAAGGAAACTCCTACCTCCTGCCAATTCTCAATCTGTTGCCACAGACCGCTCAATACATTTCGAGAAGGCGCACTTTTTCCGTTAGTCCATATTTCCTCTCTCAAAGCTATCTCGTTATTTAGCCCTATGAAATAATCTTTCTCCTTGGTTTGATAATCATAGTTAAAATCAAAAAAAGCATCAACTTCTTGCATTTTATGGTCGCCGCCTAGCTCAACTTTCAAACCAGCCAAACGCATGTTGTCGACAAAGCTCTTTACATTAGTTCCTTCACCGAACTTCAACTGCATCCATACCACATCGATTAACTCTTTTATTCCAACTGTGTCACCTTCGAAGCCAAGGTGAATAGGATTAGATGACAATTTACCCATATCTTCGGCGACGAAACAGTGCATGAAGTCGAGCATACGATGTTTGTCTGGCATCCGATATACAGCTTTATTATCGAACACCATCTCACCTTTGTCGTTTACCTTGCCTACCAGCATCGTGCCTATTAGCTGTGCTATATCCGTTGACGATTCTTCCCATACAAATGCATACACCGCATAGGGTTTCTCTGCGGGTACATAGTGACTCTGATAATTTGCTCCTTGGACCGTAATCGGTCCATGATAATGTACTTGATCCATAATTTGCTTTGTTTATTTCCTGATTATTATCTTTTATTATTTACGGTTTGCAAAGGTACAAAAAATATCTCCAAAAAGAGCAACAGTTATTAGAAATAGTTTTCTAAAGGCATAATTATCCTATGGCATAATAAATAAGTGACTCCCTATTCAGAGAGCCACTTTCCATTTTGAAAAAAATACCACGGTCAACGAATTGACCGCGGACATAACTACCTTCGCAGGCGGTTATCATCATATCAATAGTATCTCAAAAGCTTACGTCCTGTCTTTCATGCTATTATACAAAGAACGTGGGCCAGCGTATCCCACAATCTCTACACTCCGGTTCTGGAAAACCTTGCAAAAAGACCATGAGACGACAAGCCCACGTATATACGTGAACCGTCGTACCCCGTCTTGTTTGCTTATTTTGAATTTTCCAGATTCGAGTGCACAAGACAGAAGCGCGTCGCTTCAATTTCCACTAAGAGTACTGCGGGTGCACGTATGCAAGAGCAGTAAGAAAAGTCGTACCTCTATACAACACTTTCTGGTTGCAAAGGTACAAAGAAATTCTGAATTATTCAGCATATACGGCAAAAATGTACTATTTTGCAGTTACATATACACCTCCATGCCGTTCATCATAAATATCTGGCACTCGCGAGTCATCCTAATCTGATTACTATCCAGCAGCTTGAACTTTCGTGTGCCTTTATAGTGGTCATACTTGATGCAGATACATCTGTGCCACTCCTGAATCTCTCCCGTCTTGGTCCAGAGTCTGATATCTACAGGTTCTGGTCGGTTCAGTATAAGTCTTGCTGTTGAAATATGAATGCTGTTCATGTCTTTGAAATAGTTAAATGAAGATATAAGAAGATAGAATAGAATTACAAATACTCATTCCCGTCCGCATACTGCCACGAGAACTTCAGCCGTGAGAGTTCCTTATCAGATTCCACCACCTCAGATGAGATATCGCTAATCAGCACCTGAACCACCAGATATCCCACCA
>Ga0256405_10005577_pt1 | contig 21471 bp, 26 predicted proteins | sample RumenRJG_02DNA_FD_189096 | JGI IMG/M metagenome (GOLD analysis project Ga0256405, IMG submission 189096) | Bovine rumen microbial communities from Lethbridge, Alberta, Canada - RJG_02 | ecosystem: Host-associated > Mammals > Digestive system > Stomach > Rumen | place: Canada: Alberta... | reverse complement strand
GCCTTAATCATAAAACATTGATTATCAATGATATTCCCTTTTAATCTCTGTTAATACTCTTCCTCGTTCCAGAAGAAGTCGTCTTTGGTGGGGTAGTCGGGCCAGATGTCTTCGATTGATTCGTAGATTTCGCCGTCGTCTTCAAGTTCCTGGAGGTTCTCGATGACTTCTTCCGGGGCTCCGGAACGGTTGGCATAGTCGATCAGTTCGTCTTTGGTTGCGGGCCAGGGAGCGTCGTCCAGTGAGCCTGCGAGTTCTAGGGTCCAATACATGTCTTACGATCGGTTTAAATATCTTAATATCAATTTATCGAAAAACAACCGGACGCTCTCGTCCGATCGGGCCGCAAATATATATAAAAAAACATTACGATGAATTTATTTTTCCCTATTTTTGCACAATCATTTTTTGACTGTTAGACATGGGATACGAGAAAAGTGAATTCTACGACGCTCAGGTGACGGAAAAGATAGCTTCGCATGTAAGAGAAATCCTTTCCCTGATTGGCGAGGATCCTGATAGGGAGGGACTTAAGAAGACACCGGAGAGGGTCGCAAAGTCCCTTCAGTTCCTTACTCAGGGGTATGGACACGACGGCGTAGAGATTGTCAGGTCTGCCCTTTTTGAGGAAAAATACCAGCAGATGGTCCTTGTGAGGGATATCGAACTGTACTCCATGTGCGAGCACCACATGCTGCCCTTTATCGGAAAGGCCCATGTGGCTTATATCCCCGACGGAACGATTACCGGACTGAGCAAGATCGCCCGGGTGGTTGAGAATTATGCAAGACGGCTGCAGGTGCAGGAGAGGCTGACTGTCGAGATCCGGGATGCCATCCAGAAGGCGTTGAAACCTCTTGGGGTAGCTGTCGTGATTGAAGCTAATCACACGTGTATGCAGATCAGGGGAGTGCAGAAGTCGAATGCCATTACCACGACGTCCGCTTTCTCCGGCATCTTCCTCAGTTCAGCCCGTACCCGCAACGAATTCCTCAACCTTATAAGGGGGTAGAAGATTTATCGGAGAATCAGTAAGATTTGTTTTATGGATAAGGAAAAAGAAAGAGTGATTTTGACTGGTGACCGTCCTACCGGAAGGCTCCATATCGGTCATTTTGTCGGCTCCCTTCGCAACAGGGTTGCCCTCCAGAATGAAGGGAAGTATAAGGATATGTTTGTTTTTATCGCTGATGCGCAGGCGCTTACCGATAATATGGACAATCCTGAGAAAGTGCGTCAGAACGTGATAGAAGTGGCCCTTGACTATCTCTCAGTTGGACTTGACCCTGACAAGGTCACCATGTATATCCAGAGCCAGATTCCCGAACTTACCGAGCTTACTTTCTATTACATGGACCTTGTCACCGTGGCCAGGCTGCAGAGGAATCCTACCGTGAAGACCGAAATGGCCATGAGGGGATACAGGGATTCCGACGGGGAAGAGGGAGACGACAATAAAAAGGGGATGCCTGTAGGATTCTTCACCTATCCTATTTCCCAGGCTGCAGATATCACGGCTTTCATGGCAACCACGGTTCCAACCGGTGATGACCAGAAACCCATGATCGAGCAGACTGTCGAAATCGTGCGACGGTTCAACTCAATCTACGGCGACACCCTGGTTGAACCGGAGATACTCCTTCCTTCCAACGCTGCCAGTCAGAGGCTTCCCGGCACCGACGGCAAGGCCAAGATGTCCAAATCCCTCGGTAACTGCATATACCTCTCTGAAACAGCGGAAGAAGTGCACAAGAAGGTAATGTCAATGTACACCGATCCCCTTCACCTGAAAGTTACTGACCCAGGTCATCTCGAAGGCAATACAGTATTCACCTATCTTGACGCTTTCTGCACTGACGATCATATCGCCCGCTATCTTCCTGAGTATGCATGCCTTGATGAAATCAAAGCCCATTATACGAGGGGTGGCCTCGGAGACATGAAGGTCAAGAGACTGCTGGAGAATGTGCTTCAGGAGACTCTGGAGCCGATCAGGAACCGCCGCGCCGGATTTGAGAAGGATATTCCCGCCGTTTATGAGATGTTGAGGCAAGGGAGCCTGAAGGCGAGGGAGACGGCTGCCGACACACTGTCCAAGGTCAAGAAAGCCATGAAGATAGACTACTTCGACGATGTGGACCTGATAGCAGAGCAGGCCCGCAGGTACGGTTCGAGGTAAATCCGTTTCCTGGTAAGGATAAAAAAAGAGGTGACCATGACGGCCACCTCTAATTTTTTTGCGGAAAGGAGATTATTTCTCTTCCTTGGGTGCGAGGGCGCACCATACAACAGCGCTCAGGGCTCCACCTACGAGAGGAGCTACGATGAATACCCAAAGGTCCTTGAGGGCCTGGCCGCCAGCGAACAGGGCCGGTCCGATGGAACGGGCGGGGTTGACGGAAGTTCCGGTCAGCCTGATGCATACGAGGTGTACGAGAATCAGGGTGAGACCGATGGCGAGACCTGCGAGGTTGCCGGCTCCTACCTTGGAATCCGTGGTGCCGAGAACGACAAGGACGAAGAGGAAGGTGGCGATAACCTCAACGAGGAATGCTCCGCCTACTCCGCCTGCATTGGCTACACCATTGGTTCCGAGACCGCCGGTAAGGTCAGTTGCGGTGACAACCTTGGTGAGGAGGAGAAGGACGGCTCCTGCCACGATTGCACCGATAATCTGGCCGCACCAGTAACCAACGGCATCCTTCCAGCTAAGACGGCCGGAGAGGGCTACACCGAGGGTGATGGCAGGGTTGATGTGGCATCCGGAGATTCCTCCGATCGTGTAAGCCATTGCGACAACCGAAAGACCGAAAGCCATGGCGGTGCCTACGACGCCGGCGGCCGTGTCACAGCCAAGGAACATTGCGGTTCCGCAGCCAAGGAGGGTCAGAACGAAAGTTCCGATGCACTCTGCAAAATACTTTCTCATAATAATAGTGGTTTAAGGTTTGGTGTATTTATCACTAATGTTCAGTAAAATTAAGAAAGATTTGCTAATTTTGAGTGATAAAAAGGAAAAAATGACAAAAAAATCTTCCAATACCCATGTCGTAATCATGGCAGGAGGAATCGGAAGCCGCCTGTGGCCGGTCAGCACTCCTGAGTGTCCGAAGCAGTTCATTGATATCCTGGGGGTGGGGAAGTCCTTGATCCAAATGACATTCGAAAGGTTCCTCCCGGTATGCGGCGAAGAAAATTTCTGGGTCGTGACTTCTTCCAGATACTCGGCCACGGTTCATGAGCAGCTCCCCTCGATCCCCGAAGATCAGATTCTTATGGAACCGGAACCAAGGAATACTGCACCATGCATTGCCTATGCTTGCTGGAAAATCAGAAAGAAATTTCCTGAGGCCAATGTGGTAGTGACTCCTTCCGATGCGCTTGTCCTTAAGACAGAAGAGTTTACACGAATCATATCAGCTGCGCTCGCGAGCACTGCGGACTCGTCCAGGATTGTTACGGTAGGAATCGCTCCTACCCGTCCCGAGACCGGATACGGCTACATCTGCTCGTCTTCGACGGAAAAAGGAAAGATTGTGAAGGTTAAGGAGTTTAAAGAGAAACCGGATCTGGAGACTGCCAAAACATATCTGAATGAGGGCTATTATTTCTGGAATGCCGGAATCTTCGTCTGGAATGTCAGGACGATTGTCTCCCAGCTTAGGAAATATGCTCCCGGAATCGCCAGGATAATGGATGAACTGGAGCCTTCGTTCTATACGGAAGGCGAAAGTGAGGTGCTTGGAAGGCTATTCCCTGAATGTGAGAAGATTTCCATCGACTATGCTGTCATGGAGAAATCGGAGGATATCTGGGTTGTGGCGGACGATCTGGGATGGAGTGACCTGGGCAGCTGGGGCTCAGTGAGGGAACACATTGAAATGGACGGTGACGGCAATGCCGTGGTAGGGGAGGATGTGCGCCTTTATGGATGCAAAGGATGTGTCGTGCATGCCGCAGATGCCAAAACCGTGGTTGCTGAGGGACTTGAGGGCTATGTCGTCTCTGTGTCTGACGGCAGGGTCCTGGTGTGCAGATTGTCACAGGAGCAACACATTAAGGAATACTCGCAAAATAAATGAGAAATTTTTCCAAAAAAAGTTTGGATTTTTAATGAGGAAACAATACCTTTGCAGTCCCAATTCGGAAAGTATCCGTTTGCGTGGAAGGATCCGTTAGCTCAGTCGGTAGAGCACAACACTTTTAATGTTGGGGTCTCGGGTTCGAGCCCCGAACGGATCACGAAGAAAGAAGATATTGCACCCTTAGCTCAGCTGGTAGAGCAATTGACTCTTAATCAATGGGTCTAGGGTTCGAGTCCCTAAGGGTGCACATCATAGGCCAGACAAAATCGGCCACACAGAGCCCTGCAAGGAGGTTTTCACTGAAAATCACAACTTTGCAGGGTTTATTGTATCCTTGCGGAAGTGGACATAATTGGACATAATTGGACAAATCTTGTTAACGTATTTGTTAACGCGGAACAAAAACATTTGTTAACGTATGGAAACGAAGACACGCCTTGTTTGGAACAGAAGGAAGAACAACCTTGTCGAGGTGGTAACATACTATCCGGGCGGTTACCGTCGTTACACATCCACCGGGATCCAGTGCGAAGCCTGGGACAAGTCTAAACAGAAGGCCACGGGCCCAGGGGCCGAAGCCATCAACCGTAAGCTTGCTGTCTTCCGGAGTCCTGAGCGGATGAACCGGGTGCTTGCCCTGGAATGGCTTGAAGAGGAACAGGGGAGGCGGCACCTGCGTCCCAGCTCCGCCGCACATGAACGGACCGCCTTCAAGGCCATCAGTGAATTTGGCGGTATCCGCTTCCTGACCGACTTCACACCGGTCTGGCTCTCCAGGTGGGACTCTTGGCTCCATGACGGGACGCGGACCCAAACGTCCGTATACAATTACCACAAGGTGCTCAAGGTCTATCTCAAGAGGGCTGCGACACAAGGCCTGATAGAACAGACCCCATACACCCGGTTCGTCACCGACAAGGGGAAGAACGCTCCCCGTCATGCCCTGACGCGGGCCCAGTTGGACGAGATCCGTCAGCTGCCGCTCTCCGGGATGATGGTCAAGGCCCGAGACCTCTTCCTGCTGATGGCTTCTACCGGCATGGCCTATGCCGACGTGTCCGCCATGGATCCCGCGAAGGTCCGGGAAGGCTGGTATGCGGCGAACCGGCTCAAGACCGGCGTTCATTTCGTCGCTCCTGTGAACGCGGAGGCAGCTGCCATCCTGGAAAAGTATGACGGTGCGCCCAACCTCTCCGACCAGCATCTCAACCGCTGCCTGCATGTCCTCGGGGACCTGCTCGGGCTGGACTTCCCCCTGACCTCCCACATGGCCCGCCACACCTTCATAACCCTTGCCCTGGAACAGGGGCTGGCCCCGAATGTGGTGCAGCGCATGGCCGGACATTCCTCTCTCACCATGACGGAGAGCTATACGCACCTGGGAGATGACTGGGTGAAAAAGGAGGGAGGCAAGCTGTTAAAAAAAAACCGCGACCTTCACAGGCGGCGGGAAAAAAAAGAAGGAGGCGCGCTGTTGTAACACACCTCCTGTTCCTCTCTTATACGATGCCTAAGTCCGCGAGGTCGTAGGCTGTTGCGAGGCGGTGGATCTCCCGGCCGATGACCTTGTTCACATCCACGCCCCTGGAGCGGAGAGCCTTCATGTCCTCCAGCTGCGCCGGGGTGAGGGTGACGGTCGCCTGGACCTTCTTCTTCTCCGGTGCCAGCGCTTTGCGCCCGGCTCCCGGCCTTGCACCTCCCCATGTCTTCTCTGCCATATTCAATCCACATCATAAATGACCTCATAGTCAACCTTGTCAACCCATTTACCATCTTGCCATACCCGGCAGAATGACCCCTCAAAGTAGTCATCTGTCCTGTTGAATCTCTCCGGATCGCAAAAACAAGGATAGACAAGGATCTCATCACCGGATATGATCACCCCGGCAATCTCCTTTGTCCCATTCGGAATCTCAACTTTTCTTTTGGTGTGTCTCCAATTCTCCAAATAGCAATACATATTCAGTCCTCCTTGATGATATACATTTGTCTTGGCTTTTTGCCTCTATTGTTGTTTTGTTGATACAAAGCTAACACTTACTTTTGATTATACAAATTATTTTTTCAAAAGTTGAAAAATGCAAAAAACCCGCGACCTTCACAGGCGGCGGGAAAAACATGAGCTATGAAAAAGAAAAATGGTATGTCTATAACAGCCTGACGAGCCATTTCCGGCACGTCCAGAGGGCAAGCAGCACGACCGCTCCCAGGAGCCACGGGAACGCCCCTATCTTCGACCGCTGCCACCACGACAAGGGTTTCTCTACCTTGACCTCCCTGATGCGTTCTACGGCCACGGAATCGACCCTCACGAGCCGCACCGTGTCATGAACGAACTTGTATTTCTCGCGGATCTTCTCCTTGTAGATAAAGATAGTGTCCCCCTTCTCCCTCACAAGCACGGAGTCCCTCTTGTAGATGGAGTCTATCTGCACCTTGTCGATGTAGGTCGTGTCCCTCTGGTAGCGGATATGCTCGACTATCCTGGGGGAGCAGCCGGCAAGCAGGAGGACCGCGACGATAACGATGATGGAATGTTTCATGATTGTTTCAAAAGTTTGAATGACTGGCACCTCTGAACACCGCCTGCACCCCGGATGGCGATGTGCCACCAGTGCGAGCCTTTCTTGTTGCTTTCATTGATGGACTGGTCCCACTTGATACCCTGCGCCTTCATCCACCTCTCCGCGAACTCTATGAACTCGTCGAGGTCTCCCTGCGTGGTGATGTCGGCGGCGTAGCCCGTCATGTGGGCGGAGTTCTCGACCCCGCCGACGGCCTTGTTAAGAGCCGGACACCGGTAGCCGGAGCTGACGGTAAGGGGCTTCCCCCATGCCCTGCGAAGGGGCTGGAGGATAGTCCCGACAAGCTCGTCGAGATGCTCAACGATATCGAAGTCCGGAGTGTTTGAAATCATTCGCCACTTTGCGGTAGAAGATTCAATGAACTCCGACAGGGTGAAGTTTGGGTACTTGCTCATGGCTGCTTCTTCTTCCGGCTTGGCTTGATCTCCGGCTCCGACATCAGCAGTGTCTGATGCTTGTAGGCATCCACCTCGGCGGCAAGCTCATCGACCCTCAGTCGCAGGCTCTCGTTCTCCGCCTTGAGACGTTTGCTCTCGGCTGTCAGCACCTGCACCTTCTGGTCGGACTCGAACTTCTCCGAGGAGAGTTTCAGCACCTGTTCACGCAGGTCGTTGATGACCTCCCCCTGCTGCGCGTACATCTTCTCAGCATTGGAGATGCGCTCGAGCAGATGGGCGTATTCCAGCTTGGAGGCTTCGGTCTTGGCCATGTCAGCTTCCGCTCCTTCCTTTTGCATGCGGGACTTGAGGTAGAAGATACCTCCCAATGCCGTGAGGAGACCCCCGCTTAGCGCTCCCACTATTGCCTGAAACCATTCCATATCCTTTAGTCGGTTTTTGTGTTAAAATGCCCCGCCGTCCAGTAACGCACGGGGCGATGAAGAAAAGCACGGCTACTGGGCCGCAGGTATGTCAGCGCTGACGGATGCGATGGCGTTCTTGAAGGCCGTGAGGGCCGCCTTGAAAGCCACTATGTCCACCACGCTGTCGAAGTTGTAGGCGAAGCTGTCCTCGCCGTCGTTCCATCCGCTGAAGTGGAACAGCACCTTGTCCTCCGAGTCGCGGACAGTGCCGTTGCACCCCAGCATAGCTTTGGAGGCATTGGCGTTGAACGTTCCGGTGATTGTGTAGTTGCCATCGACGACCTCGAAGTCGCCGGTGTAATTCTGTGCTTTGAAATTGCTTATCATGGCTTAATGTGTTAATTGGTTGCGAACATGGGGAACACGGCTTCGACAAGGCCGAGGTCGTAGTCCTGCCCTTCCATCCCCTTGATGAAGGCATCGGCGGCGATGGGCTTGGGGACTTCTATCTCCTGCTGGCCGAGTTCATAGTAGGCCTTGTTATACTCTCCGATGGCCTTGATGAGTTCGGTGTGGGCGTTGACTTTGGCGGCCAGCTCCCTCTGCTTGGCGGGGTCGGGCTCTTCTTGCATCCGCAGCTGGAGTTCCCCTACCTCCCTGCGCTCCTCCTCGAAGGCTCCGAGGTGTACAGTCTCCAGGTCCTTGGTGTCGGACTCGAAGGCTTTCTGTTGCCCGAGGAGGAAGATGTGGTCGGAGATGAGGTCGTTACGGAACGCCTTGTCCTCGATGGAGTGAATCTTGACTGTTTTAAGTGCGTCAAGGGCACGTTTGATTTCGCTTTTCTTCATGGTGTTGATAAGAGTTTATTGTTTGTTGTCCTTCCCCTTGAAAAAATAGGGGTTGTTTTCGTCAAGGATATGCTTGACAAGGCGGTATGCCACTCCGATAAGGGTGACGATGCCTGCCAGCTTGTAGAACCCGCCCTGCCCGATGGAGGCGGCGGAGGCTGCCACAGCGAAGAACACGAATATCGCGTGCAGCATGTAGTAGATGAATGATTTTACGTTTTTGTCCATGATTATTAAGGATTTAGGATTGTCACGGGGTCGGTTCGATAGGATAAGTGTCGGAGGATTCTATGATATTGCCTTCCAAGTCTCGTTCTTCCACCCTGCGATATCTGGTAGAATCGCCCGCCGCATAGTAATAGAAAGATATCTCAATAGTAGTAGTTGATAGGTCAGCGGAAAGCACGCCAGTAAATATGTGGTTGAACTCATAGGTTTCACCATTGGCGAGTGTCACTGCCGAGAATGTCTGAGGATAGTCCTGACGTGTTGTTACGACAACCCTAACCGTCTGCGTTTCGACAGTCACACCCGTATTGTTCTTGATGGTGATAGAGGTCTTGACGGAAGTCGAGCTGAGCGACTTGCAGTTCCATGCCGCGATGTTCATTCCGCGGACACTCGGCTTGTTGATATCAACGGTTATCGGGTCTATCCCGGTAGCGACGAACAGGGCCGTCCCTTGTGCCGGCTCCTCGCAGAACGACAGAGGGACACTCGAAAGGAAAGTCGTCACCTGCCATGTCCCCTTGTAGGATTCCATGTTCAGGAACGCCGCGTGCTTCCTCTTGTTCCGGTGGTCGGTTGTGGACGTGTCGTTTATCGGATACTTTGCCGTAGCCCAGAAGCAATCAGAAATCGCAGGAGCCGTGCCCTGCCAGAAGAAGAATCCCAGGTAAAAATCAGACAAATCCTTGTTACCCGCATGAGGGTTGATATCACTCGGAACTTTTGTCAATTCCAGCTTGATATTCCCCAGCGGGAGGTCTTCAGGGATTTTTCCAAGCATAGTAAACGAGTTGCCGACAATCGTAGTTGCGGAATCCGGATACGGCATCGGATTGACTGATGCAGGCTGATAACCTTTCCAATCAGCCACCCTGTATGGTTCGATAGGGGTCACTGCGTTACCCCGGGGTTTAAGGTAAATCCACGCAAGCCCCGTCGTGATATCCTTCAGAAATCCATTAGGATACCGATATGTGTGGTCGCCGGTATCGTTTTCCGTCACGCCTCCCAGATAATCCGCATAAGGCACAGTCAACCCGCAGTGCATGGACAGGTTCTCATTCGCCCACACCGTGTGCTCTGCCGCAGAAATGGCTGCATCCCTGACGGACTTGAATATCGCCCATTTGTTGATGCTTTCCGACGTGCATAGCGTCCCGAGGTCAGTTGATGAGACCCCGAGGGCAGCTGCTATGTCGCCTAATCCGATAGGAGTGACCAGCACTCCGGTTGTAGGGTCAATTGGCATATCCTAATCTCCTTTTAAGTTCACGATTCTCCCTTTCCAACTCCCGTATCCGCTTCTCATGGTCATTCACGTCACGGGCTATGGTGATGGCCGAGACGAGCGCCGCAGCGCCGTAGTCCAGCCCTTTCTTGCCCTCGATGTCAGTCACGACCTCTGGCAGCACCGTCTCCCAATACTGGGCGAGCGAACCCGCCTGCCTCTTGCCTTCCCTGTCTTTCCAGAGGAACGTGATGGCGGGGGCATGGGCGATGTCGTCCACCGTCAGGGTGGTGTCGAGGAAGTCCTTCTTCAAACGGGCATCGGAAGTGGTGGACTGTCCGAAGGCGCTGACGTAGCCGTCGGAGAAGATACCCACCGTGGAGTGGATTGTTCCTGTGACATCGAGTTTATAGGCCGGCGATGTCGTGCCTATCCCCACGTTGCCGGAAGAGTTAAGCGTCATCCCGGTAGCATGACCTGTACCATATTGGAAATAAATCTGATTCCCACCCAAATAAGTATTATAACCCGCAGCGGACGTCCCGTAGCCTACATAAAAACCATTCGAGGAGTTCAAGAACACACCCGCACGATTCGTCCCGCCCGTATCCTTGACCGAGAGATAGACCGAATTGGAAAGCACCAGGCTTCCTGTCATCGTCCCGCCACTCAGAGGGAGATACCCATCAGCATTGTAGGGTGCATAGGTCGTGGAGCCAATCAAGCCTGTAACGACAGACTGTGTTAGATTGCCGGAGTGGTAAATAGTACGCCAGTCGTAAGCGGTAGTGCCATCTCTGGTGCTACGAATGTAGAATGAATCAGCAGTTCCGCCAAAGGAGGCAATCTGAAAACCATAATATCCAGATACGGAGAGCCCGACTGAATAAGTTCTTGGTGCCCCAGTTACTGTGGTTCCCAACACATTCAGAATGCGTAATCCACTATTTCTCGGATTTTCCCAGCTTGAAGACGCGGATTGATTGAAAACAATGGCGTTCGTCCCCATTGTAATGTTCCCGCTCATCGTCCCGCCACTTAGCGGCAGGTAGGTGCTCGCCGCCGTGGCAGTGGTAAGGTACACGCTTGAGTCCACGCTCCCATCCGCCTTGAGGAACTGGGAGGATGTGCCACCATTTGTAATGAACGCTCTCGCTCTAACAGATGCAAATCTCTGCTTTCCGTTACCCATGTAGTACTCTGTTAGGTCTCCATTATAACCGCCGAATGTTCTGTTATTCAGCCACAAAACCCCGCTAAATTCACTCGGGATAACTGTCCATTCATTCGCAGAGTGCACGAAATTGTTTGCTTGCCCTTGTTTCGCGTAGCTATTGGAATCAACGCTTCCGTCCGCTTTCAGGAACTGAGAAGATGTGCCACCTGTTTTGATGAACTTCGGAGCGGTCAGGTCGCCAGTGAGGGTCCCGCCGCTCAGAGGGAGATACCCAGCGGCGTTATAGGGTGCGTAGGTCGTGCTTCCTATCGCGGAAGTGATGTTCGCCTTGCTGATGGAATGGGTATGAGTGCCGTATGCCGTGGCAATACCGTACTTGTTCAGAGTGACATAAGGAATTGCAATCGAGAGCCCCGAAGTCGCAGATGATGTCCCTGCCGTGCCCGCCGTGATGGATGCCGTGTTGAACGAACCGCCAAGCGCTGTCGATGAGCCGTTGATGGTTATGGCGGAATTGGCGAGCTTGCCGTTGGCTATCGACCCGGCAAGCATGGCATTGGTTATCTTGCCGTCGGCTATTGATGTAGTGATAGCCGTAGTGCCGGAACCAGACACAACCCCGGAGAGGGTTATCGTCTCGTTCCCGGTAAGGAAGTCCTTTCCATTAATCCATGTCTCCAAGTCGCTTATCTTGGATGTGGTCAGCGAAGGGATATCTGATGCCGTCAAGGCACGGCGAATCAAGGTCAGGTAGTTGGTGCTTCCCGTTTTAGACCATGCAGCCGAAGTGACAAAACCGCTGTCCCCGTTATAAGCTATGGTAGGCAAGTGGTGATAGTCTATCTGCAAGCCATAGCCAGTGACCCCTGATTCGTTTATCTGGAGATTTGTCCACATCGCGCTGAGGTCGATGCCACCGCCGCCTCCGCCGCCGGTGTCGGATGCGCCGAAAGCGGAAACGAAGGAGTCTGAATACAGGCCGATGTTCGTGTGGATGGCATAGACAGGATTCGCGGTCGTACCCACATTCACCACTTCCAGGTACGCCCCCTGGGGGAGGTTAAGCTTGCCGGACAGCGTGGCGTTCCCGATACCGGTCAGATCCTGGTCCTCCGTAGGCGAAGGCTGAACGCGTGTCGTACCTATGTAGGCCTCCGTGAGCGCCGGCACGCCGGTCCCGGGAGCGACGTAGCCGGCTCCTGCCGAGCTGGACCCGCCGGATCCACCGGACCCTCCGGACCCACTGCTCGAGCCGTGCCCCAGGTTGTCACCGGTGACGATGTTCTCCGACGTCACGGTGATGGTAGCCGCCGGCAGAGTGAGGGCCGAGAAGTCCACACCGCCCGTGATGAGGTTCCAGTCCCATGTCTCGATGACATACCTCAGACCGCCCATCGACATGAAGAGAGGGAGGTCCGTCCGCTCCTGCCCGTAGAACACGCCCTCCGCCTTCAGACGGGGAGCGGCGATGGACAGGGCATAGTCCCTAGAAAGGAGGGAGATGTAATCCTGCCCCTCGAAGGCCGAGGTGTGCACGGCCCCGAGAAGGGACCCCGAGCCGTCGAGGAGGGAATTGGATATGAAGTATTTCTCCAGGGCAACATCCGTCAGACCGGACACTATCAGGTTGACGTCCGACGCAGCGCCCCTCGCGTCGTTGTTGATGGCAATCGTATCCATCAGCGAGGTGAACTGATCGTCGTAGGATATCCAGACGCCGAAGAAGTACACGGAAGGCAGGTACCTGGTAGGCCGGTAGGAGGTTGCTATGGTGTTCGACGTCAGTGTTACCTCAATCTTTGTCAAGGCTGTGATATCGTCACAATTAGGGAATGGTATGGACGTGACCTCTCCGGATTTCGATGCAGACACATCACCCCTGCCAGCATAGTAAAGCTTGTCTCCCGGCGTGATCCTGATCGACGCAGACGATGACTGCCACGCATACCCCTCCGCCGCATCGGTGTTCTCCACAAGGTAACGGGTCACTCCGTTGCCCCGGACCTTCACAACTATATCGTAATAAACCTTGTTTGACCTGTTCTTCCGCAAGGCCTCGATATTCAGCGCCAGCGGATACCTGGACATCGTGGAAGAATCATTGAGGTTGATGCCATCAGCAGCAGCAAAGGTGGCTGTCAGGGTGCCGGTAGCATTACCGGTGGAAGGATTGGTTATCGATGCCGTCCCGCACCTGTTCCACAGCTCAGGGCAGACCAACGATATGGCCTTCTTTGCGGGCTCTACGGTCAGGTCGACGTGGTTCTCCGGCCAGAGCCCACCGGCATACGCGGATCCCAGGGACCGTATCGGCATGCCCGCCGACTGACCTGCGGGGACGACCGCACCTCCGCTGATGGAAGGCACGACATCCGTTTCCCTCAACACCACCCAGGACCCGCCGTGCTGGAAAAGAACGGCATGGAAGGAGGCGAGCAGCTGGTCGAGGACGTCATAGTAGGACTTGCCGGAAAGCTCATCCAGGTCGATGGTCACGGTCGAAAAGAACGCCCGTGCGCTGATGGATCCCGTCGCAAGGGTGGAGATGTACTTCACCCCCATCGACAGCCCTGTCTGAGCCAGCAGGGTGTTCAGCAGCTGCGCGAAGGTCAGCCGGCCCACTCCCACCCATTCGGTAAGCTTCAACTCCCCGAGGTTGTCGCTTGCGGTGACCTTGACGTCATAGGGAGGTGCGATGAATGGCTCAGAGTAGAGTTCCGGGGTGACATACCCGGTCCAGATGCAGACGCTTTCCGCATAAACCAGCACCTTGAACTCGAAGGGATCCGTGGTGTAGAGCTCGGCGAACTCCTCATCCACCCGGCACTCAGCCGTGAGTTCCAGGGACGTCCCGCATATATTCCCGTTGCGGTCCCTGCGGAGAGACACCGACGATGCACCTATGGCACGTGGAAGGATATCACCCGTGTATCCCGCCTGGCAGATGTCTATCCGCCAGTCACCACCGCCTTCATCGTTCCAGCGGAACCTGTATTTGACACCGTATTCAGCCATTATGTAACGTTCTTTTTCCTGTTGTTTTCACCCGACAAAACCGCTTCCAGCACGGAGCCGTTAGCCCGGAGCGTTCCCACCACCTCGACCTGCATGTTCCTGGAATATACTGACTCAGCACCCGTGGAAGAGTAGCCGCTGGAAGCGACGCTCGATGACGAGTATCCGCCGGCCTTCCCGCCGCCCATGCTCGCAGAAATGGACGACAAGGCGGCGCCGATAGCCACCAATGCGGCACCGGCAGCGATAGCGATACCAGCGGAAGCCGGGTTCATCGAATTTATCGACTGGATCAAGGCGGTCTTCGCAAGACCAAAAGCCATCAAGGCCGCACCGAATTTCTTGGCAAAACCGCCCAGCATCTTCAAAAATCCGGAGAAGAGGGAATCGATACCACCGCCGTTGATCAACCCCCCAACGGTGCTACCGATGATATCCGCTATCTCAACAAACGCCGAAGTCATGGAATCCTGGAGAGACTGGAGGACATTATTCCATTCTGTCTGGTCGACTACCGGCTTGACAGGTACATAGATAGACGTGTTATCCTTGGCCCGGTTATTCGCGCCGCTGAGCGAATTGCTCACGCTCAGGTCGATGTTCGCAAGACCATTCTCAGCGACCTGTTCCCAAACATAATTATCTGACATCTGGGAGAGCTTGGCCATCTGCTCACCCTGCTTGCGCATTGCGGCAAGTGCAGCCTCTTCAGCCTTCGCCTTGGCAGCAGACGAATTGGCTATGTTCTTACCGATACGGTCCAGACTCTTCAAATCTTCCGCCTGCTTCCTCCGGACGTCATACACAGCTATTTCCGCCGCAACAACAGAGTCATTCTCCTCCGGGGTCGATTCTGTCAAGCCGACAAGCGACCGTACATTCTGCTCCCTTTTCCGGTAAAGGGTCTCCTGCTCCTTAGCCAGCTGCTTTGTAAGCTCGACCGCCTTAGCCAAAGCATCGGAACGCTCTTTCTCAGAAAGGGAGTAATCCATGGCATCCTTTCGCGCCTCAGCAATTTCCGAAGCCATCCTGTGCCACTCTCCCTGGGATGCTGCGATAGCTCTTTCCGCATCATTGATGCGCCGGGCAAAAATCGCGGCCTGATCACCAAACATAGCCGCCTCCCGGGTATCAATCTTCGCCTGTTTCCAGGCATCACCGATACTTGCCCCCTCAATCATGTTGAAGATGGCACCCTTGAACTGAGCGACACCTTCAACCCACCAGTTCCCCAAGTCCGTCATCAGGCGGGCGGAAGCCTCCGCCGTCTCCTGATGCATATCCAGCATGGCCTGCTTGACAGTCGAGCGGAACGCATCAGCCTCGACCTGCAAATTCCGACCGACCTCCAGCGACTTGAAATTGTTCGCAGCCTCCGTAAGTTGCTTGAAGGCGACGACGGCACCGGCTATTCCGAGACCGCCTATTGCAGTTGCCAGACTACCCATGCCTGCAACCAGTTTCGAGATGGCGGTCCCGCCCTCACGTCCCAGTTGGTTGATCTGCTGGATAGCCCCGCCAATATTCTGAGTGAGACTCGCAAGCTGATCACCCGGGAGACCGAAAGCATCCATCAGTTTCCCGGCCATTCCGCTCACGCTTTTCTCGAAGCCGGCAAGACCACTCTTGGCCTTGTTCATACCGGCGGTGAAGGGACTGGTATCAGCCCCTACGACAACCTTCAGATTAGGATTGCTTGCCATTTCTTCATCTATCTAAATCCGACCTTCGTCAGCAGTTCCAGGGCCTTCTCGGTCCGCTGCTCGTCGGAGAGTTTATCAAGTTCCTGTACTATCCTCTCATCCTCACCGACCCTCTCTTCGTCCCATGGCATAGGCCAGAACTTAGCGGGATCAAGGATCTGAGAGCCTTTCTTCAGCTGCAAATTGAAAAGACGCAGAGCCGCGCCCCTGATGAGTTCCCCCATGTGACGGCGGTCTGCGTCTTTCTCTTCCCTGTACGCCTTCAGTGCCTCCCAAAACTCCCCGACACGCATCCCGTAGAACTCATCCGGGGAGAGGTGCAGCAAGGCATAAGCCCAGCCTCTGACATCACCAATCGTGGGAGCCTCAATCTCTACTGCTCCTTCTTTTTTTTTGCTTTTCCGGGAGTAGCCTTGACAGCGGTCTGCTTCGCATAGATCTGGATGAACTGAGTCATCTCCTCGATGCCGCAGATAGCGCCCAGGTCAAGCCCGGTATAGTGGGTGTCACGTCCTTCAAGACGTTCACCCTCGTTGACACATGCCGCCATGAGGTCGGCGATGTCCGACGGCTTGAGGTCCTGAAGCGTAGTCAACGCACCCAGGCTGTCGCTTCCTTTCTCACGAAGGAAAGCCACCATGGAGTTCCAGTTGGACTCCACCCGGACCTCACGTCCATCGATAACAATAAAATCCTTCTCCATAGACTATGACTGAAGGGTCAGGCCACCGGTGACACGGAAATCGATCGTGTAGGTGGCGTTGTCTTCGGAATTGGAGGATTCCGTGTAGTTCGTGATGATGGCATTGCCACCATAGGTAGCTCCGCCTGCGACGGAGTACACGATAGGAACGACGGCTGCCGCATCCTTCAACAGTGCAAGAGCGATGATGGCATCCCTGTCCAGCTTCGTGGTCGTGGTTTCTCCCACGACGATGATGCCGGAGCAGGAGAAGGTGACGTCATGTCCGGAGACTACGACCTGGGTCTCGCCCTGATCGTCCTTCGTCAAGCTCTCCTTGACATTAGCTGCGATGGTAAGGTCATCCTGGGTCCTGCCGCAGAATGTCTTCCCGTTTGCCTTGAAAGCGATATTGTAACCAAGTACCATGTTATCTGTGATTTTGAAGTTAATCAATGTTCTGTCGGACATTCCATTCAAGAGTGATGTCCCACACTCCGTCAACGCAATCCTTCCTCAGCGATGCCGGTTTGGCCGACATTCCTGAAAGGTTCATCTCCTCCGCAACGGCATCCGCCACGTCACCGGCCTTTGTCTCCGCCTCGTTGAAATCCTTCGAGTAGATATCCGCCGTGAGGACCGCATCATAGCCGCACACCCCGTCTTTCGTAACGAGGGGAGTGACAACGGCGTCGTAGGTAAGGTATGGATACTCTTCAGTCTCAGCCTCGGCAAGGTATGTGGGGATGATCCCTTCACATGCCGACGCAAACGCCTGGAATATTATCACATCATTTACCATAGCAGTCTTCTACGTGTTTTTCCAGATAATCATTGAAGGCATCAACGAACTTCGCCTCATATCCTTTCGTCGCCTGCTCGAAAAAATTGTTTGCCGGCTGACCGACATTGTTTCGCCTGCGCTTAGAAACCGCCTGGTTCCGACCCCGGATCTTCGTCTTGAACTCATGACTGGGATCTCGCTTAGTCAGGGTTCCATAGTTTTTCCAATACGCCTTGAACCAATCGTCGACGGGTTCCTGCCCCTTGGGCTGGTGCCCTGTCTGCTGATGCTTGTTGTAATAGCCTACCAGACTATACAGCTTACCAGACGCTTTCGCCAGTTTGTAATTCGTCAGCCTCCGAAAACGAAGCGGTGTCTTGCTCTTGATGTGCGTAGTAGCAGCCTTACTGCCGGCTTTCAACGCACCACGGCATACCTTCACCATTTCCTTCGGAGCCTGGTCGAAAAACCGCAGGCACTCGTCAAGCCCCTCGATAGTGATATTGTCAGCCATCGATAGACTGGATTGTCAGGTTGCAGACCGGGGACAGGCGGGATATCGGGTCGATGGCGGTGATGCCCCAGGGCTTCCCCTCAAGCACCACCCTCCACCTGGTATCCAACGCCGGGACCTTGTAGATAAGGAGAGTCGCGGTATGACCGGCTTCGAGGTTCCCGTCACCCACCTGCTCATCTACATTCCTCTCTACGCGGGCCCACACATCACGGTAATCGGTGAACGAAAACTGCTTCTGCCCTTGGGAGCCGCGAGTCATCACACAGCTCTGCAAGGTCACAAGCGTGTCCATTTCGCCAATCAACGGTGCCGGCATACTATTCCTCCCCCCAAGTTCTATAAGGTCGAAGCAAGATGCTGCTGGCCTTGGGCAGGGTCTCCACACTGTCAAGGGGCTGGGAGAAGAGGGAGGATCCGATCAGGAACACCGCATTGAGAACATCGGCAGGGATGGACTCCCAGCCGGCAGTGTAAGTGACCGTGACCTCCTGGTTCTCGAAGGACCCGGGGACAGTGACGCAGTTCCCGTCCAGGGTGCAGCTGTCCGTGACATCATCCGCGCCCACGATAACGGAGTCCAGCGCAATCACCGGACCCCGCAATCTGAGCACAATGGAATCAACAGAAGTGTATTTCCCCTCAACTGTCACCTGGGAAACGGGTATGACCCGACCTATCACATGCTCGGCAGACTTGAAGGCGGCGTCAAGGATCTGAGTGAGGTCAGAATCCATGTCGCCACCGGTCAGACGGAGGTGATTCTTGAAGGCGGACAGGTAGCCCGCCATCACGGTTGCATCAGGTATGATCGTTTCCCTCATGACGGTCAGAGTTAATTAGGGATGACCAGCTTGGAGAAGGACTTGGCGAGAGCCACCTTCGCGTCAGCGTAGTAGAACAGGCTGAGCTTGATCTCTCCGGTGTCGTCGAGGCTGTAAGGATTGACTACGACGTCAATACCGCCCCAGTTGCCGAGGAAGAGGTCAGCGAAGTTACCGAACACAGGAGTCTTGGCGGCGAACTGATTGCTGTAATCAGCCTTGTAGCCGTTGATGGTGTTGTCCCTGTCGAGGATGAATCCACCAGCGCCGGAAGCATCCTTCACGGTCGTCTTGGCAGCGCCCCACTGAGCGGTGGGGAGGACGTAACCCATCCTGCCACGGTTGGCGTTGGCGGTGTTGATGGCGGTCTCCATGGCTACGACAGTAGCCCAGCTGAAAGCGGTGCCAGCCGAAGTAGCGGCAGCGACGATAGCTGCAAGAGCCTCCTTGTCAAGGCAGGCGGCAGCGGCGTCGGAGAGACGGTCGATGAGGATCCTGTCCACATCGAGGGAGGTCTGCTTCATGAGGTCACGGGTGGTGACCATGGAAGCACGGCAGCCACGAGGGGTGAGGGTGACCTTGCTGACAACAGCCTTCTTGGAAGGAGCAGAGGTAGCGGCCTCGGCGAGGAAGGTAGCGGTGATGCCACCTACGGAAGGGAGGTCGACGTTGCCGACGAGACCGTTCAGGACGGTAGCGCCCATGCCGGCGACGACAAGCTTCTGCTTGACGTCCTCGACATAGCGCTGGGTGGTGATGACGAGGTTCCCGCCATCAGCGGGCGTGCCGGCGTTCTGACCGGAAGCATCCCTGGAAAGGGCGATGGAAGGGATGACGAAACCGTTCTGACGAAGGCCGAGACGGGAGTACTCAGCCTCACCGATAGCGGCATAGTCAGCCTCAATGCCATCCATCCTTCCGTTCATGACACCCTGGATGAAGCGAAGCAGGGAGAACATGTGTCCCTTCTTTGCCTCGCCTTCCATCTTGCGGCGGGCATCCTCCTGTTCCTTGCGTTCCGCGATCTCCGCCTGACGGAGTTCCGCAGATACGGCATCGTAGCGGTCAAGAGCCTCCTGGAGGTCCTTGCCGTTCTCGGCAGCGTTAAGGGAAGCAATCTTAGCCTCCAGCTCTGCCAGTTCTTTGCGAATTTCTGTAATTTTGCGCATAGTGTTAAGATTTAGTTATTTGCAGAGCTGAAACCCTGCGATTGTTAGTGATTGTCTTTTCCTGAGCTCAAGGGCCTCTATCTCCGCGGTCCTGTCCTCTTTAGGCTCTTTCCCGACCTCGGGATCTACCTCAGGCTCTTCCGCCTCCAGGGCAGCCTTGCGCTCCTCAGCCAGCCTGTCCTCCTCCGGCTGCATGGCGTTCTTCAGAGCATTGGGATTCGCCGGTACGTTGACCACGCTGACCTCCATGAGTTCGCATTTGGTGTAGTAGTAAGTCTCGTTCTTCTTGCCCGGGCCTTCCTCGCCGACTCCCCAACGGCCCTCCAGGGGGACGAACCCGACACTGACGGCATTGAGGGTGCCGAACTCAAGCTTCTTCCAGATCTTGTCGGCCATGGGGTTCATGTCCGCAGGCTCGAACTCGACGTCAATCATCAGACGTCCGTCGGACAGGTAAGCGTGGGCCTTGCCGATCACACTGTCCGGATTGCCGGAGAACTGCAACTCATGCTGGTAGCCGATAACGGGGTTCTTGTTGAACCGGTCCAACTGCCATCCTTCAGGAACGAGCACGGTATGATAAGAATCGCGGGTTGCGTCCGATGCCACGAATGACATCCGACGCTCCCCGGTCTTCTCCCCGGACTGACTTGTGCGAATGAATATTTCTGCCATAGGTTAAATGTTATCGTTGTTATCCTCACCGACCATTCCTTCGTTCTGGGGATACAGGAAGGTGTCAAGGCCTTCCTTCTTCTCGAACCCTTCCATCTCACGGGCCTCGTTCCTGGTGAGCCACCCGTCGAGCACTGCCTGATGGTAGTAGGCGGTACGAGCAGCGGTATCACCACGGAGCAGTCCGTCGAGGATGAACTTGACATCGGCGTCAGACCGGCTGAAGAGCTTTGTCTCCAGCTCGACCTCCAGCCTCTTCACGATCGGACGGAGGGTGTACTGAACGAACTGTATGGTCTGGTGTTCTATGTTGCTGAATGTGGAATGGGACATCTCCGCGAGCATGTGCGGCGGGATGTTGAGCATCCGGGCAACGTCATCGATGGAGAAAACCTCGGAATCGATGAGCGCTGCGGTCACGGGGTCAACGCCGAGTTGCTTGTACTTAACGCCATACTCAAGGAGAGGAATACCGCCGGTGCCGGCGCTCTGGACCCTCTTGACAAACTTCGCATACACGTCCTCACCCATGGAGTTCTCCATCTCCATGACAGCCCGCTTGTCACCGCCCTTGGCGAAGTAATTGGCTATGTACTTCTCCAGGGCCAGCCCCTTGTTAAGAGCGATGGCGTTATAGATGACTGGATTGATGCCGACGATCCCGTCGAGGGTGAACTGCATGAAGTGCAGTATCCGGTAATCCGGCCACTCTCCGTTCAGGAAAGCGAAATCAGAATCCGGGTGCTGGATCTTATACCACTTGTGCCCGTTGACTATCGATACCGTCACGTAGTCGGGATGGACCTGATGCAGCTCTATCCTGTTGTGGTCATAATCATACTGGATCCAGGCATAGGCGTTGCCCCGGTTGAGGAACCACGCCATGATCGTGAACCAGAAGTCGAAGTGGTTGGTATAGGCGTTAGGACGGATATTTATGGCACGATAGACAGGGGACTTGTCATCCGGCAGCATCCCGCTGTCGGTATAGCGAAGAACCTTCTTAGGCAGGGAGGCGATGTTCTCGGAAATCAGCCTTACACCGGCAAGGTATGCGGTCATCTTCAACGCCGCATCAGACGTGACGTTGACGCCGAAGTCGATGCCGGCGGCAGAGCTTATATATGAGCCCTCCGTCCCGATAATGATGCC
>Ga0256405_10005575_pt1 | contig 21481 bp, 14 predicted proteins | sample RumenRJG_02DNA_FD_189096 | JGI IMG/M metagenome (GOLD analysis project Ga0256405, IMG submission 189096) | Bovine rumen microbial communities from Lethbridge, Alberta, Canada - RJG_02 | ecosystem: Host-associated > Mammals > Digestive system > Stomach > Rumen | place: Canada: Alberta... | reverse complement strand
AAGCATAGATAACGAAATAACATCGTTCAACCTGAAAATGGCCGGTAATACTGATTAAATTTCAGATGGTTGTTGCCGTATGTATGTGTCGGAATATTTAGTCATACAAAAATAGTAGAGCTTAGGTAATATTCGTAGAATGTCCTTTAAAATGCCCTTCGGGGCATTTTTTTTTGATCTTGTAAAAGATAAAGGATTTTAGGTAGGTTTGTACGGTAAGGGCTTTTTCTGGACTAAGTCTTAGAGGTCGATAACTTTATGATGAGATTTAGATTTACTGCGGTAAGCATAAAAGACAATTGCTTACCGTAGAGATTACTGCAGATTAGATACTACAAATTCAATGATAAAGACACCTGCCATCATGATTAAAGAACGCATGATGTCATAGTTAAGATCAATGAACTTGGTGATGTTTTTAAAGCACTTAAGAGTTAACATGATTTCAAAAATTCTTAAGTTCTTAGAGCCAAAATAAGAGATAAGAGCACTAGCTACCAAACTTAAGATCATGCATAAAAACATCATACCTGATGATCCTATAAATGATGTCAAAAGCAAGGTCATGCCCCATACGAACAGAGTTCCAAAGTTCCAAGCCATAGTTACAAACTTACGTCTGTACTTTAAGTTATCAAAGAACTCAACTAAGCCCATACAACAGTCTTTAGCAAAGCTCTCTGACATTAAGTGCTGTGTTACTTTTAAAAGCTTCTTAGAGAGCACCTTAGTTAACTCCTCTTTACGGGAAGCTACGATACTCTCTAGCTTTGCCTTCATGCTAAAGATCTTACTGGTATAAGCATCAGTCTCGACAGCCTGATTCTTTACCCTCTTTGTCACCAGATCAAAGTCATACTCAAAGGCTCTTAATAAGGTGTAAAAGATGTGATCTTTTTTAAGATTATTTAAAACAAGGATCTTAGCATCAGCACTTACTAAAGAACGACCTACTGAGGTATCAATAAGATCAGATCTCATGGATGAATATACATAGTCTAGTACTGGAGGGATTACTAAAGGTACACCTGAAGCTGTTGCCCAATACTCAAAGATCTTATTGATACCAGCGATACAGAACTTTAAATAGCCTATAGAGTTTTCACACTTATAGGTCATTAAAAAGTGGTAATCCTCCTGGGTATCAGCATCTGAAAGCTTAAAATCCAGTGAATCTAATAGCTTTTGGTAACAGTTATAGTCGATAACTGATGGAGGTGGAACTGAAAAGCAGTCTTCTGCTTTTTCAAATTCAATCTTAATTAGAGGTGCACAGTGAGTCTCTAAATAGACCTGTCTTTCAACATAGATAGAGCCTTTACCCTTACACTTCTGACAAGGGATCTTTTTAGCTCCACGACAGGTAGGACACTCAATGTAACCGGTCTTTTTACAACGGGCACAACCACCATCTCTACCCTGACAGGATGGGCAGATGATCATGCCAAAGCCAGAGCAGTTAGGACAGTTCATTTTCTGAGAACCGCCACAATCAGGACAGGTACATTGACCTTTAGCCTTTCTAACTGACAGACGGTTAATCTTATTTCCAAGTTTGAAAAGCTCTGAAGGGGTCATACCTTCTAAAGAACGGCTAAAGCTTTTTTGGATGGTTTTATCTTTTTCTAAAACGTTGCGGTTAAAACGCTCAAACTCTTTTAGAGCTTCTTCATCAACAACGTTTTCAGTACCGACGACATTTTTAATTACAGTGTCTTTGGATTCTACGGTATAGAACCAGTTTGCTAAAAATACAAAAGTAACTTCAGAGAATAAAGGATCAGTAAAGCTTACTGTATCGGGTCTGACATCGACCTTACCTAATAACTCTCTTAAAGGGACTTTGATATCTTTTGACATTGTACTTATTTATAAATTACTTCTAAAAAAGATTAACTTCTAAAAAGATTAACTTCTAAAAAAATTACTTCAAAACGTCTTATAAAAAATGACCGTTTACAATCAGGATAGTCAACAATCCAATGACAACAGAACCTAAGATCAGTCTTATTGACTGCACAGCTTCAACTGTAAGACTAGGAACTTTTTTAAGCCTGTGGGTTAGCTTCAGCATGCTTACAGCAGAGTAATAACTCCAGTTTTTAGTAAGCGCAAAAGAGGTAAAGGCACAGATGATTGAGGATACACACATCATCATGATACCGCCCACAATATTAGGAAGCATATAACCTATGAGGATCACTAACATCCAGGTTACCAAGGTTATACCTGCCCAAATCATTTTGGTTTTAGGATTGAGTACCATCAGCAAAGGCACAAATGATATAAGATTTTTAGCAAAAACTCTAGCAAAATCTTCGGAAATATAACCATGAGCGTTATCAGTCAGTTCTTTGGTAATACTGTCTAATAACTCCTGTTTTACCTTGGTCTTAATATATAAAAGTCTTGAAGAATCTTTGTGCTTTGCAGCAGTTAAAATTGACTCTACGGTAACACCTTGAGCTACTGCCTGCTCTTTAGCAATCTCCATCTCATGTCTTTCGATGGTTCGGATGGTTTTAGCTAAGATTGCTTTTGAAGCTAATGCTTTTACACACTTAATCTTTTCATCAACATCATCTGCTGATGCAATTAAAGTATCAGAGAGTAAGTGTGACTCGTCGTTGAAGACATAATCTAATACTGGAGGCTTACAGATTGAGCGTAAGTTCTTATGTCCACAGATAATAAAATCAAAAGGCTTATCTACACCCATTAAGTAGACATGAACTGCATAGCATGGAGTAATACCCATGAAGTTTACTGAGTAGCCACGAGCAGTTTCATTACCGCTAGGTTTACCTGAGAAATCAGCAGCCTCAATAATGGCCTTTTCATCCTCTTTTGAAAATGAGGTGATCTTTTTGTCTGTTCCTGGAACTTTTAGAGAAATACTGATCTGCTTTTTGCAGTCAGCATCATAGATAACCTCTCTATCTACAATCACCTCGCCTTTACCCTGACAGTCTTTACACTTTACTTTACCGGTACCGTTACAGGTATGGCATTTAGCATTACCAGAGCCATGACATACAGGACAGGTCTTAGCAGTACCATGACAGGTAGGACATTCAATAGTACCCTTGCCTCCACAGTTCTCACAGGTAGCACTACCGGTACCATGACAGCTCTTACATCTGGTTTTACCAATTGCATTGATACGGTTAAAACAGATGATCTGACCTGAGAGGGCTTTTAAGTCTTCAAATGAGGCTTCTGAAAGATGTTTTACAAATTCTTTGGTCTTAGCGCTGTCTTTTTCTAATTCTTTAGTATTAGCTAATGTGAATTCATCTAAAGCACTAGTTGAGAGGACATGAGTTTCATCACTTACTGAACGCAGGATTTTATCAGAGCAACGGCACTTGAAGCTCCAATTCATAGAATAGGATACAGAAGCACCAAACTCTACTAAGTCTGAGATCCTAAAACTTGCTGTAGGTACACCACAGCGTGAGAAGATAGCTGCAACAGTGTCATATAAACGCTGCTTTAGCAGCTCAAGATTTGCCTTTGGCTCTTGAGGAGTGCTCTGTTCTTGATTTTGAGTAGTAGTGTTTTCCGCGCTCTTGTCAGGTACGGTCTGATTCTGTGCAGGTACAGTTTTTACCTGTGCAGCTTTGTCATTAACATTACCGTTCTCTGCTACTGTAGTTGTTTCTTTGCCGCTTTCAGGCATACATTATCCTCGTTCATAATTCTTATATTCTATCGGCACTTTATGAATATTATTGACTACAACTCATAAATTTAAGAGCAATTTTTTATGTTTTGAGTTTTCTGCTCTAAAAGTAAGCTTTAAAGCAGTCAGGTATCCTGACTGCCTTTAACATGTTCTTAGTGTACTGAGATTTAATCAGTACTAAGCTAGATGCTTATCTGTGGTCAGTGCCTTCATGACATAATCAAAAAAGCCTGTGTTATCTATCTTTAAATAAGTGTTGTTACCAAAGGTAACCGCACCATTTTCAATGGTGTAGCTTGCTACATCAAAAGACAGAGTCTTTGCTTTATGATCTTTAATTAAAACTACCCTCTTATTAGTTACTACTAAGATACCTTCTTCTTTGGAGAAAGAATACAGGATATCAGCTAATACTTTTTTAACTAATTTAGGGAGAGTGCTGTTTAAATGGTAAATTCTGTCTGAGAAGGTAGCGATGATGTTCTCATCATCCTCACAGACGTAATCGTCAACCTCGATTACAAAGTTAGCCTCATCATTACCGCCTACGCAGTATAAAAGGTTATTGTTCTGAGCAATGAACTTTGCAATTGGATATGGAAGATCTGAAAACTTAATTTCTAATAATCTTAAAACAGCAATTGCGTTTCTAGTAAAGGTATCGAAATTAGAGAACAGTCTGTTTCTGTCATAGCGCTCAATCATATAGTAAAGTAAAAAGATGTATTGAGCTTTTACATCAACCGCGCTCTGTGTAACCCAAGATAAGGTCTTTAAGAGAGCTGCAGTATTCTCAGGTGTATCATCAATTAAGCTGTCAGCTAGAGCCTTATTAGACTTTTCACGAGCAAAGATCTCTTTGAAGAAATACTTTGGACCAATCTGACGCATTCTGTTTCTGTAATTATGTAAAAAGCCGTAGGTATCATCACCAGGCTCAATGAGTTTTACATCTGAATTGAGATATACCCTAGCACTTCTTTTAAAGACAACCTTACGGTTATCATTGTCTTTAAATACCAGGTAAATAGCGATTAAAAGAGGTACAGCGCCTAAAACAAAAGGATATAAGCCCTGTTTAAAGTCGCCATCCCATAAGAAAGGCAATGATACAAACAGGTTTAACCATCCGTACCAGCCTAAGAATCCTTCAAGACGGGTTACAAAGACGCCATCTGGGAAGATAAACATAGAAATTCTGTAATTAAGGTGAGTTAAAACTAGTGATAAAACTAGTAAAAAGAATAAGATCAAAAACATGGTCAGTTCTCAATTTTTTATTAAAATAATGATGCTAATTAATCATATCAGTATCTTAGTACAAATTTCGTGACCGCACGTTTAATTATTTGATAAAAAATGAGATTTGCACTGATAAAAGGCTTGTCAGTGCAATAGAAGAGAAAAAAGATAACGTTTGCGTAAATACCAGTCAAAAGAGACTTTATACCATGTTAAACATGACTCTCTTTTTCACCTAATCAGGTGAATTCTTGTGTCTTGAATTTGAAATCCATTGAGCTACTTCCTCTTCAGACATAAGACCTACAGCCTTTCCTGCATTTTTCATCTGTTTTTGAAATTGCATCATCGCATATACAGCTGAGTTTACGATCTTAACTTCATTACCTGACACAACAAAAGAAACACGATCACCTGATTCAACCCCAAGAATTTCACGTATTTTCTTGGGAATAGTAACCTGACCTTTAGCCATTACTTTGGCATCACAAACATATAAAGGATCTGACATATAAGCTCCAAAAGTAGGGAATTCCTATTTCCATACTTTTATTTTAGAACAAAAGACAAGAACCTACATAAAGGAAAATTAAGGTAACACTCCTGTATAAGCACAGGGATTTATCTGTGTCCGTTATTTTCGTTGTATGGAGTGAAGAAACACAATGATTAAATTAGAACTTAAAGCCTTTTGCTTTAGCAAGCTCAAGCCACTTTTCATCATCCACAGCTACACCTTTAGAGGGTTCATAGACATGTGTTTCATAAAAGTAGTTTCTCTCGCCTAATAGAGCAGTATCGGTAAGATAGGTCATCTCAGAGTTTACTTCAAAGCCATCGGTTTTAGCTCTGTGATTGGTAAAAGATACGAAAAAGATTGGCTTATTTGCTTTCTCATCTACACAGAACTGATAGTGAAGTTCACCACCTTTTAGGTTACAGAACTTTCTGTATTTAGATTCAAGGTAGTTATATGAAACATCATAGATGCCACGGGTTCTGTAGATATGAACGTGAGAGTCATCAGTGTCTGTAAGCTTTTCTAGATTGTAGAAAAACATTTTTTGCTCTAGTGTCTTGGTAAACTCTACAGCAGTTTGTGATTGAGCAAGTTTTGCTTCCTGTGCTAGAACCTTAGGATCACTTGTACATGAGGCTAAAGATAAAACAGCAAAAGATAATAGAGCTAACTTTATATCAGCCTTAGCAATACGAGTTGCTTTTAAAGCCATATCTTTAACTACGTTCATCATCTTTTGCCTCTATCTTACTATCTGATCTTACTTAATAGTGACTGACCTTTAGCAATTATAATATACAAATACTATCTTGGCAGTGACAATAACAGGTTGTTAATGTTGTCGATAGTACTTAATTTTTGTCTTAAGAGCTGATGATGATCTTTGCTTTCTCTAACTGACATTCTGAAGACATAAATAAAGGCAACAGCAATGAGAGTACTACAAGCTGTTTAAAGTGGTGTTTGTTTATCTTCAAGTGAGACATCAATTTATACCTAAACTTAAGCATCTATTCACTAGTAGTGTTACTATTCACTGTGTTACTATTCTCTTATCGCTTCATAATCGCCTTTTATGCAAGATTTCCCATATTATTGAGACAGTAGAACTTTGTCTTGAGTGTTTTTAGATTATAGTTCAGCTCAAGAAGCTCCTCAGATATAAGGTTAATCTCCTTTATGAGCTCTTCAATAGTAGGCTTTTCAGCTACCAAGCCTTTAAGATCTGGACTCTCGCACCAATATACAGACTGCTCTTCTCCTCTGTGAATAATTACTCTAAAACTTAAAGTAAAACCCAGCTTGTAGGCAAGTTTCCAAAAAGGCAATCCAATTCGATAATTCATTTTGTTCTCCGATAATTCAAAGCAAGTCTGAACTACTGGTAAATAGATCCAAATAGAACAATCAGCCTATTATATTTAATAATGTTTTCTAACACCTTAAGACAATAGGCTCAATTGTCTTTAATTATGATCAGGATAATCCTCTAAGATCTTCTTTAACTCATTAGCAATTCTCTTGTCAGAAACAGAGATCTTAACGCCTAACTGCTGAGCAAAATAAGAAACACGCAGTTCTTCAATTAACCACTTAACCTCGATAAGAGCATCAGGTACTACCTGATACTTATATCTTGAAAGAGTGTTCTTATAAAGCTCGTTTACATCTTCAATCTTACGTGTATACATAAGATCACGATTTACATCTCGTGAGAGTTTGTCGATTCTGTAAATAATCGCCTCAAGATAACGTGGCATCTGCATTAAGTGCTCAAGTTTAGTTGAGCTTACAAAGCCTTTATAAACTAAAGAGTCTAATTGTGAAGCTATATCTTTATAGCTGTAAGCTACAGATAAGTTAATCTGACCTTTTAAAAGACGTCTTATTTCATGGACCTTAAATAAGATCTTGTCAACAAAAGAGCACAGGTATAGAGCTTTATCATTTAAATCTGCTCTTACCTTTTGCGCTAAATTGTTAAAACTTGTCTCATCATAGCAAGGAGCATGATTCTCCTGCATGATAAGATCAATTGAGCCTAATACTAAATCAGAAATAAGCTCTTTTACAGAGCCTAGAGGCTGATAGTACATAGAGAGCTTTGACTTATTAGGTAAGTGCTGCTCAAGATAAGCTGTAGGCTGTTTAATTGAAAGAGACAAGAGCTTTCTTTGTCCTTGCCACATCGCTTTTTCCTGTTTGAACTTACTGTCGTATAACTCAAGAGCTACACCATTGCCTTTGTCAGTTAGAGCAGGATATGCAGTAATTTCAATTGAGCCTTGTTTAGTTACCTGTTCAGACTTAATCGTACCAAAGGTCCAGGTTGATGATGGAGCACTCTCTTTATGAGTTTTAACTACTTTCTTTAAAACATCCTGAACTTCACCTTGAAGAGATTGAGATAAAGCTTCAAAGTTGCGTCCTGACTTAATCACCTTACCCTTTTCATCTTCAATAGCAAAGATCATAAAGAGGTGTTTATCAATTAAGGTCTTATCAAAGTCATCGGCTGTAACTAACTCACCCCCCATACGGGTCAACTCTTTAGCAGCTTTTACATAGAGATCATCACCACATGGCTCACCTAAAGCTTCAGCTAAAGCCTGAGCATAATTAGGAGCTGGGATTAAGTTCTTTCTTAATCTCTTTGGCAGAGACTTAATTAAAGAGGTTAAAAAGTCTAACCTTAGTCCAGGGATCTGGTATAAGAACTCTTTAGAATTTATCCTGTTTAGTACAGCTAATGGGATATGAACAGTAACACCATCATCCTTTGAGGTAGGATCAAAGACATAGCTTAACTTTAACTTAAACTTGTCCTGTATCCAGAACTCAGGGAAGTCCTGCTCTTGGATCTTATTAAAGTTATCTTTGGTTACAAGCTCTAATGAGAAATCTAAATAGTGAGGATCCTGTTTTACCTTCTCTTTCCACCATTTTTCAAAATGACGGACAGTTACAATCTCCTCAGGTAACTTTTTAGCATAGAACTCTTCTAGTACAGTTGAGTCTACTAATAAGTCACGACGCCTTAACTTATCCTCAACATGAACTACCTCATCTACAAGCTCAAGATTGTGCTTAAAGAAGTCATATTTAAGTTCAACATCACCTGCAACTAAACCATCACGGATAAAGAGCTCACGACAGAGCTTTTTATCAATCTGACTGTATTGAACCTTGCGTCCCTGTACAATTGGCAGACCATATAAAGAAATGGTCATAGACGCGATTACCGCGCCCTGCTTTTTAGACCAGTGAGGCTCAGCATAACTCTTTTTAACAAGGTGAGCACCGATGGTCTCTACCCACAGAGGATCAATTGAAGCTACAGTTTTAGCAAACAGACGACTGGTTTCATTTAGTTCAGCAGAGCAAATCCACTTAGGCTTCTTTTTAGATAAAACTGAGGCAGGATGGATCACAAACTTAACGCCACGTGCACCTAAATACATGCCCTTGTCATTATCCTCATAATGACCAATCTGAGAGAGCAGACCTGAGAGGATAGCTCTGTGAATTGCTTCATAAGTAGAAGGTACTTCATTAGAGCGATACTTTAAGATCTGGCAGGATGCTCTTAACTGACGTAATAAATCAAACCACTCACGAACTCTTAAATAGGAAATGTATTCAGCCTTTAAGCGTTTACGCAGTGCTGAATTACTCATCTTAGTCTGCAGATCGCAAATGTATTTATATAAATTTAAGTAAGCTAAAAAGTCTGACTTCTCATCATCAAAACGGTGATGAGCCTGTCTGCTCTGCTCCTGCTTATCTAATGGTCTTTCACGAGGATCCATTACTGCTAGAGCTGAAACGATTACTAAGACCTCACTTAATGAGCCCTCTTTATCAGCCTGTACTAGCATTCTTGAAAGACGAGGATCAGCAGGTATTTTAGATAGAGCCACACCAATCTTAGTAAGCTCAATCTCATCTGTGCCCTTACCTTTAGCATCATTGATGGCACCGACCTCTTCTAAGAGTCTGATACCGTCTGTTACCTGACGCATTTGAGGAGGATCAATAAATGGGAACTTGACGATATTACCTAAATGCAGTGCGACCATCTGTAAGATTACAGCTGCTAGATTGGTTCTTAGAATTTCAGGATCGGTAAACTCAGGACGTGATAAGAAGTCATCTTTAGAGTACAGTCTTACACAGACACCTTCACTGACACGACCGCAACGACCTTTTCTCTGGTTGGCACTAGCCTGTGAAATCTTTTCAACAGGTAATCTCTGAACCTTAGTACGTGGTGAGTAACGACTGATTCTGGCTGTACCTGGATCAATAACATATTTAATTCCAGGAACAGTAAGTGAGGTTTCAGCTACGTTAGTACATAAAACTACACGTACAGTTGAGTGAGGTGCAAAGATCTTATTCTGCTCAGCTGTAGCTAAACGAGCATACAAAGGTAAGATCTCAGTATTTGGAAGATGCGCTTTCTTTAAGAAAGCAGCAATATCCATGATCTCGCGCTCACCAGGTAAAAAGACTAAGGTATCAGCACGACCATGTTCTTTAAATAAGAATTTTAAAGCCTTTAAAATACCGTTTCTAAGATCAAGCTCTTCGACTTCGCACTCAGGATCATCCTCATCAGTATCCTGAAGACCTAATGGCATGTACTCTACTTCAACAGGATAGGTTCTACCTGAGACCTCAATTACAGGAGCATCATTAAAGTGCTTTGAAAAACGCTCTGTGTTAATGGTAGCTGAGGTAATGATAAGCTTTAAGTCTTTGCGCTTTAATAATAACTGCTTTAAATAGCCTAATAAGAAATCAATATTAAGTGATCTTTCATGAGCTTCATCGATGATGATGCAGTCATAGTTTAAAAGTAATCTATCTGAGGCTGTCTCTGACAGTAAGATACCGTCAGTCATCAGTTTTATATAACAGTTCTCTGAGGTTACATCAGTAAATCTTACTTTATAACCTACGCTGTGACCTAACTCCTCCCCTAACTCCTGAGCAATACGGGTAGATACAGCACGGGCAGCTAGTCGTCTTGGCTGAGTGTGACCTATAAGACCATGGATACCTAAGCCTGCCTCTAAACACATCTTTGGGATCTGGGTAGTTTTACCAGAGCCTGTCTCACCTGCGATGATTAAAACCTGATTGTTTTTAATCGCCTCAATGATCTCATCATGCTTTTGAGCTACAGGCAGAGCATCATCATAGGTAATTTTAGGAAGGCTGTTCTTTCGTTTTTCAAAGAAAGCTTTGTACTTTTCAAGAGAGTCTGAGATCTTTAACTCTAAGTCTAAAAGCTTATCGGCATTACTTTCATTTGATGAGCTTTTATCTTTATTATTCTTTGCATTCTCAGAACATAAAGAGAGCTTTTTAAGCTCTCTTGAAAGATTCAGACGGTGTTTATAAGTTACATTGTCAAATTCAGCTCTGACGTTTTGAATAAACTTTTCTAAATTAGGATCTAAGTTCTTATCTAAGTTATTGTTGTTCATTTAGGTTTTATCTAATTTAAAAGGCAAGATTTCTTGCCTTTGTCTTAATAATAGTATGCTGTAAGCTTGCAATAAATGAGTAGAAAAGCTTACAGGAAAAAGCTAACGATACTCACTGTCATCGTTAATGCTATCAAAGAGCTGAGCTTGAGCTAGTTTTCTGCGTCTGCGCAGATCCTCTTGCTCACTCTTGTGTAAATTCAGTTTTGCCTTTCTTAGGCGTTCAAATTCAGCAGCTCTCTCGGAGGCTAGATAGAGACCAGCTCGACGGATCTTATCACCTTCAAGATCAACTACCACTAAGGTTACTTTAATGAGGTTTACCATATCGCCTGCTTTTGGATAACCGCCGATATGATATGACATCAAATCACCTAAAGTTAAGGTCTTTTCAAAAGAGGTTAACTCAAAATCAAACTGTTTAGCTAAATCAACCATTGGGGTTGAGGCAGCATAAATCTTATCTCCATGATAAAGAGGATGACTCTTGATCCTGCTCTCATGAGAGAACAGCGCATTTAATAAAGTCTCATCAGCATCGGTACCAATCATAGAGATGATGTCACCTGTCTTAATTACAGTATCACCATGACACTTAATCATTTTGCCGTCTCTAAAGATGGCAGCAACTGTAGTGCCCTTTGGGAAGGTAATTGAACGTAAGGTTCTGTCATTAAATGATGGCTCTTTAATGCGGTAGTTTAATAACTCATAGTCATTAGAGAGCATGATACCTACATCTGATTTGGTAATAGGTGTCAGCATGGATGGAGCATAGACCTTTAAGAGCTTTGCTAGAGGCAGAATTAAAGAGCCCTGGAAGAGTAAAGATACAATTACCACCACGAAAGCTACATTAAAGTACAGCTGAGGGTTATCAAGATGCTCAAATACAGGATAGATAGCAAGTACAATAGGCACAGAACCTCTTAATCCCACCCAGCTCATAAAGATAATGTCGCGTTTGTTATAAGACTTGAAAAATGGCCTTATGCACAAGAAAACAGTTAAAGGTCTAGCAATTAAGGTAATTACAACCGCAATTACTACACCTGGGAACCAGAACTTAACCATCTCATGAGGTGTAACTAAAAGACCTAACATTAAGAACAAGGTGATCTGTGATAACCAGGTAAAGCCTTCAGATACAGGCAGAATGTAACTTACCTGACGAGTCTTTTGGTTACCCACACACATACCGATAATAAAGATAGCTAAGAAGCCTGAGCCTCCTAGGTATGAGGTAATAGCAAAACCGATTAAACCTAAACCTATAACTAAGATACTGTAAAGGCCTACACCTAGTGACATAGTTGAGACAATCATTCTAGCTATAAAGCCAATGAAGACGCCCATAACAATACCAAAGCCAAACTGCTGTACAAAGAAGACTAAGGCATCTGTAAAAGAGGTTGCCTTTTGTGAAGCAAAGGCAATCATTGTGGTTGTCAGCAAAATAGCCATAGGGTCGTTAGTTGCTGATTCAATCTGCAAGGTATTAGATACATTAGACTTTAAGGAGATGTTCTTATCTTTACCTAATAAAGAGAACACGGCAGCAGCATCAGTAGAACCTACGATACAGCCTAGAAGCAGAGCCTGAATTAAAGAGATATCTAATAACAGGTAAGCAATTAAACCTGTAATACCAGAGGTTAAGATAACACCTACGGTAGCTAAAACAGCAGATTCAGCTGCCACGTTTTTCATCATGGAAAAACTAGTACGTAAACCACCATCTAACAGGATCACCGCTAACATCAGGTTAGCAATAAAGAAAGCTGAGGAGTAATCAGTATAGTGCAGGTGCAGGATGATACCGTCTTCACCTGTTAACATACCGATAGATAAGAACAACAGCAGTAACGGTGTACCGAAGAAGGACGATAATTTAGAAGCCAGAATAGCGAAAGTTAAAAGAATACCGACTATGAGAAAGGCATAGTTCATGTCAAATTCTGGCATGTATCCTCCAAAGAACTGTTGGAAAGCTGGTTTAGTAAACTTTAAGCTACAAAGGTTAATAGCTCATAAGACCAAGCAAAGGAATTCCCCTTTGTGGCACTCTTTTTCTTTGTTTGATTTATATGTGTTGTTATTATTTTTGTTTTTATTACAGTTCTATAATTTTTAACTGTTTTATAACTTTTTATTACTCTGTATATTTTAATCTAGAAAGTGCATTAAATATAGGCTTAAAGACGATATTTGCTCACTTGTTCATGCAAATGTTTTTCATATGAACTCATTTGTCAGAATTTTTAGAAGAAATTACCCTTCTTTGCTTTATTTACAAGATAAAACATGACGAAGATCATAGCTTTTTCAAAGACCTAATCAAAAAGAGCCTGTTTACAGGTTAAAACACCTACCTATCCATTTTAGTGCATAGATGCACCATTATTTATTTAATTGATTTACATACAGTTTTTAAAATTATCTTCTTAAGTACGGTAAATATTTTTAGTTTTACTAAATATCATGCACCAATAATGTGAGAACAAGGTTCTATGATGTTTCTTTGTGGTAACATCATCCACATGGCATAAGGCATAACCAATGCCTGCCACCTAGATTTTTAACTAAGATACAGCATCAAAGGAGCTGTTATTTATGTGTTCAATTTTCGGTATTTTTGATATTAAAGAGCATCCTGAAGCTCTTCGCCAGACTGCACTTGAGAACTCAAGACTGCAGTTGCACCGTGGTCCTGACTGGGAAGGTATTTATCAGGGCGATCATGCAATCATTGTTCATGAGCGTCTGTCAATTGTTGATCCTCAGAATGGTGCTCAGCCTTTATATAATGAAGATAAGTCTATCGTTTTGGCTGTTAACGGCGAAATCTACAATCACAAAGATCTGAAGAAAGAACTTACAGTTGATTACAAGTTCAAGACAGGTTCAGATTGTGAGGTAATCATTCCTCTATACGAAGAGTTCAAGCGTACTGGTAAAAACTTTGTAGACAGATTAGTAGGTGACTTTGCTTTCGTTATCTATGACGCTAAAGACAACACTATCTTTGCTGCACGTGACCACATGGGTATCAACCCTATGTATGTTGGTACTGACAGAGAAGGTCGTTTCTATGTAGCATCCGAGATGAAAGCTCTAGTTAACGTTTGTGACTCAGTAAAAGAATTCCCTCCACGTCATTACTTATACACCAAAGGTGGTGACTACGAGTTTAAGCAGTACTACAAGCGTGACTGGTTCGAGTACGACAATGTTAAGAACGATCCTGCTGATGTAAAGAGCTTAAAAGACGGTTTAATGGACGCTGTTCGTCGTCAGTTAATGTGTGATGTACCATATGGTGTATTACTCTCAGGCGGTCTTGATTCATCAGTTATCTCAGCTATTGCTAAGTTCTATTCAGAAAAGCGTGTTGAGGATGATGGTAAGTCACAGGCATGGTTCCCAAGACTGCACTCATTTGCTATCGGTCTTGAGGGTGCACCTGATCTTAAGAAAGCTCGTGTTGTAGCTGATTACTTAGGTACAGTTCACCATGAAATTCACTACACCATCCAGGAAGGCTTAGATGCCCTGCGTGATGTTATCTATCATATCGAAACCTATGATGTAACCACTATCAGAGCTTCAACTCCTATGTACCTAATGGCTCGTTACATTAAAGCTATGGGTATTAAGATGGTTCTATCAGGTGAAGGTTCTGATGAGATCTTTGGCGGTTACTTATACTTCCACAAGGCTCCAAATGCTAAAGAGATGCATGAAGAGTTAGTAAGAAAGTTAGACCAGTTACACTTATATGATTGCTTAAGAGCAAACAAGTCTCTAATGGCATGGGGTGTTGAAGGTCGTGTTCCATTCCTAGATAAGAAATTCTTAGACATCGCAATGCACTTCAATCCAGAAGCTAAGATGTGCCCTGGTAAGGTTATCGAAAAGAAAGCTCTAAGAGAGGCTTTTGACGGTATGTTACCTGAGGAAGTTCTATGGCGTCAGAAAGAGCAGTTCTCTGATGGTGTAGGTTACTCATGGATTGATGCTCTGCGTGACTATGCTGAAGAAAAGGTATCTGACAGAAAGTTTGCTGAACGTGAAGTAAGATTCCCTGTAAACACTCCTTTAACTAAGGAAGCTTATCTGTACAGAGAAATCTTTGAAGATCTGTTCAAGTTACCATCAGCAGTTAAGACTGTTCCATATGGTAAGTCTGTAGCATGCTCTACCCCTACTGCTATTGCATGGGATGCTAAGTTTGCACAGATGAACGATCCATCAGGTCGTGCAGTTACCGATGTTCATGAAGAAGCTTATGAGATGGGCCACAAGATGTAATTGTCTTAAGACATTACATGTATGAACCATTGATAGCTTTTAACTAATAGATTTCAATTCTGTTCATTAGTATTTATATCTTACTCTTTAAGGTTCAGCGCAAGCTGAGCCTTTCTTTTATCTTAAAAGCAACTTCTTTTTATATTCAGATATATTCAGTTGTCAGGTTTTATTTCAACTTTTAAGGCAGGATCACCTATCTTAAACTCTCTTCTCAGTGACTCTAGTAAAGTTCTGTATAATCAAATTGTGCTTATCGATTAAGACAACATAACTTAAGGTCTCACCATGAAAACACTATCATGCTTAATTAAAACACTCTTAGCATTTACATGCCTTTTATTTACAACCACTCTGTTAACAGCCTGTAGCTCAACTACCGATAACTCACAGCCACCTACTCCTTATGAAAAGATTGGTGATGTAACTGAGCTTACAAAGTATGTTGAAGATGGTAAAACAACCTTAGGTGAACTATTCACTCATCTTGCCCAAAGTACAGCAAGCTCTGACTATGAGCTAAATACAGTTCTCTATACTGGTAACCTAAAAAAGGACAATAGAAGAGTTTTAGTGGTGCAGTATTGGGCAAGATATCCAGGCTTAAGATACAAGCCAAACGCTGTATGTAAGACCACTAAGAACATTATCATCACCTTAAAAGATAACAACCTAAATACAGACAATATTGTTGAAGGTGTTTATTACACTGGTGCCTCTTATGCAATTAAGAGTGTCATCTTCAGTAAATCTACTGAGTACTATCATGAGTTAACAGAGCAAGAGCTAAAAGACTCAATTAACTTTGACTGGAGCAAAGTTTATTTCCAGTCAGTAGTTTTAGATAGTGCTAAAGCTGAATCTAAAAAAGATAAAGATGAAATGCAGATCGTCTCAGATCAGCTAATACCAGTACTTTATGAAGCACCAGAACTGAAACTTGTAGATGAAGAGATGTTTAAGAAAACAAAACTTGCTTTTGGCAACTATTCTAGCAACACCTCTGATACCACCTCAGACAACACCTCTGTCACCACCATTGTGCCAAAGATTGAAAAAGAAACTGACCACTATGATTATGTGGAAAGAGGCTTTGAGCTTCCTGAATGGTCCTATCGCGTAGGCTTAGATTTCTTCCTGGTGGGAGTTTATCATGGCATCACGTATCATTCTTTATAAAGAGTGATTAGAACAGAAGGCTTTGTCTGTATAATTAAAATAACAAGATTACCAACACCAAAATTCATAATATAACCACAACCGGTGTTGGTAAATCCACTTTAAAGATGAGGTTTCCTTTGAAGGTATTCAAACTTGTATTTACTCTTATAGCACTTTTGTGTGCGACATCTTTTATTACAGGATGTGCTGGTTTTGCTGAAGATCTAGGTGATGCCAGTGAAATTAAATACTACGTAAAAAAAGATCAATCAACAGTAAAATCTGTTCTCTACAGAATGAATAATCCAAACGTAGAAAAACGTAGCTATGATTACTTCGTTTCAAGAAAACTCTATGAAGCAACTCAAGTAAGTTCAGGAAATAAGCTCTTAATTGTCCACTATTATGTAGATTATCCTTCAAAGTCACAGCCATATAGAACTTTAAAAGACGTGGTATTCTTACTTCAAGATGACAAAATCTCAGAAGACAGCATCATTCATGATATCAAAATTTTTGGTGCAGCCTACCTTAAAAATGAAGGCATCAATGAGTACTATGCCATGTCTGAGCAAGAGCTAAAATCCTTTGACAATATGGGAGAAAAATATATAGCCTCAACTAATAAAACAGGTCAATTCAAATCAGAGCTTGATCTGACTGAAGATAAGCTTATCAAAGCAGAAACTACAGAGTTATTCGGAGAGATTGACGATTTAAAAGTTGTAGATGATAAGGAACTTAATTCTTTAGGTGTTACTGAAATTGAGAGTATCTTAACAGCCCCTAAAATACGAGTTGTGAAAGTCTCTTATCTCATGTACGGAGCAGCCATAGCGCTTGCAGTTGCAGAAGCTGTACTACAAGCAAAACAACAATAGCTACTACTTTTTTATAAGTGTCTTATTTATAAGTATCTTATTAAAGGTTAGTCAGGAGAACATAGATAAGTACCTCAAGTTAAGACATGAAAGAGTCACTAAAGCCCACTTAAAGAAAGAGAAGAAAGTAAGAAACTTAACTTAAAGCTCTCTCCTATAATGAAAATATATGCTGTTGCTCCTCTTGTCTTGTCAAGATTTATCTTTTTTTCTTTCTTGCTTCCTTGCTCCTTCCTTTCTTTCTTCATTTCTTTATAATAAAAAAGAAAGAAAGAAAGAAAGGATGTATTACTAAATGCTGTCATTTAAAAATCAGAATATAGAGTTCAAACAAGAATATGCTCAGGATATTCTCAAAGATGTAATGGGCTTTGCCAATGCTGATGGCGGAACTGTCTATGTTGGAGTCAGAAAAGATGGTGTTGTCTTAGGAATTGATGATCCTGATGGAGTGATGCTACAAATAGTAAATTCACTAAAAGATTCACTATCTCCTGATGTAATGCCATTTGTAAAAGTAAACACTGTTGAGATAGAAGGCAAACAGGTTGTCGAAATTGATGTAACTACTGGAATATATCGACCTTATTACCTAAAAGAAAAGGGGCTGAAACCTACTGGAGTATATGTCAGAAAAGGTAGTTCCACACAGCCAATGACAGAAGAAGGCATCAGAGAAATGATCCTTCAAAACAGTGGCAGATCCTTTGAACAGTGTAGAAGCATGGATCAGGAATTGACTTTTCAGACGTTTTTTAGAGAAATGAAAAGCAGATCTCTAGAAGTCGGTCCCTCTCAGATGAGAACACTTAAACTCATTGGAGAAGATGGTCTTTATACGAATTTGGCTTTGTTGCTGTCAGATCAATGTGAAACAACTACAAAAGTTGCGCTTTTTCAGGGAACTGATAAGGAACAGTTCCGTGATAGAAAAGAATTTACAGGTTCTATTTTGAAGCAACTTGAAGATGTATATCAGTTTATAGATCTTATAAACAAAACCAAAGCTACTTTCTCAGGACTCAATCGAACTGATAAGAGAGATTATCCAGAAGAGGCTGTAAGAGAAGCCTTGCTTAATAGTATTGTCCATAGGGACTATTCTTTTAGTGGCAGTAATCTTGTTAACATTTTCGAAGATAGAATTGAGTTTGTATCTCTTGGCGGACTGGTTTCAGGCTTGGAGCTAAAATCTATTTTTCTTGGAGTCTCACAGTCGAGAAATCCTAACCTTGCAGCGATTTTTTATCGGATGAGGCTGATTGAAAGTTACGGGACTGGAATAGGAAAGATAGAACGAGTATATAAATCAAATCCCCTGCAGCCTGAATTTGAAACAGCAAAGGGAGTTTTCCGTGTGACTCTTCCAAACAGAAATGAGGAGCAAGACTCTAAGATACAGTCCTACAGAGGAATCGACAGTGATAACTCTTTTAACGAGCAGAAGAAACTTATCATTCAGTATGCAAAGGAAAATGGAAGAGTATCAAGAAAAGAAGTCGAGAATTTGATTGGAGCAGGAACAACCAAAGCATTCAGACTACTAAAAGAACTCTGTGAGGCAGGACAGCTTGAGCAGACAGGTAAAGGAAAGTTAAGAACATATGTTATAAAATAAACCTTTTACCTCTATTCCTACAAATCATATAAAAGTTTGTTGAGCGGTATTAAGGCAAAATTAAGCTTTCTTTGTTTATGGTTCCTTTGTTTAAACTCCTTTGTTTAAACTTCCTTTAAAGCGAGAACTTAGTGCTAGTTCAGAATTTTGCCTTAAGTTCATTAACTTCTGAGGATTTAGAAAACGACATTAAAAAAGCTATGTCGGATTTTGTCTGACATAGCTTTTTGTTTAACGTGGTAAAACAATCTTTTCTATGAAAGATTGTGCTTTTAATTACTGGTGCATGAAGAAGCCAATAATTAAGATGATGCTTACGCCCCACATAATTGGTGTTACCTGACGGTATTTACCAGTGATCAGCTTTAATAGACAGTAGCTTGCAAAACCGAAGCCGAAACCATTACCAATAGAATAGGTCATTGGCATCATGATCACAGTTAAGAAAGCAGGAATTGATTCAGAGAAGTCTGTAAAGTCGATACCCTGTACATTCTTCATCATCATAGCACCTACTACGATAAGAGCAGGAGCTGTTGCGTAAGCTGGAATTAAGCTTGCAAGTGGTGAGAAGAAGAATGCCAATAAGAAGCAGATACCTACAACTACTGCGGTAAGACCAGTCTTACCACCAACATTAACACCTGCTGATGACTCAACATATGAGGTTACAGCGCAGGTACCCATGGTTGCTGATAATAAGGTACCAACAGAATCGGTCATCAGAGCTCTATCACAGTTTTCAATCTTACCGTCTTTATCTACAAGACCTGCTGCCTTAGTAACACCGATTAGAGTACCGATATTATCGAATAGCTCTACAATGGTGAAAGTAAAGATGATTGAAACTAAACCATAATGGAAAGCTCCTACAAGATCCATCTTCAAGAAAGTCTCACCCATACCAGGGAAAGAGAAACTTACAACATCAGAGATGCCCTCTGGTGCCTTAGTTACACCAAAGATCATACCAATTACAGTTACGGTCACAATACCGATTAACATGGCAGCTCTGATTTTTAAAGCTAAAAGAGCGCCGATGATGAGAACACCTAAAAGTGCCAGATCAACTTTTGGATCAGAGAAAGTACCTAAGGTGATCTTGGTAGCAGGAGATTCAACAATCAGATTAGAGCTTTGAAGACCAACGAAAGCAATGAACATTCCGATACCAACTACAGTTGCGGATTTCAAACTCATTGGTACAGCATCAATAATCATCTGACGCAATCTGGTAACGGTCAGCACGAAGAAGACTAAACCAGATACAAACACAGCACCTAAAGCTGTTTCCCAATTCAAGCCTACAGTCTTACATACATAGAAAGTAAAGAAGGCATTAAGTCCCATGCCAGGAGCCATAGCAACCGGAAGATTTGCAAAAAGGCCCATTGCAATGGTACATAAAGCAGCAGACCAGATAGTTGCAGCTACAGCTGCTTCTACTGGGATACCTGCTTCTTTTAAGATTGATGGGTTAACAAAAATAATGTAAGCCATAGCTACGAAAGTAGTAATACCAGCAATGATCTCAGTGCGGACATTAGTACCTTTAGCTTTTAATTTGAAATAACGATCTAGAAATCCCTGATCGTTCTTTGAGATGGTGTCAGACATAATTTCCTCTGAATGAAAAATACCTGCTATAAAAGCGCTTTCAGTATATTTGAATTTACCTTAGTGTCAATGCTGATTGAATAAGAAATCGACTTTTACCAAGATTTGATAAATATCGTATTCACTAATGTGCTAACAAGTGTGCCCATGCACACTTTTAGAGTGTTTTAAGACTGATTTTGAACAGTTTATTAGGAATTTTCAGAAAAAAACGGTGGCTATATAAAGGTACTTATATTGAGCTTAAGGTATATTTTGAGTTGAATGTAAAGATATTGAGAATAGCTCCATCCTTTGCTGGTATTTAGTTTTACCTTATGATCAGGCAAAACAAAAAGCTACCATAATGGCAATAAAGCCAATTACTATCAAAAGAGTCAGTACTAAACCTACAATAGATAAAGCTATACCTGCGTAACACAGTTTTGTGCTTTCTGGATGCTTTTTTAAAGCTATAAAGCCAAAGACAATACCTAAAACAGCTAAAGCTACACCTAAGAAACAACCTGCACCAGTAAAAATACTTATGATGGAGACAATTCCTAAAACAATCGGAAGATATTGCAAATGATAATCCTTACACTGATGCACTAGATTGGATGATATTATATTTGATGCAGAAAAATTGATTGCATAAATTTTGTACTATTTATTGTACATTCATTGAGTGTAAATATTCAAATTTATTTTTTGGTTCATTAAGTGTGCATATCATTTTTTTTGTAAATATCTTTTTTGAAACGAGTTATCTTATCCAAAATATTTTTCAATCAAAATACAAGCCACCGTCGTTATGCCGGTATAAGAAAGAACTCCTCCTGAAAAAATGGTATTTTCCTCATCAGGGTACTTATCATGAGCAAAAAACATCGAGACAATCCCTAAAAGCCCCAAAATTACACCAAATAAAAAACTATCAAATGTAAAAATACTTGTAACTACTCAGAC
>Ga0256405_10005574_pt1 | contig 21482 bp, 23 predicted proteins | sample RumenRJG_02DNA_FD_189096 | JGI IMG/M metagenome (GOLD analysis project Ga0256405, IMG submission 189096) | Bovine rumen microbial communities from Lethbridge, Alberta, Canada - RJG_02 | ecosystem: Host-associated > Mammals > Digestive system > Stomach > Rumen | place: Canada: Alberta... | reverse complement strand
CGGCGTGAGCATTTCGGATGGCTCGCCGACGGTCATTGCGAAGAGCGGAAATAAGATTTATAAGGTCGCTATTGGGGATATCACCCGCATCGGCGAGGGAATTCAGGATAGCAAATAATTCAAGGCATTTTGAATGGGAGGAATCGGACGATGGCTGATTCAAGGATATACTTCAACACGCAGCCTATCCACTCCCTAAGTCCAATAACAGCCGGCAAGCAGAAGATTCAGCATGGTTGTGGAAATATCACATTCGGAGATATCCTCAGTGAGGTACAAAAGAAAGTGAGTTTTTCTCACCATGCATGGAATCGGCTGCAAGAACGGAATATCAATCTCAGTGATACAGATTTAGCAAAACTTGATGATACCGTTGATAAACTGGCTCAAAAGGGAGCACGGGAATCGCTCGTCTACATGAAAGATGTGGCGCTGGTCGTCAGTGTGACGAATCGGACCGTGATAACAGCCATGGACGGCACGCGTGGCAATGAAAATATAATAACCAATATTGATAGTGCAGCAATTCTTTGAAGTTGGACCTAACGGAGACTTCAGGCAGCCGAACGATAGAAGCTGCCTAGGATTGCATTATCAATGAATGACGATAACTTTCAATGTAAGGAAAGGAAGTAATTCATTATGATGCGTTCGCTTTTTTCCGGTGTATCCGGACTTAAATCTCATCAGACCCGTATGGACACCATTGGTAACAATATCGCAAATGTCAACACGACCGGTTTTAAATCCAGCCGTACCACTTTTGCCGATACCCTTTCGCAGACGATGACAGGTGCTTCGTCGCCAAATGGAAATCTGGGCGGTACGAATCCGAAGCAGATTGGCTTGGGCACTGGTGTAGCATCCATCGATATGATCTTTACGGATGGTTCCGTACAATCGACTGGTAAGAATACAGACCTCTGCCTCTCCGGCAATGGCCTTTTTGTTGTCAATAACGGCAACCAGCGTTTCTATACGCGTGATGGTGCTTTTGAGTTTGATGCAGAGGGCAATTATGTCCTGCCAGGTTCCGGCTTGTTTGTACAGGGATGGATGGGCGAAAATGGTACGATCAATACGTCTGGTGCAGCTGGCAATATCCAGATTGCTGCCGGCAAGAGCATGGCCGCAGCCGCTTCGAGTATTGCTACGTATGCCAATAACCTCAATGCAGCGGCATTGACAATCAAGTCGATCAGCGGTGGTGAAAATAAAACCACTGCCACGAAGGATTATACAGATCCTTCCCAGGGAAGCGTCACAGCAACGGAAGAAGGTCCGGTTAGTCTTGAGACCGCAGATGGAAGTAATCCGAGTGATTTGAAATCCGGTTCATACATTGTGGGGGGCAGCTATAAGAAGAGTTATACGACGGCTGCCGATGGTACGGCTACAGCGGCTACTGGCAACACGGTTACCTTGACCTTAAGTGATGGTTCGACCGTTACGCCGACGACTGGTTCGTTTACAGTAGGTGATTCGTATGGTACGGCAACTCCGGCACCGACGATTACAGCAATCAGCCTGGAGACGGCTATCACGAAAGTCAGCAAGACGTATGTGACAGATTCTACGGCATCTTCGGGCAGTCCGGTAACCCTTACGATGAGTGATGGCTCGAAAGTTACCGAAACATCGGGGAAATATACAGTTGGCAACAGCCTGCCGGTAACGACGACGCTGACGGCGTATGACACGCTTGGTAATGCACACAGCATTCCGGTTTACTTCACGAAGACGAAAACGGATAGTACGACGGGCAACCAGTGGACCGTATCCGTAGCAACGGATGGTTCGGGGAAGGCTACCATCAAGGAAGATGATGGCAGCGAAACGGTGATTACGATGCCGGACACGATCCTTCAGTTTACGACGGATGGCAAACTTGACAGTGGCTCCAGCAGCGTAGAACTGACGCTGGAAAATGGTGCGCAGGCAGCGCAGAGTATCACGCTTGTTATGGATTCTCTTACGCAATATGCAGGCAACAGCACGATAAATGGCAAAGCGAACGGAAATGCGGCAGGAACGCTTTCGAGCGTTTCGGTTGACAGTTCGGGTATCATTACGGGTACGTATACCAATGGTGTCAAGCAGGCAGAGGCTCAGGTCGCTATTGCGCAGTTTACGAATGCTTCGGGTCTTTTGAAGACAGGCAACAGTCTTTATCAGGAGTCCAACAACTCCGGTACGGCGAATATCAAGACGGCTGCAGATTTAGGCGTCACGATCACGCCGTCGGCACTGGAGATGTCTAATGTTGATATTGCGAATGAGTTTTCGGATATGATCGTAACCCAGCGCGGGTTCCAGTCTAATTCCAAGATTATCACGGTCGGTGATGAGATGCTGGAAACGATGATCAACATGAAACGTTAATTGTTTCCTGCTTTCTATTTTGTGATGTTTAGGTCGGTACATGGTATGTACCGACCTAATGTTTTTTCTGGAAAAACGGAAAAATATTACAGGATTTTTAGAGAAACTGAAAAAAATAAAAGGGAAAATAGGGATGCGTGACGAAAATTAAGAGAATGAAGATGTATTGCAGAAAGGCAAGGAGATGGATCGTTCATGATTAAACTCACAAAATTTAATTCCCGTACAAATAAAAAAGGAGAATTTGTACTGAACGCCGAAATAATAGAGACAATAGAGGAAACGCCAGATACTGTTGTCACTTTGACAAACGGCAAAAAATTCATTGTCGATGAGCCAATGGATGAAATCGTGCGTAGAGTTATGAAATATCGCCGTGCCTTGCATCAATTTTGATGTAGACAAATTATAAACTCTTGGTATAATGAGAAAGTAGCTTTTTATGGGAGGAGTATCAGATGGCAGACGAACAAAAGGAAACAGAAGCTGCGCCAGAAGAAAAAAAGAAAAAATCACCGATTATCTTGGTGGTAATTCTGGTTCTGGTGGGTCTTGTACTGGCAGCAGGTATCTCGTTTGTTATTACTACAAAGATGATGAAGGATACTGCCACGGAGTCAGTCAGTGAGCATCATGATCCGGGAGTTTTCATCAAACTGGGAGATGCAAAAGAGGGAATCATGGTCAACGTTGGTGGCCAGAAAGCAGGGAAGTTCTTAAAGGCAGGTATTGTTCTTGAGATGAACCCTGGCAAGAAGGACAATATCCTTGAAGGAAAGCTCCAGCCGATGGCTGAGACGAAAATCCTTGATACCACGATGCAGATCCTCAGAAGCGCTAAACTCGATGAGTTTGATGCGACGAAACAGGACGAGCTAAAAAAGAAAATCAAAGATGAACTCAATACGAAGCTCGGCGCAGGGTCGGTCTACGATGTATATATCACAAGCTTCCTGCTCCAGTAAGATGAGAAAAGCATAGCAGGAAGGAGGACGAAGGTTGGCAGATGACGTACTATCCCAATCTGAGATAGATAAACTGCTTTCAGCACTGTCAGACGGAACAGTATCCGCAGAAGAAGTCAAAGCAGATGAAGAACAAAAGAAAATAAAGACCTATGATTTCAAGCGGCCGGACAAGTTCTCCAAGGATCAGATTCGAACCTTGTTCATGCTTCATGAGAGTTTTTCCAGATTGTTGAATACCTATTTGTCTACGCATTTGCGTACTTTGGTAAATGTTGAGGTGGCATCGGTTGAACAGCTCACTTATCAGGAGTTCGTTCAATCACTAGCCAATCCATCGGTTATCAGCATTCTGGCAGTTCCACCGCTTAAGGGAAACATCATCCTGGAAGTCAATACGGAAATTGCCTTTGCTTTCATTGACCGTGTTTTTGGTGGTGAGGGCAAGACGGGAATCAAGCCCCGCGTCCTGACAGAAATAGAAGAAGTCGTTATGAAACGCTTTATCGATACTGCGATGGGGCATTTAAAAGAGGCTTGGTCTAATGTGGTGGAGTTCCGTCCTAGTTTGGAAGCAACAGAGTCTAATCCTCAGTTTACCCAGATCGTGCCGCCAAGCGACATGGTTGTTATCGTCACGATTCAAATGAAGGTTGGCGAGGTTGAGGGCATGATGAATATATGTATTCCATATCTTGTATTGGAACCAGTCATGTCCAAGCTGACCACAACCTTCTGGGTGGCTTCATCGGTATCGAAGGATGATGACCCGGAACAGGTCAAAATACTGCAGAAAAAGATTGAGCGCACTGAGGTGCCATTCGTTGTCCAATTGGGCAGTGTCGATATCACGATAAACGAGTTCTTGACGCTTGGGTTTGGTGATGTCTTGCAAATGGATGCTAAGGTGGATGATAACTTGCTCTGCATGGTGGGGCATAAGCCAAAATTCTATTGCCGGCCGGGCACATCCGGAAAGAAAATGGCAGTACAGATTACAAAAATAATTAACGAAGGAGATGAAGATACTGATGAGTGACGATATGATCTCGCAAGAGGAGATTGACGCCCTGCTGAACGGCGGTGCTATACCGGACGCAGGCGATGCAGCCCCCGCGGGAGAGTCGGAGGCAGCAGCTGAACCTGCCGCAGACAGTAGTTCATCTCAGCTCGATGATGTACTCACAGATGTCGAAAAAGATGCGTTAGGGGAAATCGGTAATATATCGATGGGGAGTGCTGCAACAACCCTTTCAGTATTACTGGGACACAAGGTAAGCATTACGACACCTACGGTGTCTGTTGCGACCATGAGTATCATTCAAGAGCAGTATCCAATGCCGTACCTCATTGTTGAGGTCGGATATACGATTGGTATAGATGGCAATAATGTTCTGGCTATTCAAGCACAGGATGCGGCAATCATCGCAGACCTTATGATGGGTGGCGACGGCACGAATCCCGATACAGAAATCAATGAAATCGCAATGAGTGCTGTCGGTGAGTCGATGAACCAGATGATGGGCACCGTGGCAACGTCGCTTTCTACGATGTTCAATAAGAAAATCGACATTTCTCCGCCCAAAGTCAACTTGATTGATTTTGGCAGTGAAGATAAGGTTACGGAACTGGTCGGCAAGGATGAGCCGGTGGTTCGCACATCTTTCCGCATGGAAGTAGATGGACTGATTGATAGCGAAATTATGCAGATTCTTCCGGTATCGGTGGCAAAGGAAATGGTTGAGTCGCTGACAAATGGTTCGGCAGAGGAAGAGCCAGAGCCAGCACCAGCACCAGCACCAGCACCAGCACCAGCTCCAGCTCCAGCGGCTGCTGCGGCACCAGCGCCAGCACCAGCTGCACCGGCTGCTGCGCCACCGCCAATGGCAGCTGCTCCTGCCGCTGGTTATGGCATGGCAATGCAGCCGCATGTGGCAACAAATGTCCCGGTTCAGTCGGCGCAGTTCACGCCGCTTAACATGCAGCCCGTTCAGGTCAATGACGCGAATATCGGCTTGATCCTGGATGTGCCGCTTTCCGTAACGGTTGAGTTGGGACGCACGAAAAAATCAATCAAGGAAATTCTCGAGCTTACGAACGGTTCAATCGTAGAGCTCGAGAAGTTAGCTGGCGAGCCAGTGGACATTCAGGTTAACGGGAAATTCCTGGCGAAGGGCGAAGTTGTCGTTATCGATGAGAACTTTGGCGTTCGTATTACCGAGATAGCAAGTCCGGCAGAGCGAGCTGCAAAACTCCAGTAATCCGTTGAGAAGCTGGAGATAGGCGGACACGTGCTCTTGCCTACCAATGGACTTTCTTATATAATTAAGTTAAAGTTGAACCAAGTCGAATGATTTCTTTAAAGATGAGGAGAGATGAAACATGGCAGTACGAGTTTTGGTCGTTGACGATGCGGCATTCATGAGAATGATGGTTAAGGACATTCTCTCGAAGAATGGCTATGAAGTTGTTGGCGAAGCTGAGAATGGGATGAAAGCTCTGGAGAAATATCAGGAGCTTAAACCAGATCTTGTTACCATGGATATCACGATGCCGGAGATGGATGGCATCAGTGCGGTTAAAGAGATTAAAAAAGTTGACCCGAATGCCAAGATTGTCATGTGCAGCGCCATGGGCCAGCAGGCAATGGTTATTGAAGCAATTCAGGCTGGTGCCCGTGACTTTATTGTAAAGCCGTTCCAGGCAGACCGTGTTCTGGAGGCTGTCCGTAAAGCAGTAGGCTAATGGAGAGAAAATATATTCTATTGACGTGTGCCGTGGGGATACTGGTAACTCTGTTTCTGATGGATCCTGCCTTGGCTGCTGAAGAAGCAGCCAAGGGCGGGTATCTGTCCGGATATGAGAATACCGACCCCAAGCCATCGTCGATTTCCTGGTGGTCGACAATTGCTTATTTGGTCAGCCTTTTTGCCATATTTATTTTTGTGGTAGGGCTGGCTTATTTTGCTGCTCGTTTTCTCGGTGGTCATTTTGCCCAACAGAAAATGGGGTATGGCGGAAAGATCTTGTCGCATTTACCGTTAGGGCCCAATCGTTCCGTATGTATTATGGAGATGGCGGGGCGTGTGTTCATGCTGGGGGTTACTGAGCATTCGATAACGCTTTTGACCGAAATTACCGACATGGATGAGATTGATCGTCTTCATCGTGAGGAGCAGAAAGGCTTAAAAGTTCCGGAGATGTTTTCGCAGCAATTCGGTGCGCTTTCGGACTTTGTCCAGAAGGTTCCACCGATTTTCCGCAAGTAACGGTATGGTTGATTCGAATGTACGAAAAGAAACAAGAAGGGGTTGTAGGCGCTTGAAACGTCGGGATGTTTTTATCCTGTTGGGAGGTTTGTTTCTCCTGATTTTTATGACCAATGACGCTTTGGCAGCGCCTTTGATTCCTGCAGTCAATGTGGATGTGGGTTCGTCGAACAAACCGCAGGACGTCGCTGTGACGCTGCAGGTTATGGCTCTGCTGACGATATTGACATTAGCACCGGGAATCCTGATCATGACGACATCCTTTGTACGGATTGTCGTTGTCATTGGCTTCCTGCGCAATGCACTGTCAACGCAGAATGTACCACCGAATCAGGTGGTAATTGCTTTGTCATTGTTTTTGACTTTTTATATCATGGCTCCTTACTGGGGACAGGCAAATGAAAATGGACTTCAACCCTATATGGCTGGGCAAATTACCCAGGAAGAGGCGTTGGACAATGTGGCGGCGCCAATCCGCGAGTTCATGTTCAAGCAGACACGTGAATCGGACTTAGCGCTGTTTGTCAATTTATCCGATGCTGAGCGCCCCGATGGACCGGAAGATGTCTCAACGTTTACGTTGATTCCGGCCTTTATCATCAGTGAGCTCAAAACGGCATTCCAAATTGGCTTTATGATTTATGTGCCGTTTATCGTCATTGATATGATTGTAGCAAGTACCTTGATGTCCATGGGCATGATGATGCTGCCACCAGTTATGATATCACTGCCGTTTAAAATTTTGCTGTTTGTCATGGTGGATGGCTGGCATTTATTGATTAAATCTCTTATTGTCAGCTTTAAGTAGCTGAGGAGATGGATGAGGAGGTTTGTTGCAATGTCGGGAGATCTGGTGGTCCAGCTTGGACAGGAGGCCTTGTTTATTGTCATGCTGGTATCTGCTCCTATGCTTGGGCTAGGCTTGATTGTCGGTCTCTTGGTCAGTGTGTTTCAGGCAACGACTTCCATTCAGGAGCAGACACTGGCTTTTATTCCTAAAATCATTGCTGTTTTTGTGGCTATTTTGATATTTGGTCCATGGATGCTTCGTATTATGGTGGAATATTTGACAAATGTTTTGGTCAATTTGCCATCCTATATTGGCTGAAGGAGTGAATAATGGATTTCTATGATCTTTTAGAGGGGCATGCAGCAGTTTTTATGCTTCTGATGACCCGGGTCAGTGGGATATTTGTTATTTCTCCGTTCTTTGGCAGTCTGAATATCCCTGTGTATTTTCGTGCCGCGGCATCTTTGGCCTTTGCTATTGTATTGTTTCCGGTAATCGATAATTTTTCGGATATTCATGCACCGGCATCAATATGGGCCTATTCCTTTGCGGTTTTATCCGAGCTGTTTATCGGCTGGCTTATTGGTTTTGTGGCTTATATTTCCTTTGCGGCAATTACGATGGCCGGCAAGGTAATGGATATGCAGGTCGGTTTTGCCATTGTAAATGTAATGGATCCAACTTCCGGTCAGCAGATGCCGCTTATCGGAAGTTTTCTTTATAATTTAACCGTCATTGTGTTCTTAGTAGTAAATGGACATCATATGCTCATTGATGCCTTGTTTGAAAGTTTTAAGATGGTTCCGTTGCTGACGATGGAACCTTCCTTATCGTTGCCGATGATTATTGCAAATTTCACTACAGGCATATTCCTGACGGGCATGAAGATTGCCATGCCGGTGACATTTGCAATCTTGCTGACAAATGTAGGGCTGGGAATTCTGGCTCGTACAATGCCGCAGATGAACATCTTTGTTGTTGGTATTCCGATGCAGCTTACTGTTGGTATTCTTATTTTATCGATGGTACTGCCTTTTTATGTGTTATTCCTGGATGTGCTGTTCAATGAAATGTATGGAAATATCACAATTGCATTACAGGCATTGCAGTAGAAGTCCCTTAGTGTTTGATCTTCAGCGCTTTGCTGGCGATAAAACGGAGGAACCGACTTCCAAGAAGCGGGCAGACGCGAAGAAAAAGGGCCAGGTTGGTCGAAGTACAGAACTCAACACTGCCTTTGTTTTGTTGGTTGGCTTTTTCGTTATCAAGGTGTTATGGGAACATATTTACCATGCGATTGCCGCCTATACGACCTATGTGTTTACCCATCCCAATCAGCCGGTAGATACAGAAAATATCGTTCGCATATTCATTGGGATCATTGAATTGATGGCGCAAACGGCTTTGCCGATTATGTTTGCGATTTTGCTCGTCGGTTTGGCTGTCAATGTCTTTCAGGTTGGCCTGAATTTTAATACGGAATCCATTGGTTTTAAGCCGGATAAACTTAATCCCATCAACGGATTTGGCCGTATTTTTTCCAAGCGCTCGTTGGTAGAGCTGGTGAAGTCGTTGTTCAAGATCGCTATCATCGGTTATTTTTTGGTTCGTTTTTTATCCGAACAGCTGCTGGCTATGCCACAGTTCATTTATTTCGATTTGGCCACTAGTCTGGGACAGGTTGCTAACATTGTCTTTAAGATGGCGTTTCAGGTTATTGGTGTTATTATTGTTCTGGGTATTTTAGATTATGGTTACCAGAAATGGCAGACAACTCAGGATCTTAAAATGACCAAGCAGGAAGTAAAAGACGAAATGAAACAGACCGAAGGCGACCCGCAGATTAAGGGAAAGATAAAGCAAAAGCAACGTCAGATGGCTATGAGTCGTATGATGCAAGAAGTTCCCAAGGCAGATGTCATTGTCACGAACCCGACCCACTTTGCGGTAGCACTGCAATATAAAAAGGGGATGGTTGCTCCCGTTATTGTAGCGAAGGGGCAGGATCTCGTGGCGAAGCGGATCAAGGAGATTGCCCGGGATGCCAAGGTACCAATTGTCGAGAATCGTCCGTTGGCGCGTGCCCTTTATGCAGGAGCTGAAGTGGGCGATATGGTTCCTTCGGAGCTTTATCAAGCGGTAGCCGAAGTGCTAGCGTATGTATACCGTCTGAAACATCGCCGCAGGGCGTAACGTATACCATTTGTTTTTCAGTTGATTTGATATAAGGAGAGTCGTTTATGGCTGCACCACAGGCAGCTGCACCTTCCAATGTCTTTGGACAGGGCAGTTTTATTCAAAAATACAGTGATGTAATGATCGCGGTGGCTATCATTACGATCGTTGTCATGATGATTATTCCGCTGCCGACGCTGCTGCTGGATATGTTGATTTGCTTGAACATCACGATCGCTTTGCTGTTGGTGATGGCAGTTATTTATAACAAGGAGGCATTGGACTTATCGATATTCCCATCCTTGTTGCTTATCACGACATTATTCCGGTTGGCACTCAACATTTCATCTACGCGACTCATCCTGTTGGATGGTTATGCCGGTGAAGTTATTACGGCATTTGGTAACTTCGTTGTCGGTGGTAATCCGGTTGTCGGTTTTATCATGTTCGTTATCTTGGTTGCCATCAACTTTATCGTTATCACGAAGGGTTCGGAGCGTGTCGCAGAGGTATCGGCACGATTCACCCTCGATGCTATGCCAGGTAAACAGATGTCGATTGACGCGGATCTCAATCAGGGCGCAATTACTGATGCCGAGGCTAAGATTCGGCGCGAGAAGATTCAGCATGAGGCAGATTTCTTTGGCGCGATGGACGGTGCTTCCAAGTTTGTAAAAGGTGATGCCATTGCGGCAATTCTCATCATGTTCATCAATATTGCCGGTGGTTTTATCATTGGCATGATGCAGCGGAATCTGGATGCTGCGCAGGCATTACAGACGTATACGCTGCTGACCGTAGGTGAGGGCTTGGTCAGCCAGATTCCGGCATTGCTGATTTCGACGGCAACTGGTCTTATTGTCACGCGCGCTGGTGCCGAAGGCAACATCGGCAGTGATATGGTGGGACAGCTGTTCCGCAATGATCGTATCTTTTTCATTTTGACGGGAGTCTTATTGTTCTTTGCCGTTATTCCTGGTTTGCCGGGAATTCCGTTTTTGACTTTGTCGATTGCCTGCTTGTTTATTGGCCGGCTCTTACGACAGGGAACTGAGGTGAAGGCAGAAACGCAGAAGGAAGAAAAAAAGGTACAGGAAAAGAAGAAGGCGACGACGCCGGAAAACATTGTTTCCTTACTTCAGGTAGATCCGATGGAATTGGAGATCGGTTACTCGTTGATTCCGCTGGTTGACACTGGACAGGGTGGTGACTTGCTCGACCGTATCGTTATGATCCGCCGTCAGTGTGCGTTAGAACTTGGACTTGTCGTGCCGACGATTCGCATTCGCGATAACATTCAGATCAAGCCCAATGCCTATATTATTAAGCTAAAGGGAATTGAAATTGCAAAGGGCGAGTTGATGTTAGACCATTATTTGGCGATGAACTCTGGTACAGTATTTGAAGAGGTTCCTGGTATTGAGACAACGGAACCAGCCTTTGGCTTGCCGGCACTCTGGATTCCTGAGAACGAACGCGAACAGGCCGAACTCAATGGGTATACCGTAGTCGATGCGGTGTCGGTTCTGGCAACACATTTAACGGAGGTCATCAAGCAGCATGCTGATGAAATCCTGGGACGTCAGGAAACCCAGAATCTTATCGACAATCTCAAGAAATCCAATCAGGCGTTGGTGGACGAAGTCGTACCAGATCTCATGAGTGTAGGCGAAATCCAGAAGGTTTTGGCCAATTTGCTGCGTGAGCGCATCTCGATTCGTGATATGGCGACCATTCTTGAGGTCTTGTCTGATTATGCCCGGGCTACCAAAGATACAGAAATTCTTACCGAGTATGTTCGACATGCAATGGCTCGTCAAATTACGCAGCAGAATGTGCAAAATGGAACCCTGCCTTGCATTACCTTGGATCCGGCTTTGGAGAATCGTATTGCTGGCGGCGTGCAGCGCACAGATCATGGTTCGTATGTCAGCCTGGATCCGGATTCGTTGCAGAATCTTGTCAATGCGCTGAATAATGAGCTGCCGAAGCTTACCAATATGGGCTATCAGCCGATTGTACTGACAAGTCCGGCGGTTCGTTTGTATTTCCGCAAATTGGTAGAGCGCTCTGTGCCGGGATTGATTGTTTTGTCGCAGGCCGAGATTGAACAGAGTGTCGAAATTCAGATCCTTGGGGTGGTGAAGATCTAAGTGCAAATAAAAGTAGTCAAAGCACCAACAATGAAAGAAGCAATGCAGCAGGTTAAAGAAGAACTTGGGCCTGATGCCGTCATACTCCATACCAAAAAATATCGGGAAGGCGGTTTCTTGGGATATCATAGCACGGAGGTCGTAGAAGTGACAGCAGCGATTGAAGACCAGGACGATGCAGCCCTGAAAAAACGAGCAAAACGCAATGTGACAATGAAGCCGAAGACGGCCGCTAGTGGCAGTACCTTGGATATTGTTTCGCCGGCTTCGCCGGTTATGCCGTCCTCGGTTCTCTCGCAATATAAAACAAATGGTACGGAAACGGGGGTAAAGATGGCAGAATCGCCAATTCCTGCCCCCAATTTTGGGCATATATCACCAGTACAGCCGATGCAGCCTGCCCAGGCTTTTCCCGCAGCTGATTACGGGGTGGCCAGGAGAGAAACGTCAGTTCATGAGAAAGAGCAAAAGGATGAAGTACAAGATATGGCACAGATTGGTATAGCAGCGACGACATCGAATCCGGAAGATACAGAAAAAATCCAAAAACTAGAAGATGAACTGGCTCAGATGAAGGCCATGTTGGCGCAGGTGATGGGAAAGGAACAGCCGAAAGGAAAAGTTTCCATACAGGAGGCATTACGGCTTCAAGAAGTAGATGAAGATATCGTAAAAGATATGGCCGCTTCAGTCCCTGCCGGGGATACGCTTTTGGATCGGTTAGATGCAAAAGCGCCAGAGGTGCTGGCCGATTACCTGGGGAAGACCATGAATTTTTCTGAGGGAATCGCGCTCAATAAGCACGGCGTTCGCATCGTTGCTTTGATTGGTGCTACTGGTGTTGGCAAAACGACAACACTGGCAAAAATTGCGGCGAGATTTGTGTTGGAGAAAAATATCAAGGCGGCGTTGATCACTGCGGATACCTATCGTATTTCAGCTGTTGACCAGTTGAAGACATATTCGGATATTATAGGTTTGCCGCTGGAGATTGTCTATACCCCGGATGAACTCAAAGTGGCAATCCATAAACATCGGGATAAGGACTTGATTTTGATCGATACGGCTGGCCGAAGTCAGCATAATGATTATCAGATGAAAGAGCTGCAGGATTTTCTGGCGGTAAATTCCCATATTGAACGTCATCTGGTAATGAGTGCAACAACCAAAAATCGCGATGCAGCAGAAATCTTGGATAAGTTCTCGGTTTGTAATCCAGACCGTGTTATCTTCACCAAGGCGGATGAAACCAGCAGTGTTGGATTGATCCTGAATCTGTTGGCACAAAAAGAGATTGCCTTGTCATTTTTGACAAATGGGCAGAGTGTACCGGATGATATTGTTCCAGCAACGCCCCGAAAATTGGCTGAACTGTTATTGAGGGAATAATATGGGAGATCAGGCTCAGAGTCTTCGCCGATTAGTTGGCGGAAAAACAGAATATAGTGTATCCCATAGCAGTGATAATTTGAATCTGCAGTCTGGCAGCCTTTTGGGGGCAAGAGTTATTGCTGTAACCAGTGGCAAAGGAGGCGTTGGCAAGACCAACTTGACCGTGAATATGGCCATTGCCTTGGGGATGGCTGGTCAACGGGTATTAGTGCTTGACGCCGATTTGGGAATGGCAAATGTCGATGTCATTTTAGGCAGCCGGTCAAAAAAACATTTGCTCAACCTGCTTGAGGATGGTACAGAGCTTGAAGATGTCTTGATGCATGGTCCGTATGGTGTCAACTATATTTCCGGTGGTTCGGGAATCGAAAAGGCGGCGGATTTCACCTATGAGGAACGACAGCGGCTTATGCAGAAACTTTCCCGCTGTGGTCAGCTGGCTGATATAATATTGATTGACACGGGTGCTGGTCTGGGGAAAAATGTCATGGATTTTATCTTGGCTGCGGATGAAGTGTTATTGGTCACGACGCCGGAACCAACGGCGTTGACGGATGCTTATGCGGTCATGAAGGCCTATAGTATGTATGCAACGCAGCAAAATCTTCGCCTGGTGGTAAATCGTGTTTACGATGAAGCGGAGAGCCGTGAAGTGGTGGCTAAATTGCAACAGACATCTGAAAGGTTTTTGAATATGCCGATTGATTGTCTGGGATATATTTTTGAAGACACAGCGGTAATGCGTTCTGTGAGAAGGCAAACCCCTTTTTTGGCGGCACAGCCAGGGAGTGTGGCTGCACGTTGTATCCAGGCTATGGCTAACAGCGTTCTTTACGGAAGCAGGATGAAAGTAAAAAGAGGTTGGAAGGGATTTTTGCGACAAATTTTTGATTTTTCGCGTTAAACATGGAGGAACTTCATTATGGCGGGCGAATTAATAAAAGCAAGGGAAGTCTTAAAGATTGGCCAGCGCGTAGAGTTTTTTGTCGAAGACAGTGAAGAACGCTATGCAAGCCGGATCGAAGAACTAACGGAAGATGAGCTTATCGTGGCAATGCCAATGAGCGTCAAACGCGTGCCGATTATCCCACGGACTGGAGAGAAGCTCTACGCATTGGCGGTAGGACGGCAGTGCCGTTATCGCTTTTTTACTACCTTCCATAAGACAGATCGCATGGATGCGCGGATTCCGGTATGGCATATTTCTTGGCCGGAACAGGTTGAGCGTCATCAAAATCGTGAGTTTGTTCGAGTGAAGGTAAATCTTCTGGTAGGAGTGCGGCTTATTGATGCAGATGGCACGATTAAGCCGCCAGTTACGGCAAGAATTGTCGATCTTAGTGGCAATGGCATTTGTTTTGCGCTGGAGCAGGAAGTCAAGCCGGGAACGAAGGCTGCTTTATCGCTGGAAAATATCCCTGGTGTTGGACCAGTGGAACAAATGAGTTTGGTTGCTCGTTGCACGCCGATTTCCCGCGAAGACGGTACAACGGTTTATCATATCGGTGCATCGTTCCAACATCTTTCGCGTGAGGTGAGCAATAAGCTCGTTCACTACTTATTTGATGTTCAACGGAAAATAATAGCCAAGGGCATCAAAAAGGATGACGAATGATGAACCACTAAATGGGGTGATCAGAATGATTCGTGTCTTAATTGCTGATGATTCAGCGTTCATGCGCCAAGTTTTATCTGATTTATTTCGGAAACAACCGGATTTTGAGGTTTTGGGAACGGCGATGAATGGCCGTGAAGCAGTCAGCAAGGTAAAGCAGCTGCAACCGGATTTATTGACGCTTGACGTCAATATGCCGATAATGGATGGGCTGGAGGCGTTGGCAATCATTATGGAAGAGTGCCCCATCCCTGTGGTTATGCTTAGTAGTTTGACTCAGAAAGGAACGGACGCAACGGTTCGAGCTTTGGGCCTGGGGGCTGTTGACTTTATCAGCAAGGCTGGTGGTTCGATTTCGCGAATCGACAGCATTGAGCAGGAAATCCTGCAAAAATGCCGTGCGGCAGCAAGAGCGAGGGTGCAGAAAATGCCCTTGGCTGCTCAAACGGTAGAGAAGTCAGCTGGACATCCGGGAGCTCCCGTTATGAAACGGGTGGAGATGCCAAAGCGTCAGGGACTGAAGCTGGGGAGTACTCCCGTGGTTGAACCGGCAGTGCAGAAGTCCGTTTTCGGCAACAAGAGAAGCAATCCACTCTTGCAAAGCCGAAGTAGTGTGCCAGCTTCTATCGGGAGACCTTCGCCCATTACGGTGGGAAATGCTGGCCGCTCCAATAAACTGGTAGTGATTGGGACCTCCACAGGTGGTCCGCAAGCACTGCAAAATGTAATCACGCGTCTGCCGGGAAATCTTCCCTGCGGGGTCGTGGTTGTCCAGCATATGCCGGCTGGATTTACTAAGGCGTTGGCTGACCGATTGAATTCGATTGCTCAGATTTCGGTTAAGGAAGCTGAGGATGGTGAGGAGATTCGGGCTGGTCATGTATATATTGCGCCGGGAGATTTTCATTTGCGGGTCAAGGACGATGGCGGGATACGCAGGATTAAGTTAAGTCAAGAAGCGCGTGTGGGAAATCATCGCCCAGCGGTAAATGTAATGTACGATTCCGTGGCACCGTTAGGCCATAAGCTGGTAGCTGTCATTATGACAGGTATGGGCTCGGATGGCTGTGAGGGTATGAAGAAAATCAAAGCTTCCGGAGGCTACAGTATCGCGCAGGATGAACCCACCTGTGTGGTTTATGGTATGCCCAAAGCGGTGGTTGATGCAGGACTTGCTGATGAGATCCGCCCCCTGCAGGATATTGCTGGGGCAATCGTCGCGGCTGTAAAGAGATAGAAAGGATATAGGGGGAATACAAATGGAAACAAATCAGTATATGGAAATGTTTTTGGATGAATCACATGAACATTTACAGTCTTTGAATGAAGGCTTGCTGAGTTTGGAAGAAAATTCAGAGGATGTGTCAGTTGTCAATGATATTTTCCGTAATGCACATACGCTGAAAGGTATGTCGGCAACCATGGGATACAATAAGATTGCCGAACTCACGCATGAAATGGAAGATGTTCTTGACCTGATTCGTAAAGAGCAGTTAAAGCTGGATGAGGACATCATTGATACGCTGTTTAAATGTTTGGATTCCCTGGAACAGATGATTAACAGCGTTGCAGATGGGGAATCGGAAGACGTGGTTGATGTTTCCGATTTGGTGGCAAAACTCAGTGCAATTTCCAAAGGGGAACCAGCCCCGGCTGCTGCGCCGGCAGCACCAGCTGCTGAAAATACAGCTGCCGCACCGAGTGCAGGCATTGCACTTTCCGATGTGGACCGCGATGTACTCCGCCAGGCTAAGGAAGGCGGCCTCCTGGGCGTTCATGTTCAGGTCACGCTGTCAGAAACCTGCCTGTTGAAATCGGCACGTTCCTATATGGTTATGAATGCTTTGGACGAACTTGGTGATGTAATCAAATCGGTTCCGCCGGCTGAAGCACTGGAACAGGAAAAATTTGATCATACGTTTGATGTCCTGGTAGTAACGGCATCTGATACCAAGGCAGTAGAAGAAGCGTTGAGCAGCATTTCGGAAATTGACAAGCTCGTTGTTGAGCTCGTTGACCCGGATGCGCCAGCGGCTGTCAAACCGGCAGTTGAGGAGAAAAAAGCTGCTCCGGCTCCGGCCGCTGCACCAGCCGCTAAACCAGCCCCTGCAAAATCGCCTGCTGCGAAAAAGGCGCCAGCTAAGCCAGCTGCACCGAAAAAAGCACATCAGAGTCAGTCTGTCCGCGTTGATATTGATAAACTCGATACGCTGATGAACCTCATGGGTGAGTTGGTTATCAATAAAGTTCGTTTGGAGCAGATTGGTCAGACGCATCGTTTGGCTGAACTTACGGAAACCTTGGAGCAGATGGATCGTGTAACGACTGATCTGCAGAACATTGTCATGAAGGTCCGCATGGTTCCAGTAAGTGCAGTGTTCAACCGGTTCCCGCGCATGGTACGTGATGTATCGAAGGAACTCAACAAGGAAATCAATCTGACCATTGAAGGTGAAGAAACAGAGCTCGACCGTACGGTTATCGATGAAATCGGCGACCCGATTATGCATCTGCTGCGCAATTCCTTGGATCATGGTGTTGAGCACCCGGACGATCGTGAAGCAAAAGGCAAACCTCGTACTGGTGAGGTTGGACTTATTGCCCGTCATGAAGGTAACAATGTGGTTATCATGGTTACCGATGATGGTGCAGGTATTCCGGCGGAAAAGATTCGCAAAAAAGCGGTTGAGAAGGGCATGATTACCCAGGAAGAGGCGGATAAGCTCGATGATGCAGATGCAGTTCGTCTGATTTTCCTGCCGGGCTTCTCAACGGCAGAGCAGATTACCGATATTTCTGGCCGTGGCGTAGGTATGGACGTTGTCCGCAGCAAAATTGAATCGCTTTCTGGACATGTCGATGTTGAGACTAAGGTCGATGAGGGCTCGGTATTCAAGATCAAACTGCCGCTGACGCTGGCTATTATCCAGGCTATGCTGGTCAAGGTACAGGAAGAGATGTATGCAATTCCTCTTGGGTCGATTGATAGTACGATTAACATCCAGCCAGAGGATATTAAAACAGTAAGGAATAAGGAAGTTATTGTTCTGCGTGGGGAAATCATCCCGATCATTCGCATGGAAGAGACGTTGCAGGTACCGCACGTCAAGGATTCGGATGAAATTTTTGTCGTAGTTGTCCATGCCGGCGAGGCTAAAGCAGGTATTGTGGTTGACAATCTGATTGGACAGCAGGAAATCGTTATCAAGACGCTTGGCAACCTGTTTGCAGGTCTCAAGATGTTCTCCGGTGCGACAGTTCTTGGCGATGGCCGTGTAGCTTTGATCCTGGATGTCGCTACGATGATGCAGCAGTAAGAGGAGGTAGCTGAGATGGCAAATGAAGAGAATATGAATGAGATGGATGAAGGCAGACAGGTCGTAGCCTTCAAACTTCGCGACGAGGAGTATGGTGTGAGCATCCTGAATGTCCAGGAGATTCGCAACCTCACGGATATTACGCGCGTTCCCTTTTCCGCTGACTTCATCAAGGGGGTTATCAATCTCCGCGGTTCCGTGCTGCCGGTTATTGACTTGAAGAAACGTCTTGGTTTAGCGGAGACTCCATATACGGATGATACGCGCATTGTAACCGTGAATATCGATGACCTTCATGTCGGAATGCTGGTCGATGCCGTAACGGAAGTCCTGACCATTGATAGTAAGCCGGTAGATACGAAAAAGGCAATCAATGATAAGAGCGGATCCCGTTTCCTCAGTGGTATTGGTAATGTTGATGGTCGTTTGATTATCATGCTGAATCTCGAAGAGATTATCGGCAATGTTGGTGACGGCAAATAATTTGAGTATATCAGGGTAATAGGGCGTGCCTAGGCACGTCCCATTCCTGTAAAAAGAGGGGTCCAACTATGACAGATGAATTGAATCTTTCCGCGAACCAGCTTGACGCTCTGCGGGAAATCGGCAATGTTGGTGCCGGCAACTCAGCCACGGCTCTGTCGCAGGTAATCAATCGCCGAATTGACATGAATGTGCCGAAAGTGGCGTTGGTTCCGTTGGAAGCTGTACCAGATTTGGTTGGTGGACCGGATGCTGTAGTTGTTGGTATCTTTTTGCGTGTATACGGGAAGGCACCGAGCAATATTTTGTTTCTGCTTCCACAGAAAAGTGCTTTCTATTTGGTTGACACGCTAATGGGCAAGCCGCATGGCTCGACGACAAGTCTTGATTTTATGGATGAGTCTGCGCTCATGGAAATCGGCAACATTTTATCCGGTGCTTACTTGAATGCATTTTTCACGTTTACAAAGATTACGATGCTTCCATCTATTCCAGCTTTAGCGATGGATATGGCAGGGGCAATCCTGAATGTTGTATTGGCTCAGTTGGGGCAGATGGGTGACCAGGCTCTGGTTATTGAGACGGAATTCCTTTCCGAGGACGATGGAATCAATGGTCAGTTTTTCCTGGTTCCGGATCCGGGTTCCTTGAATACGATTATTGACGCGGTGGGAGTTGAGTAAAATGGCAGATCTTATCCGAGTCGGCATGGCTGATTATAAAGTAGGCCAGGCGCCGTCCACAATCATCAGCTATGGTCTCGGCTCCTGTATTGGCATTTCTCTGTATGATCCGCAGGCTAAAGTAGGAGGCCTTCTGCACATCATGTTGCCGGATAGTACGCAGGCGCGTCCAACCGACAATCCAGCAAAGTTTGCAGATACAGGACTTCCGCTGATGCTCAAGGATGTATTGGCGTTAGGGGCATCCCGTTCCAGATTAGTAGCGAAAATTGCTGGTGGAGCGCAGATGTTTGCTTTTGCGAATGCGACGGATATCATGCGAGTGGGTGCACGCAATGCTGAAGCCGCTAAGAAAATCCTCAAAGATCTTAATATCCGGTTGATTGCTGAGGATACAGGAGGCACATATGGACGCACGGTTTCCATCAATATGGAAGATGGTGTCTATAAAGTGAAGACCATTGATAAAGGTGAAAAAGAAATTTAATCATGTTTATGCAATTAGTAGGTGAAGCAGCTTGTTCAAATTAGGGATGTCGTTAGTTTTTGCATTTATTTCCGCTATGGTTATTGCGTTAGCGGGATTAGTCAGTGACGTACGCCTGATGACGGTGCTGCTCCGCAGTCTGATAGGCTTTCTGGTTGCTGGTGCCGTCGTTTGGCTGGTGGCTTTTGTTTTGGAAGCGAAAGAGCTGGTAGGCTTCGATAGAAATCTGGAACTTCTGGAAAATCCGGAAGAGGAGGAACCAAAAAGTCCAGAGGAATACGAAGCTGAGGATGAAGCTTCGGCTGCAGAAGCGGCAAACCAGTCGGCGGAAATGCAAACAAGTGATGAAGAAAATGCGGATTTTCAGCCGCTAACATCAAATAACCTCAAACATATGGAGGCGCCATCGGATCATTGATGGCGCAGCTCCTGTTCTCAATCAATGAATATCGAATCGTTATTACTTATGATGGGAGGAGGTCGTTCCAATGGATTCTAGGGGACAGAACCAAGATGAAAATTTGGCCGATATTACTTCCCTTTGGCATAGTTATTTGGACAATAAATCAATAGAGCTTCGCAACCAGTTGGCAGAGCACTATCTTCCGCTGGTAAAGATGGTGGCAGGGCGTTTGGCAATCAGTCTTCCGTCCCATGTTGACCGGGATGATTTGCTTTCAAGTGGATTTTTTGGCTTGCTTGATGCAATCGATCGTTATGACATGGAACGGAAAAATAAATTTGAGACCTACGCCGGTGTTCGAATTCGGGGCGCGATGCTCGATTATTTACGGTCCAAGGATTGGCTGCCGGTGGCGATACGGCAAAAAATCCGTCGCTATGAGCAGACGGTTTATGAACTGGAAAACCGTCTGGGACGTCCTGCAAATGATGAAGAGTTAGCGGAAGAGCTAGGGGTAAGTGCAAAAGAATTGCAAAGCCTGGAGAGTCAAATCAGTGTAGCCACTGTGATTCCACTAGATGATTATCTGCGGACAGATACTCCGGCATCAAGTGAGGAAGGTCCGACAGAACGGCTGGAAAAGGCCGAACTTAGGGATACCTTGGCAGCGGCGATAGACCGGCTGCCGGAAAAAGAGAAAAAGGTTGTAGCACTTTACTACTACGAAGAAATGACTTTGAAAGAAATCAGTTTGATCCTTCAATTATCCGAGGCCAGAATATCGCAGCTGCATACAAAAGCAGTTTTTCGTCTACGCGGTTACTTGGCTCGCATGAAGGCAAGCTTGGTATAGCGATTTTCAGCCTGGGGGGGACGTATCATGGATGACCAGACATTGCGCCCGGCAGTAGGCAGCAAAGAAGCAGGCTACCTGTGTGAATTTCGGGAAGATGGTGTCTATTTGACGATTTATCCTGATGCTGCTGATGGCCTTTTATTTGAACTTTCGGATATCCGCCAGATTCTGCATGATAATGGTGTTGTCGATTATGACATCATCACGCTTTCACAGATTGTACGAGAGGCTTCAGGAGAGTCGAAGAAATTAGCAGACTGTTATATATCGTCGGAGGAAGCGGCAAATTTGTCGGATTCGGCGGATGAAATCACTCAGGAAGAGAATGGACTAGAGACTGAAGCTGGCATTGTTGTCGACGTCAGTCGAGACCGCATGACGGTAATGATTCGCTATGACACGAAGATGGGCAAGAAGTTGCCATCGGTGGAAAACGTGCGAGCTGCATTGTCCGAGCACAATATCGTTTTTGGCATTGATGATGAAGCGATTCGTGTTGGTGTGGAGAGTTT
>Ga0256405_10005573_pt1 | contig 21488 bp, 14 predicted proteins | sample RumenRJG_02DNA_FD_189096 | JGI IMG/M metagenome (GOLD analysis project Ga0256405, IMG submission 189096) | Bovine rumen microbial communities from Lethbridge, Alberta, Canada - RJG_02 | ecosystem: Host-associated > Mammals > Digestive system > Stomach > Rumen | place: Canada: Alberta... | reverse complement strand
TTTCGTCAGCTCCTACACCCCGCTGCCCGACAATCTGCCCAAAGAAATCAAAGTTGTAAAGGTGGCCGATGTCCCGGCCCTCGTAAAAGCCCTTTTCAAAAATGCTTAGAAAACTCTTTCTCGGCGTGGCCCTGTTTGTGAGCGTCGCCGCGTTCTCCAGAGACTTCAATCCCAAAAAGGTTGTCGCCAACCTTGCCGTCATCAGCGATACCCACGTAAACGGCTATCAGACCGTGCCAGCATACAAGTTCCGCAGCGCCCTCATACAGGAGCGCGACTATGCGGAGAAGTTCGGCGGGCTCGATGCCGTCGTTGTGGTGGGCGACCTGGTGGACAGCCCCGCCTGGAACGCCAAGAAGTATACCGAGATCGACGACTGGAAGCGCCTCTACGAGAGCGTGTTCGACCCCAGGGAGATGCCCATGGTCTACACCGTCGGCAATCACGATATCTGGAAGGAGTGGACTGAAAACACCTACAAGGAGGCCAAGCAGTTTCCGAACAGGCTGGGTCCCGACTACTATCTTACCGAAGTGGGCGACCCCGAAATGGCCGAGAAGTTCGAATGCCGGCATAATGTGGTGGGCGGCTATCACATCTTGTCTGTCGTGCCCGACGGCCGCGACCCTGTGATCTATCCCGAAGAATCCATCCGCTGGCTGGACGAGAACCTGAAGGCCATCACCGAGGCCGAGCCGGACAAGTATGTGATAGTGATCACCCACGCGATGATCTATCACACCATCTACGGCAGCTACCTCGACGACAACTATCCCAAGCATTCCGGCTACTGGAGCACCCGTGTGCTTACCGACGTGCTGAACAAATACCCGCAGGCGGTGGTGTTCGGCGGGCATCTGCATTTCCCCCTGAACGATCCCCGCAGCGTATGGCAGGGCGATTTTACCGTGATGGGAACGGCGTCCACCCGCTATATGGCGATCGACAACGGCGGATACGAGAACATGGCCGGGTTGACCATCATGCGCGACAAGGACGAGTACTCGCAGGGCATACTGCTGCAGTTCGACAACAAGGGCAACATGCGTGCAGTGCGCATGGACTTCTACAACCAGACCACCATAGGCGAGCCTTGGACCATGAAAAACCCTTCGAAGGACGGTGCGCACCTTCGCAAGTACGATCACAAGGCCCTCGCGGCCGCCAACAAGGCCCCGTCGCTGAGTTCTCTGGACTGGAAAGATGAGGGAGAGGTGAAGGACGGGCAGCACCGCGTGGTGTTCACCTGGCCCGCCGGCACCGATGACGAATTCGCCCACACCTACTTCCTTACCGTCAGGAAGGACGGGCAGACGGTTGCGGCCAAGAAGATTCTCTCCGACTTCTATCACGAGCCGAAGACCTCCGGTATGAAGAAGACCTGGACCCAGGCGGTGGAACTCGCCCCCGGCGAATACGAGGTGACGCTTTCCGCCAGGGACTCCTGGGATGCGGAGAGCAATATTCTCAGTATCTCATGCAAGATTGACAGATAACAGGATTATGTGGGTATGAAAACCTGTCTCAGACTTCTTTTTATTGCTCTGTCACTATTGCTCGCGTCGTCCTGTGTGAAAGATATGGATCCTTTCGAGGGAGCCGACGGGGTGCGTGTCAATATCAACGGACACAAATGCGTTATGGTTGGCAGCCCGGGTCGTAATTATATGTATTATACAAGCGGTGAATCATATTCACTCAAAACTGAAGTGGGAATGACTCGTATGCTGGATTACTATCATTTCAGTATGGTTTTTTCCATTCAGGATGGCAGTCCTCTATCGGCAGGAAAACGTTATTCCACTGCCTCCGGGGAGGCCGGTGTCAAATTGCTTTCTCCAAAAGAGTCTCCCGGCGATGAAATCTCTCTTTCCGGATGGATAGAGTTGGTGAAATTCGATCCTTCCAGCCGTATTGTCGAAGCCAGTTTCGAATTGGACGGCACGGCTTCGAACGGGGAGGATTTTGTCTTGCGTCACGGTTTCTTCAGGTTATTCAAGCAATCGGAGGACGGTCAATGAAAAAGATAGTGTTGTTCATTGCAATTGCTCTTGCCGGATGCCAGACTTTTGCGCAGAGTGGCGGTTGGCTTTGCGAGGCGGCTTTGTCTTTTGGTTTCTACGACCGTAGTAGACTGGGACGTTCTTCAGAGATCGTTGACGTTTCGTCTGCTTCGGCCACAAACGAAGGGCTGCGCTCCGAATACCGGCCAACGGTGCTTCCTACGTTTATGTTTACCTGTGGTTACAAGATTCCCGGATCCTTTGTGGGCTTATTTCTGGACACGGCATGGAGTTATGCTTTCAACAATTTGGAAGGCGGACCGAGCCTGCTAAGCGAGAACGAGCATATCCTTCATGTTATGCCGGAACTCCGTTTGTACTATAGCGATAACGGAAGAACCAGACTTTATGCAACTTTGGGTGCAGGAGCCAGATACCGCCGTTTTTCAGAAACATACGAAGGCAGCACCCTTTCGAACAGCGATGTCGGATTTACTTACCAGTTGTCTCCTTTCGGAATGTCTTTTGGCGAGAAGTGGTATTTCTCCTGCGATTTCGGAATGGGTTATGCGTGGTCGTTCTTCCGTATAGGAGCCGGTTATAAGTTCTGAAGCATCTCTGCAGGGACCTTTTTTACAACGACCTTCCCAATCTTTACGGGAAGAACCAGGCGGATTTCTCCTCCTTCGGCCTTCTTGTCTTTCAGAATGGCAGGGAGGAGTTCCTTTTGCGGGCAGGGCAGTTCCATAGGCAGTCCGCATGCTGCGAGATCCGCCGCAATCCTCTCAGAAAGGCCGGATTCTTCCGTTATTCCCAGTCTCTCCGCGAAGTGGGCGGCCTGCACCATTCCGATTGCCACCGCCTCTCCGTGGGTGTAGGTCGTCTTTCCAGTCTGCCTCTGCCACCATTCAATCGCGTGCCCCCAGGTGTGCCCGAGATTCAGTTTGCGTCTGATGCCGCTCTCGAACTCGTCCTTCTCCACTATCTCCTGCTTGATGGCCGCCGCCTGTTGGATCAGTTCCGCCAGCCCAGCGGATACAGCGTTGGCGTCAGCGGACGGGGAATGCAGGTACCAGGCCCCTTTTTTCGGGGCATGGACCTGCCCTTTCCCCGCCGCGGAAGAAGTATCCGCCGGATGGAAGGCTGCGACCGTGCGTTCGTAGGCGTGAGCAGGATTCTTGATGATGAAAGTCTTGAGCATTTCCGCAAGGCCGCTGCGGAACTCCCTCTCCGGGAGAGTCTCCAGCGCCTCCGGGAAGATGGCCGTGAACTCCGGCTGCCGGATTACCCCGAGCAGATTCTTGTAGCCATCGAGATTTACTCCGGTCTTGCCTCCGATGCCGGCATCCACCATCGAAAGCAGCGTGGTGGGCACGTTGGCATAGCGCACACCGCGCTTGTAGATGCAGGCTGCGAATCCGGCCATGTCGGTGGTGACGCCTCCGCCCACTGCGAGCACCAGCGCATCGCGGTCGGCACCCTGCTCGAGCAGCCAACGGCATATCTGCATCACCGTGTCGATGGTCTTGTGTCCCTCGTCGGCGCTGATGGCCAGCAGAGGCATGCCGCCACGCTCAGCACCGGACGGAATTCCCGCCACCTGACGTGCAAAATTCTCCACATTGCGGTCGCAAACCACGAACACGTGCTTGTATTTTCTGAGTTCCGAAGCCAAACCTTTCATAATGATTGCAAGTTAAGAATTTTTCCTTACCTTTGCAATCCACAACTATCAACCGCATATGCCCGGATGGCGGAATTGGTAGACGCGCTGGACTCAAAATCCAGTGTCCCTTAAAGACGTGCGGGTTCGATTCCCGCTCTGGGCACAGAAAAAAGGCATCGCTTTCCCGCGACGCCTTTTTTCATGCCCTGTCTTCGACTGCCCCTCCCCAAACCCCTCCCTTGGGGAGGGGCTTAGTCGGCCAAAGGCCTCCGAATAATATACAAATACCGGTGGCATCCTTTTGTTTGGGGAAGGTGGCATTTTAGCCCTGACACCTTCCCCGCCGAAATGGCGTTTCAAGCCCTTGGAGGGCGCTTTCAATGGTGAAGGTGTCGGCCCTAAAAATCCACCTTCCCCAACCCACACGCGGCGGTTGAATTCTATACAATATTAAGGAAAACAAGGCTTCTGCGCAGTCGGCAGCAATAGACGCCTATAAAGGACAGACACACGCTCATACATCTCTAAAAGACGCCTTCAACCGCCATGAAAAGCCACTAAATTTACTCCTATTTTACTCCCAATGTCTTTTCTGATTTACGCAAATCATTCATTATATTTGCGGTGATATGAAGCTGATTCGAAAAAATATGGCTCAGATTATCGCTTTGTGTGAAAAACACAAGGTGTTGCAACTATATGTTTTTTGATCAATTCTTACAAACAAGTTCAACAAAGACAGCGATGTAGATTTCACGGTCATCTTTGACCGTAGCGCATTACCTTTGCTGGTCTATGGAGAGAACTATTTTGATTTCAAGTTCGCTCTGGAAGATCTTTTGAAACGGGATGTGGACTTAGTTGAATACAACGCTGTCAAAAATCCATATTTCAAGGAAGAACTTGACGAGACCAAACTTCTTATCTATGGACAGGCATCTTAAAGAAGAATCTGATGCTCAGACGTGCCATAGAACGGAAAATCGTCTCAATGACCTTCCCAAACTGAAAGAAGAAGTAACGGCCCTGCTCGCGGATAATTCTTAAATCACCGCCGGGGTCTCTAGACCAGCTCCCGGACGCGCTGCTCAAACTCGTCCTTGGAGCAAAGCGCCCGATTACGCATTTTGGCCCGATAGGTATAAACGGTGGACAGCGAGCATTTAAGGAAGGAAGCAATGTGCGGGCTCTCGTCAATCCCCAGCCGAATTGAGGCCAGAATGCGTATCTCTGTGGGCAGGGCGTTACCTGGCGTGCAGACAAAACGGGCGTCTTCCTGAAGTAGGGCGTTCACCCCGGCCACAAAACCCGGGAAGATCCCCAGGAACGTTTGGTCAAAGATGCGGTAGAACTCCTTATAGTCTGCGTAGTTGGCAGCGTTCCGCAGTTCCTTCAGGAGGGCGTCCGTTCCCTGGTTACGGGCAATCTGCCGCAACTGATGCCGGTACTCCTCAATTTTATCCAGATACTTGGCACTCAAATCTATGTACCGGAAGACATAATTGTCCTTGATTTTATTGGCATTGGTAAGTGCTGAATTCACCTCCTCTAGCGCTTTGTTTGCTTTGCTCAGTTTGATGGCCTGGTTGTGCCGAATAACAAGTAACCAGAGGATAAAGAATGCAAAGATGACCAGGACTATAATAGCAATAACCTGGACGGTTTGTTTCTGGCGCTCGGCCCGCAATGCGGCCTCTACAATGATGTTCTGCGCACCCGATGAGCGGATAACCTGCGCCTGGAAGTCACCGGCGTACACGTTTCCCAAGTGTTCGCTGATATAGCGCCCGGCCCGCTCATAGTCCCTTTCTTTATACAAGGTCAATGCTAATTCATAGAGTGACAGGAAGTCTCTGTTGGATGCCTTAAAGTCGTAGATGGCACTTTTGGCCAGCCAGGTTTGCTTGCTTTCATCATCTCCCTCCATGCCATACAACCGCGCCATATTATAAGCAATGGAAGTGAGTTGGTGATAATCGGTCTCCGCAGTATCGTTAAAACAGGCTTGGAAAATGCTTAGGGCGCGTTGTGTCTCTCCTTTGTCCCGAAGGCTTTGGGCCAGCAGTTTTCGGCCTTCATAGGATACGGTATCCTGGGCAATAAAGGCGTTCCTGTAGACATTGAGGCTATCCGAAAAGTCACGGTCTTTCTGAAGCGGGCGTGAAAAGCGGGACAGATTGGTAAAGATTTTGATACCTGTGCGCAGGTAATCCTGTGAGAGGCCGGCTTCCTGTACTTCCTTGGCATCGAGCGACTGAAAAAGCGCAAGGGCGCTTTCCTCGTAATGGGCGGTACCCAGCAAGTAGCACTTGTCAATGGTTGTCTTCAGGCTTTGTTTCTGGTTGCCGGCACGCTTTTCCATGATCGCGATATAGCGCCCGGCAGAATCTGCGCTGAAATGCAGGTATGACTGGAAAAGAGCGTTTGCGCTCTCCCAACTTCCAGATGACAAGCAGTTACGCAGGGAGTCATTTCTATGCTCAAACTCTTCCTGATAAAAAGCGCTTTCCTTAATAACCTGATCCAACTCCCGAAGTGCCGATTGTAAATGGGTTGGGGTACAGCTATAAAAGATAGCGCAAGCGGTTAGTATGATAGTGAAGTTCTTTCTCATAAGTACATAGGAATCGTTACCGAAGATACAAAGAAAAGGACAGGAAAACAAAAATAATAAAAGAGTTCTGACTAGGAAGGCTCGTTTTTAGAGAAAATGCAGTATGGAAAAACTTATAAAACCGCTTAGATTTTTTTTGATGGTGAATCACTCCTGACGAATTACTATTTACGTATTTCATGGCACTGTGAGGCTGTTTTTGTTTCCTAAAAGGACTATTATGTACACTTATAAATTCGTTTATGGGGGTGTTTTTGCGGTTTTTCTTTCCGAAATTTGTCTCAACCACAAGAGTTAACATAACACTCGATAATATGAACAATCAAGAAAAAAAAGTTTACCTTAGTCCTACCAGCCTTCCACTGGAGCTTTTTGTGGAAAGTTTCATTTGTGATTCTGGCAAAAAGAGCGATACGGATATCGAAGGATTAAATGAAATCCTTTACGAATGGTCAATTTAAAACAACGCGTCATGAAAACAACAGAAAAAGATTTTTATCTTACTCCGCTTACCACGGTGATTGCGTATAATGGGGAGCAAATGATTTGCGCATCCCTGGATAATATCGTCATCCTGGATTCATTGAGTGGTCTTGAGCCATTGACTGAGGAATCTTACACATGGGATATATAAAAAAAGCAATATGAAAAAGTATTACATTATTTTAATGTCTGTTGCCGCACTGAGTTTTGCCACGCTCTCCTGTTCCAAAGAAGTTATCGATCCTTCGCAGCAGGAGCCGAATCAAAAGGAGGAACCCGTAAAGGAAGAGCCCAACAATGATGAGACGCCCGTTCCTGAAGGCATGATTCGTCTGACCTTTAACGTTTCCCAGGAGGGAGATGCATCTGACAACAAGGGTGATGACACCAAGACCACCTGGGATGGCACCACTCATGCCTGGAGCGAAGGTGATAAGATTCGTATTATTATAGGAGAAGGTGAGGTGTATGGTACGGACTATGTGGACGCAGAGGTCGTTGCTGGGAAGGTTACTGCCAATGTTCCCGAGGCCGACTACTATTACGCCGTGTACCCTAACACTGCAACGTATACCTTCACGGCTGCTGAGGGGAAAATAACAATTACCGTTCCCCGATATCAGAAAGGAACATTCAGCGAAGCCAACATCATGGCCGCAAAGACTTCCAAGGCTGCCGCCACGCTGAATTTCAAGAACATGACCAGCATTGTAAAACTTACAACTGGGAGCACATACACCTACAATACCATTGCTGTCATGGCAAATGACCAAACCAAGCTCACCGGTACCGTTTCCACAACCTTCGATGAGCCTTTTGCTGTAGAGACAACAAATGGATCCGATGCAATTCTTTCTCTCCAAAAAGGAAATCCTTCTGGTTATGCGGGGGTATCTGCAAATACTACCTATTATCTGGCCATGTTACCGGGTGCAGAGGTAACCAGCGGCATCGGCTTCAAGATTGAGCAGCGGGATTCCGAGACAGATCTTATTGGTGGAGGTATCTCCAAGAGCGCATTTTCCCGTGAACGTTCCAAGGTTTATGACATGGGCACGCTGGATGATAGAATTGTAACAGACTGGTACATCTCCGAGTCCGGTACAGGCGTTGGTAATGTTGAGTCGGCTCCGGCGAGCCCCGCTCGCCTGATGGACCTGCTCAATCCGTCTTATTCCACCAACAACACCACCGCTGGTTGGCGTCTTGTCGGAGCTACAATCCACGTACTTCCCGGAACCTATAATCTTCAGGAGCTCAACAATGGTGAAGTGTTTGATCCTCATTACAATCTCAGCAATCTCAAAGTGCATGTGAAGGGTGAAGGTACAGCCCTCAACCCCACCAAGTTCATCTGCAACCAGACCGCCGATGATGAGCATATTTTTGCCGTAACCGGATCACACAAGGTGGGCAATTTCACTTTTGAGAACATCACTTTTACGGCTAATCCCTCTGCAAGCAATACAAATTCCAGTGGCATTGCCTTCAATTACTCTGGAACTGCTGACGTAGAGAACACAATTACTTTTAAAAACTGTGTATTTGAAGGACTTACCAATACTGCTTCTGGTACAACATATGGCGGTTCTGCAGTGTTTGTATATTCAAGTAAGGACTTTGATATCCTGTTTGATGGCTGCTCATTCAGCAATAACAATTCAAGCCGTGCCGCCGTTGCCCTTTGTAATACGGGAGAGAATGGCAATGTCAGTTTTACAGGATGTACGTTCTCTGATAATGTTACCTCGAATAATGGTGGCTCAATTTATGTCTATGCGGGAGGAAAGGCAACAGTAGATTCTTCCACGTTCGAAGGAGACGGAGCAACCAGTATGGCAAATAACGGTGGCGCAATTACTGTTATCAAGGGTGCGAGCGTAACCCTGCAGAACGGATGTGTCATCAATGAATGCGTTTCCAAGGGAAATGGCGGTGCAATTTTCAACCACGGTAATGTGGTGATTGACAATTCTACCATATCAAATTGTGTCGGGAAAGTCGGTGGCGCAATATATTCAGACGGCACTGTTACAATCAAGAATAACTCCATCATTTCTGGAAACAGCATGTATAGCGGTGGAACTAATGGGGGTGCCATTTACTGTATTTATGGAACCAATGGTAGCACTACTCCGACACTGGATATTGAAAAATCCATCATTAGTTCCAACACATCTACAAACGGCGCTGCAATTTATGGAGGGAAAGGTGACGCGTCCCACTTTGTCATAACAAGGGTGTTCAATACGCTGTTTAAGTCAAATGCCGCTTCCGGTGGTGCCTCTTCCGGAGCTAACCGTAATGGGGGATGCGTCTATGCTATGGACTACAATTATTTGCTCTTTGCTAACTGCACGTTCAGCGATAATACTGTGGGAACTGGCGGTATTATTTCCATGGGAAGGACTGGCTCGGTAGATTATAATAAAGTCTATCTTGTCAGCTCAACCATCGATGGTGCTAATGACGGAATACAGCGTAATAGCAAGGTTAACGTCGTATATAACTCTATTGTGATCGGAAATAAAACGAATACTGCGCAGAACCTATCTATCAACAATTCAATATGGGGAACAGGTGATCAGTTGAATATATATGGAGCCTCTGCACTTCAGGGGAATGGGAATTATACCAACACTGCGACATCTGAAAATATTGAATTCTCACTAGGTACGTATAATGATGGTGTTTATCCGTTGAAATCAACCTATTCAAGTATTTATACGCAAGGAATGACTGCGGCGGCTATTCAAGAGCTGACCTTCGATAACATCACCCTCACGGATGACCAGAAGGCTCTCCTTGCCAAGGACCAGAAGGGGAATGACCGTACGGGAACCATCATGGGTGCATACGTGAAGACAGAATAGACTTTTTTCGAACTCATAAAAGGCGGTGGCGGTTATTCTGACACCGCCTTTTTATAATTAATAACCCATACTGCTCCTGATTTAGGCGGCGTATTCCATTGCCCAGAGAACCCGCCAAATCTATGCGGCTATTCTCCAGCGAGCCGGTTTTCGTCCGTATCGTCAGCCCGTAGAATCTTATAAAAGTTCTTTGATTTTGATGGGGTCCTTTAAAGCCATATCCGCGTTACAATAGCGTGTAGTGCGGATTCTCGTTTTGATTTTTACTCATACCCGACTTATAATCGCGCATGCGCGTATGGGAAAAGGGATTTTTTCTTTCGAAATTTGCGATAGACAACAACACAAAAGCTATTACCCATGTCTTTCATGTTAAACAGATTGTTTTTACCGTTGGCCGTGGCCTTCGTGCTGTGCATCACGCCGGCACTGGCCCAAAACGGTTCGCTTCCGGTGACGGGAACGGTAAGGGACCAGAGCGGTGCTCCGTTGCCAGGCGCAACAGTGTCCGTAGAGGGGACAACCACCGGAACTGTTACCGATGCCGTCGGAAAATTCTCTCTTAAAATCCCCGGGGAAGCTGCCATCCTGGTGGCCGAATCCCTGGGATATAAGAGCGTAAAAATGAAGGTAGGAGCCCGCCGCAACTTCGACTTTGTCCTGGAGGAGGATACCGAGTTCCTGGACGAGGTGGTTGTTATTGGCTTCGGCGAGGCAAAGAAGGCCGACCTAACAGGTTCCGTAGCCGTGGTCAAGATGCAGGACGTGGAAAACACGGCCACCATCTCCGTAGACCAGGCCTTGCAGGGACGTGTGGCCGGTGCCGACATAATGAGCGTCTCCGGTGACCCTACGGAAGGAACTTCCATCCGCATCCGCGGCTCCCGTTCCATTACCGCCGGCAACGAGCCGCTCATCGTGGTGGATGGCGTGATGAATGCCGTCCAGGACCTGAGTGACCTCAATGCCTCCGACATCGAGTCCATCTCCGTGCTCAAGGACGCCTCGTCCACAGCCATTTACGGTTCCCAGGGCGCGAACGGCGTCATCATCGTCACCACCAAGCAGGGCACGCCCACGGCCTCCAAGCCCACGGTTACCCTGACCGCCAAGCTGGGGTCCTCTCAACTGGCCAGGGAGCTGGACTACATGAACGCGGCCGAGTTTGCCACCTACAACAACGACCGCATCGATTTTTCGAAATCGGCCCACGGGGACGTGTATCCCGTGACGCCCAGCTATACGCAGAAGTACGCAGACCCGGAGGCCCTGGGCGCCGGCACGGACTGGCTCAGGTCCATAACCCGCACGGCCCCGTTCCAGGAATACGCACTCTCCCTGAGCGGTAACAGCAAGAACACCAATTACTTTGCCTCGCTCTCCTATGCCGACGACGAAGGCATTATCCTGAGCTCCGGCGCACAGCGCGTGATTGGACGCCTGAACCTGGGCCACCGTTTTAACAAGTGGCTCAAGGTGGACTATAATGCCAATATCCTTTGTCGTATCAACAACAACAACAAGACCTCTATCGGCGGTACGGCCGTATGGTCCGGAGCCGTTTACATCTCTCCTGTGCTTGGCATAGACTCCGAGGTGAACGACCTGTACAATTACGGCCAGGGAAGCCCCTTCAACAATCCCTATATCTCCATCCAGCAGACGGTGAACCAGCGCAAGAGCTTCTCCAACACCCAGACGCTCGCGCTCACGCTCACGCCCGTCAAGGGCCTTACCATCCAAAGCCGGAACACTTTTTACAAGTATGACACCCACACCTACAAGTATCAGCCGGGGACGCTCCCTGTACGCAAACTGTCGGGGACAGGCGGCCAGGTGGACCGCTCCGACACCGACCTTGTGCAGCTGAATACCGACAACACCGTTACGTACAAGACCGACATCGCCAGGGTCCATCATCTGGATGTAATGGCCGGCATGTCCATGTACTACAAACGCGCCAACCTGCAGAACATCACCGGGAAGGGCATGCTGGTGGACGAACTCATGTGGAACGATCTCAGCGCCATCGGCGACAAAGACAACTATACGCTCAACTCCAGCAACCAGGAAGTGCGCAAAATATCATTCCTGGCACGCGCAAACTACAATTACAAACAGCGCTATTATGTCACTTTCACCGGGCGAGCCGATGCCTCTTCCAACTTTGCGGCCAACAACAAGTGGGGATTCTTCCCGTCCATGGCCCTGAAGTGGAACATGGCCAACGAACCCTGGCTCAAGCGCACCCGCGTTTTCCAGGACCTCTCATTGCGGTTCAGCGCCGGCCGTACCGGTAACGATGCCATCGCCCCGTACAAGTCTTTGCAGCAGCTGAGCTCTTCCACGGCCGGCTATCTGCTTGGCGACGGACAGTCCACTTACTACTATCCTTCACGCATAGACAGTCCCAACCTCACCTGGGAAAAGACAGACTTGTATAACCTGGCTTTGGATATGGCCGTGCTTAAGGGCCGCATCAAGTTTACGGCGGAAGGATATATTGCCAACACCAGAGACCTGCTTCTGAGCGTTCAGAAGGCTCAGCAGACCGGTTACAGCAACTTCACCCAGAACTTGGGCCGCACCTCCAACAAGGGCGTGGAATTGAGCCTGGAAACCCGGAACATTGTCAAGAAAAACTTCTCCTGGACCACTTCGTTCAACATTTCACACAACCGTCAGATGGTAGAGGACATTGGCAGCGAGAGCGAAGTAGTGGCCATGAAAGACCAGAAGGGCTATATGATTTACGGTTACCGCGCCGGGTACCCCCTGAACTCGCTGTGGGGATTCCAGTACGGCGGCGTATGGCACAACCAGGAGGAGATTGCCGACAACGACATCACCCACCAGTATGTGGACTATTACGCCAAACCCTATAAATGCGGCCGTCCTAAATATGTGGACCAGAACCACGACGGTATCCTGGACAATCAGGACCTCACCTATTTGGGAAACGCCGATCCCATCGTTTACGGCGGCCTGCAGAACAACTTCTACATCTACGGCTTCGACCTGGGCATTTTCCTGGCCTATTCCGTGGGCGGAAGTATCTACAACTACTCTGAGTTCTTCATGGCGGGCACCTACTGCTCCAACCAGTACCGCTATATGCTCAACGGTTGGCATCCGTATCGCAATCCTGAATCCAATTTCCCGGCAGCCGGCGCCAGCGGCTCCAGCATGCTCCCAAGTGATTTCATGGTTCATGACGCCTCGTATCTGCGCCTGAAGAGTGTGAAGCTCTCCTACAAGTTCGACCTGAACAAAAAGGTTAAGTGGATGCGTAGCATCACAGTGGGCATCAGCGCAGAGAACCTATTCGTCTGGACCCGGTACAATGGCTTCGACCCTGACGTGTCATCCAAGGTGGAGGATCAGGAATCTACTATCAGAAGGGCCGATATTGGCGCATACCCGCGTCCGCGCAAGATTATCGGCATGGTTCAAATCAAATTCTAAGGGCGTATGAAAAAGACAGTATTTTTGTTTGCCAGCATCCTGGCCCTTAGCCTTGCCAGCTGCTCCAAGTTCTTGCAGGAAAAGCCCTCATCCTTTGTGGACAGGGAGAATTACTTCAAAAGCGAAGCACAATGCCGTACGGCCGTAAATTCCTGCTACGTTGGCCTCAGAACCATTTATTCTTCCACGCTGTTCACACACCTGGAGGGAACCACGGACATTTGTTACGTGCCGTCCATCTCAGACGTAAACGCCATCCTGGATATAAACCCGTCCCAGTGCAACATTTCCAAGACGGTGTGGAGCACGGCCTACAAAGCCATTATGTACTGCAATGCCGCCATTGCCGGCACGGAGAAGTCAACGTCCATTGATGCAGGTGTGCAAAAGGACCTGCTGGCGGAGGCCAAGACCATGCGGGCTTTCTGGTATTACCTGCTCACCAGCCTATTCGGCGATGTGCCTTACTATACCGACGATGTAGTGGATCAGACTACCATGGACCGCATTGCCCGTTTGGGTCGCATGGACGCCGTGGCTACCAGGGCTGTCCTCATTAAGGAGCTGCAGGACTGCTACAGTTATAACGGCGACGTCTATACCGGCGCCCTAACGCAGATGCGGGCCAATGACAATGAAGAAAAAGGCCGCGCCGGCTGGGCCATGGGCATGATGCTCATCGGCAAGCTGGCCCTTTGGAACGCGTACGCCGATGTCACTTCCGGAACCGACTGGTTCCAGACAGCAATCGACGCCCTCGAGCGCCTGGTGCCCGTTTACGGTGAGCTTTCCCAGTATTCGCTGAGCGACCTTTACTTCAGTGTGAAAGACACGCATGAGCGTATTTTCGAGATTCGGCACGCCTATGCCGAAGGAACTCTCTCCTACGCCGGTACCCTGGCCCAGAACTGCATGCCCTCCTACAATTCCACAACCCAACTCTTTGACGGAGTAAGCATCCCCTGGCTGGGAACGGAGGCCAAGGTTGGCACCTGCAACCGCCCCAGCACCTATTTCTACGGTGCCCTGCAACCGGACAACGGGCAGGATCTGCGGGTAGATGTAAACCAGGGCCGCCGCTTTGAGGGAACCTCTTTCTCCAACGGGCTGGCCAAGCCGTGGATGGGGCCCAAATTCTGGTGTCCTTACATGAAGACCACCTATGACTCCAACAACTATCCGGTGTTCCGTTATGCCGACGCCCTCCTTCTGCTGGCCGAAGCCTATTGCGCCAAGGAGGACAAGGAAAACACGGAAAAATACTTGAACATGGTCCGCTCACGTGCCGGCCTTCCGGATTACGTGGTGGGCAACTGGGCCAAGGCAACGCAGGAAGTGCGTGACGAACGTGCCCGTGAACTGTTTGGTGAGTTCCAGCGCAAGTTTGACCTGGTCCGATGGAATATCTGGTACGACAGCGTGCGTGAATATTGGCAGGTAGAAATGGAGGCACGCGCAATTCCTACGCACTTGCAGCGTTGCCACCGCTATCTTCCTATCCCCATCGAACAGGTGGTGAACTCGGGTTATGCCCTGGACAACAAAGAATATAACGCCTACGGAATGTAATATGAAACGGATTCAATTACTTTTGCCTGTTCTGGCACTGCTCCTGGCGGCCGTGGGCTGCTCCCAGCGCTATGAACTAAATCTCCCCCTGGCCCTGAACCGCACGGAGATGCGTTTTGACGCATCTGGAAATTCATACTATGTGATGGTGTACTGTCAGGGCGCATGGACGGCCAAGCTGGATAAGGATGTGCCGTGGGTATCCCTCTCCCGTACGGAAGGTGTTGGAAATGCCCAGATAATGGTTACAACAGACCTGAACCGCGGCGTCTCCCGCGGCGTCTCCCTCTTGGTAACCGGTGACGCCGGAACCAAGGAAATGTATATTTCCCAGAAAAGCGGAAACAGTGAAATCGGCAATTACAACCTGGTGAAAGAGGGAATCGAGATGCTTCGCGGCGCCTCTATCGGCCGTATTGCCGCCGGAACCGACCTGGACGAGGAAACCCTTTCCCGAGTGGAGACATCAGTGGAATACGATCAGGAAGCGGTGCTGCCGTGGATACACGACATTCAGGTGAGCGCCTCGCGCGTTACCTTCCATGTGGACGAAAACACATCAGGCCAGGAGCGTAGCGCCACCGTTTACCTCAGCTTCCCGCTTGCCCGCTGGGATACCCCCGTGCAAGCCTTTTTTACCGTGAGCCAGTCGGTGGCCGAGCCTGCCGAGATTCCGGCAAGCCTTCTGCCGCTGGATAATGGTACGCAGCCGATTTGGGCCGACGGAGACCGCCTGCTCCTGCTGGACAGCGACGGCAGCAACACCTTCCCGGCAGAAGTCTATACCTTTGACGGCGCCAACGCTACACTCTTGTTCAATGCCGATGCCGTCCGGAGCGGCGTGCTCGGCGGCGTGTATCCGGAAGACTACGTAAGCAGTTGGAGCGGTGGAAAGGTGTATGTCCACCTGCCGGAGAAACAGCCTTATGTATCCAATCTGGCCCTTGCCGGGCAGCTGGCCCTTCTTGCTGGCAAGAAAGTGGGCGATGCCCTGCAACTGGGTGGCGCCTGCGCCTTGCTGCGCCTCAACTTGCAGGGAGAGGGAATGCTGCAGCAGCTCAGCGTGCTGGCGGGTTCCCCGCTTGCCGGCGACGGCACCATAGACATGGCGCAGGATAATCCCGCCTATGTTCCCGGAAGCGCCGGAAGTCCACAAATTACCATAGACATTCCTGCCAAAGGCATCGCCCTGCCTGCACAACTTTATGTGGCCGTGCCTGAGGGCGACCTTGGAAGCCTCCTTGTCAGTGCAGTCACCAGCACATGGAGTGGGTGTGTTAGCGGTGTTGCCCAGGCAGCTGGAACAGCCGGTGGCGTTGTCGCACTGGAGGAACTCAGTTTCAGCCTTCCAGCCCAGGCTACAGACCTCACCCAGGGAAGCAAATGGGCCAATTGCTTTGTCGTGGATGGAACCAAAGAAGCCATGTACAGCATTGAAATCCGCCGTCCGGACGGCACGTCGCCAGCCAGCGACATCGGCCTGTGCTCCATCCTGTGGCAAACTGCTCCTGGCGTGGTGGACTACCTGGCAATCGATTCGGCCTTGTCCAAACTGTATTTCCGCAAGAGCGCGGACAACCCGGGCAGTGCGCACGTAGCCGTTATGAATGCAGCCGGTGACATCCGCTGGAGTTATCATCTCTGGGCGCCGGCAACGCCTGTTGAGGAGCGCGTCATTGGTACATGGACCTTCATGGACCGCAATGTGGGTGCTGTCAGGGCCGATGCCCGGGACTACTCCAACGCGTCTATAGGCATGCATTATCAATGGGGCCGTAAGGACCCGTTCCCGCCGGCCAAGGCAACGGCCGCCAGCGGCAACGGTATGCGTTCCAAAGTATATCCGGACAATATTGTGTTTGTGACGGCCCAGGACGGCGTAAGCCAGGAAGTGGCGGATGCGACGCCCAACACCTACTATTGGGGCAGCGGCGCCAGCGGCAAACAGGACTGGCGTGATATCCAGGACGATGCGCTGTGGGCATCGGCCACCTCCAACGCCAATCCTTGCCCTTATGGCTGGATGGTCCCGTCCAATGATGCGCTGGGCCTGATTCCGGAGCGACTGAAAGCAGCCGAGTATGAGTCCATGGTGGGCATCACCATCCAGGACGACAATGGGAAGGAGATGCTCTTTGTCACTGGTGGCGCCTACCGCAGAAGCACTTCCACGGCCAGCGAACTGGCCAATATGAGCGACGGCTGGATTTGGTCTTCCACGCCGTTCGACTTCACTCCGTACCGGGGCTCCTACCGTCTGTGGTATCAGAGCAACGTCAATAACCGCCGTATTGACAGCACGTATCCTCAACGTCGCTGGGGCGGAAATGTAAGATGCGTTAAAGTTCAGTAGCCATGCGAATACTACGTGATATGATTGTGCTGGGAACGGCCGTCCTTCTGACCTTCTCCTGCACCAAAGACATTAACGAGCGCACTATCCATGAGGGTAGCGGTCTGGGATTTCCCCAGAAAGTGTATACCCTGGAGGCGCAGGCCGGCCAGCTGGCCATTCCGGTCATCGCCACCCGGGAGTTCAGCGTAACCACGGAGGCCTCCTGGATAACGGTTCCCCAGACGGCCCCCGCCGGCCGTGAGGGCTTCCTGGCCCGCTACTCGGACAACACCTCTCTGCCGCGTGCCGCGCAAGTGGTGGTTGCTATCAACAATCACCGGGATACCGTGACGCTGCGTCAAAAAGGAACTGTCGAGCCGGAACTGACGACAGCCTCCCCTGTAATTGCTGTCAAAGGCTCTGCCGCCGGCAAATGCGAAGTGGTGCTCCAGACCAACCTGCCCGCCAATGACCTTGTGCTTACCTGGGACAGCGAGGGTAACGAAAACTGGATAGATGACGTAAAGGTGGAAGGAGGAAAACTCCTGTTCAACTACAAGGCCAATCCGCTTTCCTATACCCGCCACGGAAGCATTACAGTAAGCTATACGGATGCCTTTGGCAACAAGTTGCTTATTCCCTTCCAGGTGAGTCAGCTTTCCAATACCGATTCAACTGGCGAAACCCTTTCCCTACAGGAATTCTGCGCCTTGGCGACGGAAGAGGGAACGGAGCTGGAGAACGACCTGGTCATTGAAGGCATAGTGGTGAGTGACAAAGAGAACGGCAATTGCGGCGACAATACGCAGCTTTCCGTCACGTCCATCGACTATACCGTATGCGAGAGGACCATCTATCTGGAGGCGCTGGACGGCTCCAAGGGCCTGTGCCTGGTAACCAAGACGGCCAACGACAACGTCTTTGCCCAGGGAGACCGGGTAAAATGGTGTGTCCGAGGCACCGTGCTGTACAAATCCCGGGTGGTGAATCCTGAGACGGATCCCGTGTTCTATACGCTTACCGGTGTCAAGGGCAACATGGCTCTGGAATGCGAATCGCTAGGCCGCGAAGGCATCCCCGTGAAAGAGAAGTACATTGGCGCCATTGACGATGACGACATTTTCACCTACGTGACAATAAAGGACTGCGAACTGCCGGTCCGCAAAGGCCCCCTCACGCCGGTGAGCGAGCAGTTTACCAGTGAGACCGGGGCGGACAAGGTAGCCAAGTTCGGCATCCTGTTGCACGACATCTGCGGCGGCAGCATGTACCTGTACACCAATACCACCTGCCCTTATCGGCGTGACGGCTCTGTACTGCCGCAGGGCAGCGGCAAGGTGAGCGGCGTGGTGGTGCACGAGTTGTACGCCCGCTTCAGCTATCAGGACAATGCCAGCGCAGACGCTGATACCTGGGGCAATATCGGCCGCTATCAACTGCGCCATACCACCAGGGAGGACATCCAGTTAGCCCAGACCATGGAGGAAGGCTCCTTCTCTGCCATCTTGTGTGAATGGAGCTCCGTGGCCGCCAAGAACCTGGAGCACTATTATGCAACCGACGGTGACCGGAGCGCCTACTTCGACTACAGTTTCACGTATCCCTACTCTGGTTCTTACCTCACCGACGGCCGGGCTGGAAAACTTCCCATTATTCTCGCAAAGGACTATTCTTATCCCGGGCCCATCGACAGTGAGAATCCATATGGGGAAATCCCGTCGGAGGAAGGCAGCGCCTGGGCCACCAACCTGACGGTCCGTGACGGCGCCCCGCAATACACCACGCTGGTTTTCTCCACGGCGGGCATCAAGAGCAGCAGGATGAGCATGCAGATCTCTTCCATGAACTACTTCTATTCCTCCACGCAGAAGATTGGCGGCGTGCCCATGTACCTGGAAGGCCCCCGCTACTGGTGGGTGGAATACTCCCTGGACGGAGAGGAGTGGGTGCCGGTGGCCAAGTATTCGTTGCCGGATTTCTGCCAAACCACTCCCATGACACAGCTCTGGCAAACCGCCGGCTTCAAGCCTGTGAACATTCCGCTCCCGGCATCCAAACTGCTGGGACAGGAAAAGGTATGGATACGGATTATTCCGGATGCCGCCTTGCAGACAGGCAGCCAGACGGCCTATCTGGAGCCCTCCATCGTGTATCCCAACTCCGGTTCCTTCCCCTGCGCCTGGAACTATATCGGCATCCGCTACAACACCGTGGACCCGCCGGCAACCGCATTTGACGGAGGCAGTGATATTGACGGCATGGAACCCATTGACTATAACTGGTAATGCGTATGAAAAAGTATATGATACTATTTGCAGCCGTATTACTGGCTGCTTGTACTGCCAAGGAAACCCCCTACTCCGTAAAGTCGGAGAAAACGGTTGACTCACCGCGACAGGCCCTTACCTTTACGGCCGATGCCGTGGTCACCAAGACCACCCTGGGTGCTGACTGGAGCGTCTCCTGGAATGAAGGGGACCAGGTGAAAATCCTTTGGAACGGCGGCGAGGCCACCTGCGAGGCCGACCTGAAAGACGGCAAGGCCTATTTCAGCGCCGTAGTAGACGAAGTAAAGGAATACTATGCCGTTTACCCCGCCACCATTGCAGCGCAGGTGGGCGCCGACGGAAAACTGGTCCTGGATTTGCCTGCTGCACAAAGCGGCCGGTTCGAGGACTGCGCCGTCATCGTGGCCCACACAACGCGGGAATCCCTGAACTTCGGCCGATTCAAGAGCGCCGTGGGCATGATCCGTTTTTCCATAGTGGATCCGTCTGTGACGAAAGTGCGTTTTACGGCCACAGACAGCAAGCCTGTGGGCGGCAGCGTGGCCGCCGGTCCCGGGCTGGCGTATGAAACGGTTCCCGGCAGCACTTCCGTGGATGTGGCCGTGGATGGCGCCGGCGCCTACTACCTCTCCGTCCTTCCGGGAATTGAACTGGCGGGCCTGAGTTTCCAGCTGGGCAACGCAGAGAAATGGTTCGGAACAGCTTCATCTCAGACGCCCGCTACCATTCAGGCCGGCCAAATCCTTCTGGTAAGCACCACCCTGGAGGATAATTTGGTCGTTGAAGGCGATATTTACATCACCGAGCCCGAAGAGCTGCGAGCCCTGCTTTCCAGCCCGGCATCGGCTTCCAAATTGGATGGCCATACCGTACACGTGAGTGCGGGCACTTATGACCTGGCGGTGGAGGAGAAAGGTCTCTCGCTGGACTTTGAGCAGGCCATCACGCTCAAGTTGGTGGCAGAGGAAGGCACTGTTTTCACCACCTCCCTTTCTGGTGCTGAAGGCTGCATCCTTACGGTGGCCTCGGACAACGTAAACCTGGATATGGAAGGCGTGACCTTCACCGGCGGCTCCCATAACGGCTCCGGCGGCGCCGTCAACCTCACCAAGGGCAAGCACGTCTTCCGCAACTGCACCTTCGACAAGAACGAATCCACCTCCACATCGGCCGACAAAACCGGCGGCGCCGTGAATGTGGGCGGAACCGCAGAGGCCGATTTTGAAGGCTGCATTTTCACGGACAATCGGGCAAACGTCACCGGTGGTGGCGCGCTGGCTGTTTACACAACCGGTGTAGTCAGGGTTCTGGACTGCGTCTTCACGGGCAATACCAGCCACACTGGAACAGCTTATGTGGGCAATGGCGGCGCCATCCTGCAGAAAAAGGCCGGCAATATCCTTTATGTAGCAAACAGCCACTTCTGCGGGAATGGAACCAATACCAACGGTCCCGATATCTTCAGTTCTGCCGGTGCGGCGCTGCTGTTGTTCAACAACACCCTGGCCCATCCGCTGTATCCGCAGGCGAACAGCCTGAACCGCGGCCTTGTACGCGTGAATGTACCGGCGCTGGTGGTCAACTGTACCTTTGTGATGCAGGTAGATGGGAGCACGGTTGGCGCCGGTTGTAACAATGGCGTACTGGCCTTCTCCCAGAACAACAACAATGTGATCATGGGGAACCTCATGCTTGCCAATGCCGGCTATGCCATGGGCGCCGGTGCCAACTATGCCGGCACCACCACCAAAAAGGCAACTACGGCCGGTTACAACGTATATAGCGAGGCTCCTAAGATTGAGTTTACTGATGAAGGAAACGGCACGGACCTGACCGGCATCCGCACGGCGGACATCGTCTCTTCCGACGCCCTTTCTTCCGACGGCCTGCTCCTTTGGGACGGTCCGGCGGTCAAGCTTCCGGCCTATCAGGCGCCGACGCCCGCCCAGGTGGAGACGGTCATCAAGGAATACCCGGGCGGAACGGATTTCTACAACTGGCTGGTCGCCAAGGGGGTATTTGGCAAGGACGCTGCGGGTAACGACCGTGGAAACGCTTGGTGGCCAGGTGCTTATCAAGGAGAGTGATGAAACGGCTTCTGACATACCTGGGCTTGTTGCTTCCGCTGCTGCTTGCTGCGGAACCCATGCCGCGCTTCAAGGTGGGGACGTACAACATCTTTACGTCCGACT
>Ga0256405_10005572_pt1 | contig 21494 bp, 20 predicted proteins | sample RumenRJG_02DNA_FD_189096 | JGI IMG/M metagenome (GOLD analysis project Ga0256405, IMG submission 189096) | Bovine rumen microbial communities from Lethbridge, Alberta, Canada - RJG_02 | ecosystem: Host-associated > Mammals > Digestive system > Stomach > Rumen | place: Canada: Alberta... | reverse complement strand
GTGCGGTAAATCAGCTTCACCGCCCCTTCAACGAGCGCCTTGTCACGGGGCCTACGAACGCGGGCGGGAAGCGCAGTGCAGCCATAGTGGTCAGCGAATGCAGCGAAGTCTTCATTCAGTTCGGACTCGTACTTGTTCGGGTGAGTTACGGCGGCCTTGAGATTGTCCGGAACGATGGCCTGGGGCGTTCCGCCGTAGAAATGGAAGGCGTTCTCGCAGGCGTGGATGAAATCCTCCTTCTTCTGGCTAAGGACGGCCTCGACATACGTGAGTTGCGAACACGGAAGGATGGCGACGAACACTTCGACGGGAACTTTCTCTCCACTCTCTTTATCGATGAGGTGAAGCCGGTCTCCGGCAAAGTCTACATACATCCGGTCTCCGGCTTTGTGTTCCAGGTGAGCGATTGGGGCGGACTGGATGAGATAATTCTGAAGGACCCGATAGAACTGGGTCCGCATATACCCGTCCGGATACTCCTGGCGGTATAGCTGAAAGACCATTTGTTTGGTCACTCCTTTTTTCCTCAGCATCCGGGCATACTCCGGCATCCGTTCCATGAGTTCTTCATATCGGTCGGATCTGGGAACCGGAGGATGCTGCTTAGGATCCTCGTTGAAGAGGTTGAGAAGCGCGGTTTCGTCCAGGGCAAGGACTTCCTCGATGGACTTACCACAGAGATTAAAGGTGTTGATGTACTTTTTCACGGTGTTCCGTGAGATGTCCAACAGGCTCGAGATGGACTTGGTTCCTTTGCCCGCGACATAACATCGCAGGACTTGCTTGATTCTAGACATACTTATCTTTCGGTTTGACATGATGGTTCACGTGCTACAGTCCACCACTGCGGCACGTAACGCCTTCAAGTATGTCCAAGGGGGAATGCTATCGTACGGCAGCGGAAGAATATGCTTAGCTATCTCGTGCGATAACGTTACAAAGGTAGAGAAAAGATTTCAAATAACAAACCGAATTCGGGAGACGGTATCCGGACTGGTTTTTGAGGGCCGAATTCGGGCCACGAAGAACCACAAATTCCGCATGAGTCACCTGTGATAATTTTTAATAATATATTCGTTATTAATGCTAATAGATTTGCTCTAATATTATAGGTATCCCTCGAAAAAATATCTACCTTTGTATTTTAATTAGTATCGCGTCACAATCCGTGTATCTATCGCCAAGGAAGAGTTCTTGGACACGAAGGCGACAGTTCGTTTTCGGACACTTACTTGATTGCTATTTACAGGCAAGATGCTGTGCTAGTTTTAGATGTAATAAGTTGACATGCAATCTTATAGATTAATCTCTAAACTGCTAGTTGCCGAATGGTTCCCTCTCGGCCGCATTTTTTCTTAAACTGTTTGTTGAATATTGTAAGAATCATAGACTCGGTTAATATGGGTTACAAACATCTTTCATTTCCAAAAGACTCTCTTTTTCTAGTTACTGGAGGCGCGGGGTTCATTGGTTCAAACCTCTGTGAAGCCATCTTAAATCTAGGTTATAAAGTTCGTTGTCTGGATGACTTGTCAACTGGTAAGCAGGCCAATGTAGAGCTTTTCATTCAACATCCAAATTATGAATTTATCAAGGGCGACATTAAGGACATTGATACGTGTATGAAAGCCTGCAAAGGCGTTGACTATGTCCTAAATCAAGCTGCTTGGGGAAGCGTTCCACGCAGTATTGAGATGCCTCTATTCTACTGCGCCAATAATATCCAAGGAACACTTAATATGATGGAAGCCGCCCGGCAAAATGGTATTAAAAAGTTTGTCTATGCATCTTCTAGTTCCGTTTACGGCGATGAAGAGCACCTCCCGAAACAGGAGGGCATAGAAGGGAATCTTCTCAGCCCATACGCCCTCACTAAGCGCTGTGACGAAGAATGGGCTAAGCAGTATGCCCGACACTATGGCCTTGATACCTATGGCCTTCGATATTTCAATGTTTTCGGTCGCCGACAAGATCCACACGGGGCTTATGCGGCCGTAATCCCCAAGTTTATTAAACAACTCCTTAATAACGAGCAACCTATTATTAACGGCGATGGAAACCAGAGTCGCGACTTCACATACATTGAGAATGTGATTGAAGCTAATTTAAAGGCATGTTTGGCTCCGCATGATGCTGCCGGTGAAGCTTTCAATATCGCATATGGGGGAAGAGAGTATCTCAACGATATTTACCATGCTTTGACTAGAGCACTTGGAAAGGAGATTGAGGCGATTCATGGACCAGACCGCCCCGGTGACATTAAGCATTCCAACGCTGACATAAGCAAAGCTAAACGTATTTTGGGATATGATCCCGAATATAGTTTTGAGAGAGGCCTTAATGAAGCAATTGAATGGTATAAGGCAAATTTGTAATAAATAAACAACAATATAAACAATACAATGAAAGACACTAAAATCTGTGTAATCGGACTCGGTTACGTTGGCCTTCCCTTGGCCCGCCTGTTTTCCACCAAGTATCCCACTGTCGGCTTTGATATGAACCAGAGGCGCGTGGATGCGCTGATGGAAGGTCATGATGCAACACTCGAGGTTGCTGACGATCTTCTTCAAGAAGCCATCAACAACCACGGATTCAAGTGCACCACTAAACTTGATGATATTAAAGATTGCAACTTTTATGTGGTAGCTGTTCCGACACCGGTTGATGCGGATAATAACCCGGATCTTACTCCTTTGGTGGGAGCATCCACAACAGTTGGTAAGGTCATCAGCAAGGGCGATGTTGTGGTTTATGAATCAACCGTTTATCCGGGTGTAACTGAGGACGAATGCATACCTGTAGTCGAAAAAGTATCCGGACTTAAGATGAATGTGGATTTTTACGGCGGTTATAGCCCTGAACGCATTAATCCTGGCGATAAACAACATACTGTCGAGCATATAAAGAAGGTGACGTCTGGCTCTACTCCTGAGATCGGCAAGTATATTAATGATGTGTATAGTAGCGTTATCACGGCTGGCACTCATCTTGCCCCTACGATTAAGGTCGCTGAAGCCGCTAAGGTAATTGAGAATTCTCAGCGAGACATCAATATTGCTTTTGTTAATGAGCTCTCCAAGATTTTTAATAAAATGGGAATCGATACCCTTGATGTTTTGGAAGCGGCTGGAACTAAGTGGAACTTCCTTCCTTTCCGCCCCGGATTAGTTGGCGGACACTGTATCGGAGTTGATCCATATTACCTTGCTCAGTGTGCCCAGCGCCATGGTTATAATCCGGAGATCATACTTGCTGGTCGAAGAATGAACGATGGTATGGGGGAATATGTCGCGACCGAAACCATTAAGCTGATGCTGAAGAAAGGAATCCAAGTTCTCAATTCTAGTATTCTAATCCTCGGCTTCACCTTTAAGGAGAATTGTCCTGACGTGCGCAATACTAAGGTTATCGATATTTATAAAGCTTTGAAAGAGTACAATCTTAATATCACCGTGTACGATCCCTGGGCGAATCCTGCCATTGTTGAGCGTGAGTATGGCATCAGTGTCGTGAATGAGTTACCGTCCGAGAAGTTTGATGCGGCTATTGCCGCTGTTGCCCACAAAAAATTTGAAGGCCTTAATGTCGAACGTATGCTCAAAGATAAACACGTTATTTTCGATGTAAAATGTACTCTTGATCGCGACATCGTAGATGGCCGTTTATAGAGAAACCTAGTTCATTCATCTAGACATTATTATCAATTATGAAGAAGATAGAGTTATATTTTCGTTCGTTGCTTCTCAATCTTATCCATTTCCATTCTTTCAGGAAACGGGTCCTGTTTGGGAAAAACGTCAATATCATCGGCAATGTTTCTCTATCTGACCACATAACATTGGATGATAATGTTGAGGTTAGAAACTTGACTAGAGAAGAGTTAACAATCGGTTCTTATACTAGTGTCAACAGGAACACAGTGATAAGGGGCAAGGTCACTATTGGCGAGCATGTTTCTATCGCTCCAAACTGTATGATAATTGGGACTAGTCATCGTTTTGATAATAAGACCCAACTTATCCAAGAACAAGGATTTACCATCGCAGGTGTTTTAATTGAATCCGATGTTTGGATTGGAGCCAACTGCGTTGTTCTGGATGGTGTCACTATCGGTAGAGGGAGTGTTATTGGAGCTGGGTCAGTTGTGACAAAATCGATACCGCCAATGTCGGTGGCATTTGGTAATCCATGTCGCGTGAGACGCGAGCGATAAGTTGTATTATGGGACTTAAAGGTCAGGCAGTCAAAGGTGTCGCCTGGACATCTGTGGGGACTCTTGGATACGGAGGCTTGAACCTCCTTGTCACAATAGTCCTCGCCAGATTACTTACGCCATATGACTTTGGTCTTATCGAACTACTCGTCGTTTTCTCCGGTATTTCAGATATTATTGTTGACAGCGGCTTTTCACAGGCCGTCATAAAGGATAATTCTGCTACTGGCAAAGATTTGTCATCTGTTTTCTGGCTTAATGTGACTATAGGATTAGTCATTTATACCCTATTGTTTTTTGCGGCTCCTTTCATTGCTCGTTTTTATGATGCTCCAGTATTAAAGAATCTTTCGCGGATTGTCTTTCTGACGGTCGTTTTCAATTCGTTTTCAGTAATACAAAATGCGAATTTCAGTAGGAACCTAAACTTCAAACCCTATTCAATAGCATGTATTTGCGGTATCATAATCTCCGGAAGTATAGCCATACTTCTGGCACAGTTGGGGTTTGGCGTTTGGGCGTTAGCAATTAATCTGGCTTGCTTCAGCTTTGTGCGGATGGCTGTACTATGGATATTAAGTTCGTGGTATCCGTCGTTCACATTCGGTTTTTCCTCTGTAAAGAAGTACTTTCGTTTTGGTGTTAATCTCCTAGTTCAGGGCTTACTGGACAAGATTGTAACGAATTTGGAATCTCTTATCATTGGGAAAATTTATACGAAACAGCAATTAGGTTATTTTTCTCAAGGCAGGAAACTGGATTCTTATGTTACTCAAGCCGCATCGAGCGTTGTTATCAAAGTTTCGTATCCGCTTCTTGCGAAGGTTCAAGATGAATCCGAAAAACTTAAAGAGGGGTATCGATCCGTTGTTGGCGTCACGATGAGTTGCATTACCCCTATTATGGCAATCATGTTCTGTGGTGCAAGTTATATCATGAATGGCGTGTTCGGCGGTCAATGGCTTCCAGCTGCTCCTTACCTTAAGTTATGGTCCCTCTGTGGATGGTGCTTAGTCCTTTACTCAATATTCATAAATGTTTTTCTAGTCCGTGGACGAAGTCGTTTGCTATTATCCTGCTCTATTGTTAAACAAGTATTACGGGTATCGGTCATCCTGTTTCTTGTTAGGCGTGGGATTATGCCGATGATGATTGGGATAGTTGTTGTGACATACATCACGGGGATTATATATATCATATTTGGCGGCAAATTGATCGGCTATTCGTTATTGGATTGTTTTAAAGATTTGGCAGGTATCGTTTTAAGTATTGTAATAGCTAGTTTTGTGTCGATATCTATCACTCCGCTTATTACCACAAATGAGGGATTGTATGGTCTAATTATTCTTTCCTCACTTTTGATCGTAACATATCTCATTTGTATGTTTGTTCAAAAGAATAAGTATTTATCGATTTTAATGAGTATCGTAAGAAGAAATGAAAAGGCTTAGAACACTATATAAGATGTTTCTGCTACGGAAGATATATAGCAGTCACCTATTACATGTCATGTCTCATGGGCAATTACGTCCATTGATTCTACGTAAATGTGGGGCAAAAGTTGGGAAAAATGTCCAATTGGGGCCTTTTGTCTATTGGGACAATCATCTTGAGTTGCTTGAAATAGGTGACAATGTGATCGTATCTCCCCAGGTATGTTTTCTCTTTCATAAAAGAGATTTGTCTTCTTTTCAGAAAGGGAATCTCTATTTGGATACGCCTCACACTTTTAAGCCGATAATTTTAAAGAATAATTGTACAATTGGAACACGAGCACTCATTCTCCCGGGAGTTACTATCGGTGAAGGGGCTTGTGTAGGAGCTGGCGCATTAGTGACTAAAGATGTCCCTGACTGGTGTGTTGTTGCTGGAGTTCCAGCCAAAGTAATAAAGCAATTGTGATGAGTATTCGAGGAAAACTTGCCTCTTGTGTAGGCAAAACATCTTTATGGCGTCTGTTTGAGTTTAAACAGAAGATGCCTAGAATCCTTTTTTATCATGGAGTGATTAGGGATAATTATATAGATAGAAGAGTTCAGGCAAATCAAATTCAATTGTCTGCTTTTGAACGACAGATACAGTTTCTTAGAAAAGAATATAAGTTTATTTCCCTTGCCGAGTTTTATGCCAGATTTATAAATAATGATTCATTTTCGGGGAAAGAAGTTCTTTTGACATTTGATGATGGCTACAAAAACAATTTGACCGTCGCTTATCCTCTTTTATCTTCAGTTGGAGTTCCTTTTTCTGTATTTATTTGCTCTGATTTGGTTGATATTGAGGGGTACGTTCCCACATATTATATTCGTTCCGCGATCCTTAATGGTGGAATACAAGTTCTCAATATCGATCGCATGAAACGGCAGTTTATTCTTTCGAACGATTCTCTGAAAGAGTCTGCCATGAATGAATTGATAAGGTGTATTAAGACTTATAATGACGAAGATGTTTCAGGTATTATAGCCGAGATTGAAGATAATCTTCCAAATGGAAAGAGACAGGAACTCAATTCAATCTTTAGTTCAGAGCAACTAATGTCTTGGCATGATGTGAAGGCGTTACACTCAGGAGGCGTTATTATTGGTTCTCATTCTAAAACGCATTCGATTTTGCACTCGAATCAAACCGAAGCATCCGTCTCTCGTCAGTTATTGGATAGTAAGAATAAAATCATAGATCATTTAGGCGCTTGTGACTTTTTCGCATATCCCAATGGAGATATTAAGTCTGTTTCCGACTTTTCCATCAATGAAGCTCGACACCTTTATAAGATGAGTTTTGCTGTAAATGGGAAGGCTGTCTGTACATCAGATGACATCGCTTTTATCTCTAGAATTTCTGCATCGTTTGATGTGAATTCGCTAAAAGTTCAAATGTCAATACTCTCTTAGTGTCGATATGAGCAAGAACCGCATTCTACAACAGAGTTTACATTATTACCTGATATTGTTTCTAGTATCAGTATTTGTGATTCTGTTTTTTCAGGGCTTTAGAGACGTGATTCTGTCCTTACTGTTACCAATACTTGATATTATCTTAGTCTATAGCTTTTATCAACACTTTCGGAATTCCAACGAAAGAACGTTTATTACTGTTCTCTTTGTTGTATCTCTCATTCTTAGGATTGTTGGGGTATTGGTGATGGCTAAGATTCTGAATTCCTATAATGGGATGCCATTCGTATCCGATAAGGATGACTATATCTACCATTTTGCATCAATTGATATAATGGAACGATGGAAGGCCTTTGGGCCAGGCTTCTATGATGATTTACAGTTTTCCTCCAACACTTATTCGGGGTTCCCGAATTTTAGTGCCGCACTTATGTGCATTTTTGGCCCCTCATATTTAGTGCCCAGATTCGGAAATGCAGTTTTATCTACCATAACTATCCTGATGTCTTATGGGATTTGCAAACGCTATTCTGATAGAGACGACTCTCGTTTCGTGGCATCGATATTGGCTTTTTTACCATTTTCAATTGTTTTCTCTTCGCTCCAGTTTAAGGACACGTTATTGCTCTTTTTTACCATTTGGGCGATACATGCTTCTGTGAACATCATTCAAAGCCGACATGTACTTGCTTCTATAGTATGGTTGGTTCTATCATATATTGGGATTTCATTCGGAAGACCGGCAGTAATCGTACCTCTGTTTGGCGCTTTGGTTTTAATGATTTTCATTGGTTTCTTCGAAAAGAATAGGAGCGGCCTTTTATTTAAAATTGTAGCCGTTCTCACTTTCGTCTTCATATTATTATATGCATACCAGCTATTAGATGTCTTTGGCTTTGAAGCCATGGATGATTACTTTGACACTCGTTATCAAAGAATAACGCAAGCGACATTGGCAGATAGTAACGCTGCTATCCGCTCAACTGGGTTTGCGAAGTATCTTGGCGCACCTCTTTATATCGCATTTGGTTTTTATTTACCGCCGCCATTACTTGTAGAAGTCGGAGAGGAAACAATTCACTATTCAGCATTTGCTGTTCTTGAACACTTCGCGTTTATCCCTTTTATAATTGTTGGGGTTTATTATGCCTTTGTCGAACGCAGAACAAATCCAGTAGCTTTTTTTATCCTGCTAGTTTACCTATTGCTTCGTGTGGGACAAGCGTCATCACTCCTGACTAGTTTTTCTCCACGTCAATCACTTGCAACCGTTTTTGTGTTGTACTTTTTGCTCCCCTCGTGTCGCCAAGTCAAAGTTGGATGGTACAGAGCATTCTTCTTTATTTCTATCGTTGTCCTAGTCGTATACAATGTTGTGCGGCTGTATTCTCACGGATTATTATAATGGAGAGAGGTAATCACTTAACAAGAATAGCGACATTAGTCTCTTGGAATTTACAACAATTCCAAGGGCGGTATTACACATTGAATGTTCACTTTTCATACTTGAAATTCATTGCCAATAAGTATGATAAAGTATATTTAATCAGTTCGGTTAAAAGCCAGGAGTCTCTATCAGGCGATGTGGATCCCAATTATGGTATTTCGGTTTTTAATAATGTCGTGGTAATCCCCCTTCCAGAGGTGACTAGTTCGGCAAAAGCATTACTTCGATTCCGGACTTATTTTTCAACCATCAAACGAATTGCGGAATGTGTAGATTTATTTTACTGTAGAGTTCCGGACCCATTTTCATGGATGCCGGCATTGGTCGGTAAGAAAAAAACAATTATGCATTTTGTAGGAGACACCATTGACACAACAAAGTATAACGAGAAATGGTCGTCACTTAAGAAAGCTTTGATGATCACCGGATATAAGCCGGAATGGTGGCTAACGATTCGAGCAGCAAAAAAGAGCAAAGTGTATTGCAATGGATACCATCTTGTTAAACGATTAGAAAAACATGGAGTGGTGGCTCGGCCTGTCGTTTCATCTACAGTAAGTATTAATCAGTTTCCCTCTTCTCTTCATCAAATACCGGTTTTACCTAATCAAGTTTCAGTTCTTTTCCTTAGTTATATTCGGTATGCTAAAGGGATTAGTTGTTTGATGGACTTGCTCTCTGAACTAACCCGTCTAAACGTCCCTTATAAGTTCTATATTGTTGGTGATGGAGAAATGATGCCGGATTTACAAAACTTTGTTAGAAACAATGGCTTATCTGAGAGAGTGACATTAAAAGGGCACATCAATAATCGTGAATCAATTAACGCGCTGATGCAGACTTGCGATCTGTTCTTTTTCCCTTCCCTTTCCGAAGGATCCCCGCGTGTCATTATCGAAGCCGCATCACAAGGACTTCCCATATTATCTACCCCTGTAGGTTCTCTGCCTTACACTTTCGTTGATGGAGAGACTATTCGCTTTTTCCCGTTCAATAATGCAAAGAAGGCGGCCAGTATAATTCAAGAGTTTCTTGATAACCCTCAAGTCTTTGAAACGCAACGGAACAAGGCCTACAATTTAGTTAAGGAGCATTATACAATAGAGTCGTTTCTTTCTGTAGTTTTTGAGTATGAAGAATAAGCTGTTGCTTTTATACGTTTGGATAATAAGGTCCGTGTTGTTCTTCTTCCCGGACATCCCTATTTTTATGCGGTTTCGAGGATACTTATATGGCTTGTTTATGAAGTCTTGTGGTCGGGACCTGCAAGTAACACATGACGCTGTTATTAAAGATATTGCAGGAATCAGTATAGGTAACCATTGTTTTATTGGAAATGGCTCTGTATTAATGGGTAGTGGGACAATTGAGATAGAAGACGAAGTAATGCTTGCTCCTCATGTGATAGTAATAAGTGGGAACCATGTTCTTGAGAATGATTCTTTTCGCTACGGAAAAGGAGATCGAGGGCACATCAGTATCGGTAGAGGATCATGGGTGGCCGGTAACTGTACTATTGGGAGGAATAGCAAACTGCCCGCCGGGAGTGTTCTTAGCGCAAATAGCTTTTTGAACAAAGAATACACTGAGGAATTCTCTTTATATGGTGGAGTGCCAGCAAGGTTTATAAAGAATTTGAAGAATGATTAGAATCGTTGGTGACTGCAACTTTGCAGATGGCTATTTTGATATAGGTTTCGGTGTCGGGTCTCTACTTAAGTCTGGCAAGGATCCGTTTGCGTGTCTCTATAGGGAAGACGCCGACTTTTGGATTGGGAACTTTGAGTGTGTCGCATCTTCATCCACCAATAAAGATGGGATTGATGGACAGTACTTTCGGATAGAACCTGAATTATTATCTCATTTCCGTCATTTAGATTTATACGGGGTTGCAAATAATCATGTTATGCAGCATGGAGAACTTGCATACAATGATCTTTTGGACTTTATTGAGTCTGTCGGAAGTCAATACGTCGGATCTATAAATAAAAAAAGTCATCACTTTCACCATCAAGGGAAGACTATCGGCGTTGTCGCATTCAGTCAGCGACCGGACCATTTTTCTAGAACTCCTTCATATTGGTCTTTACCCGAATATACTGACATTCAACGAGAGATAGATTCCCTGGAGGATTGTGATTATAGAATTGCTTTCATTCATTGGGGTAATGAGTTTATAAACCGTCCCTACATTGACCAAAAACAATTTGCCCATTTGTTGGTTGACAGAGGTGTTGATTTGATAATTGGGATGCACCCCCATATCCTTCAAGGTTATGAAGTTTATAACGGGAAACATATCTTCTATTCTCTTGGCAATTTTGTTTTCAGAATGGCATGGGAGCCAACGCATTATTCCATCATCGTATCCGTCGATTTTTCAACTGATATTCCTCATGTTTCATATAATTACGCGGAGATAGATCCGATTTCTGGTTTCCCTCATGAAGTCGAGAGTGTACCCGAACAGTACACATTACCTCTATTATCCAAAAGAATTTATGAGTGTTGTGAGAATGAACTATACTATTCAGAGGTTTTTCAGCACATGAATGAGTATAGGAAAGCTAATAGAATACGTTTTATTAAAGACCTTTCTCGTCTCTCAATCAAGGATTCCACACAAATGATAAAATCTTTTATCCAAAGACGTCTTAAATAGAATTTAATGAATATAAATAGCAAAGATTAATATGATTCATCCGACAATGACAAGGACAGGACGCATAGTGTTCTATCCGGCGATTAAGTTTTGTGAATGGTTGGGGGAAAACAATCCGACCCTTCTTGTGAAAATGCGTTATTTCTCATACTTTCACCGACTTCCCGACCTCAAGGAGCCGAAGGATATGAACGAGAAGATTTTGTATATGAAACTGTTTACTGACACTTCCAGATGGACGGAACTGGCAGATAAATACAAAGTGAGAGATTATGTGAAGAATTGCGGCCTTGGTGATTATCTAATCCCATTGGTGGGTATGTGGACGGATGTCAACGATATTGACTTTAGCACACTACCCCACTCCTTTATCTTCAAGGCCAACAATGGCGTTGGAAAGAGTGAACTGCTTCTGGTCACGGATAAAGAGAATCTAAATATTGAGGATACCAAACAGTTCCTTGACGGTTTACTCAAACGTGAGCATGTCGGAGTTCTTTCGGGAGAGCCTCACTATAAATCTATGAAACCCTGTATTATAGCTGAGGAGTTGCTCCCCTGTGAGGACGGGGAGAAATCCCCTGCGGATTATAAGATATACTGCGCCAACGGCAAGGCGAGATACATTTGGATGTGCAGTGGGAGGGACAGTACGGGTACGGACGTGATGACCTATGATTGTGAATGGAATCCTCGTCCGGATTTGTGCATCTTTGATTCAAGATATAGGAAAGGGAAAGTACGCCCCAGACCGGATAACCTTGACGAGATGATAAGGGTGGCTGAGACTTTGGTGAAACCATTCCCGTTTGTTCGTTTAGATTTGTACAACATTAAAGGGAAGATTTATTTTGGCGAAATGACTTTTACGCCATTGGGGGGTATGGTGAACTTTCATCCTCAATCGTTTTTGGACGAGATGGGCAATTACATTGATTTAAACTATCCGGATGGGACGTAAGCGCTTGATAAACAATACATACAAAACTCACGTAGCTATGCGACATAAACAGATTCTCCTTCTCGCATGGCTGGTGAGGTGTCCCTGCGGTATTTAGCAAACGAATTGAGATAAGAAAAGGATGCTATCAGTTATCTGCCCAATTTATAACGAAGAAAAGTACATTGAGTATTGTATCAACTCAATTGCGAATCAAGACTATCCTAAAAATGATCTTGAGGTTTTGTTTGTTGATGGAATGAGTAATGACCGGACCCGGGATATCATAGGTCAATACATAAATGCGTGCCCATACATTCGGATTATTGATAACCCAGATAGATATGTTCCGTACGCAATGAACAGGGGTATTGATGAAGCAAAAGGAGAAGTCATTATTCGAATTGATGCCCATACCAGCTACCAGCCCAATTATTTCTCGGCATTAGTACGCCGTCTTTACGAATTGGATGCTGATGATGTGGGTTCGGTATGTAAAACTGATGTCCTAAATAAGACACCCAAGACACTTGCTATACGAGAGGTTCTCAGCAATAGATTCGGTGTCGGTAATTCAACGTTTCGTACAGGAATTAATGATGTTCAACAGGTTGATACTGTTCCTTTCGGCTGCTGGAAGAGAGATGTTTTCGAAAAGTATGGGAAGTATGATGTACGACTCATTCGGAATCAGGACATTGAGTTGAGCAAACGTATTATTCGCGGTGGTGGAAAGATTTTCATCATACCGGATACATTCTGCACTTATTATGCACGAGAGACTTTTAGAGCTCTTGCTGCAAATAACTTTGGGAATGGGAAATGGAACATTCTCACAGTATATTACACGGGTGAGATACGTTCTCTTTCCGCTCGTCATTTTGTCCCGCTTACTTTTATTCTGTCATTGGTCATCCCCTTCATTATAGGAATCTTCTGGTGGCCAGCTCTTTTGGTTTCAGGTGCAAGCTTATTGTCATACCTCGTCTTGCTCGGAGGTATTAGTTTGAAATTAGCAAAGAAAAATAAACTTAGTTTTATATGCTTAATGCAGAGTTTTATTGTCCTTCATTTATCATACGGATGGGGCTCTCTTGTCGGTTTGCTATCATTACCTTTTATCAAAAGATAGTTTAGGCCATGATTCTTAAGTATGTTTTCGATAGGGTTGTTTCGTTCATCGGGCTATTGTTATTATGGCCGGTATTGCTCGTCGTGGCGTTTTTGATAAAAGTGAAAATGCCTGGTGGACCGTCTTTCTTCGTACAGAAACGAGTCGGAAGGAACGGACAATTATTTAATATGTACAAGTTCCGTTCAATGATAGTTGATCACGGAGGTTCGTCAGTATCTGTCGCTGGCGAATCCCGAATTACTCCGTTTGGAGCAATTTTACGAAAATACAAAGTAGATGAACTACCTGAACTCTGGAATGTATTCAAGGGTGATATGAGTTTTGTTGGTCCGCGTCCAGACGTCCCTGGTTACGCTGATTTACTGGAGGGAGAAGATCGAGAGGTTCTCAAGTTGCGTCCTGGAATAACGGGTCCAGCTTCTTTAAAGTACCGAAATGAGGAAGAAATATTGGCCACTGTGGCTAATCCTCAGAAGTATAATGATGAGGTTATTTTTCCCGACAAGGTCCGAATTAATCGGTACTATCTTCATAACTATTCTTTTTGGATGGATATTAAAATGATACTTGCAACTGTTTTTGGCAAGCATCTGAAATACTGTAACGAAATCATATAATAGCAACTGCACCAATATGGCAAAGAATCGTATCTATCTATGTCTCGCCCATATGTCGGGCAAAGAACAGGCATTTATTCAGGAAGCTTTTGATACAAACTGGGTGGTCCCTCTTGGTCCGAATGTTAATGGTTTTGAGGAAGACTTGAAGGCCTTTTGCGGACAGAACCGCGAGGTCGTGGCGTTGTCGGCTGGAACGGCTGCGGTGCATCTGGCGTTACTCGCGTGTGGGGTGGGACCTGGCGATGAGGTCCTGGTCCAGAGTTTCACGTTCTGCGCATCGTCGCATCCGATTACGTACTTGGGGGCGACACCGGTGTTCGTTGATTCCGAGAAGGAATCCTGGAACATGGATCCAGACCTGCTGGAGGAGGCGATCAAGGACCGCATCGACAAGACTGGGAAACTGCCGAAGGCGATCGTGCCGGTGGCTTTGTATGGGATGCCGTATCAGGTGGATCGGATTATGGAGATAGCTGACCACTACGGGATTCCAGTGGTTGAGGATGCGGCCGAGGGCTTTGGCAGCCGTTGGGACGGGCAGATGCTGGGAACATTCGGAAGATTCGGCGTCCTCTCATTCAATGGCAACAAAATGATTACTACCTCTGGCGGTGGTGCCCTGATCTGTGACGATGCCTCTGCAAAGCAGAAGATTTTGTGGTATGCCACCCAGGCCCGCGAGTCATATCCTTACTATCAGCACGAGGCAATCGGTTATAACTACAGACTTTCCAACATTTGTGCCGGTATCGGTCGCGGCCAGATGACGGTGGCGAACGATCATATCGCCCACCATAAACATGTCTACGAGCTCTACACGCAATTACTGACTAGTGTCCCCGGCATTGAGGTCCACGGCAACCCTTCTGCGAGGTATGACTCCAACTTCTGGCTGAATACCATCATTGTGGATCCTTCCGTGCAGATTGTGGGGCAGGAAAATGCCTATAAGGAGGTTATAAAGGGCGCAGTCGGTGGAGCAGCTGGCGTAGTTCATACCGCATCAACGGCAATCACAGACTGTCAGCCTAACGATAATGTGGAGGCTTTACGGGTGTTCCTAGATGCTTCCGGTATTGAAGCTAGACCTCTTTGGAAACCCATGCATAAGCAACCCGTGTACAAGAATGCACCATCATATGTTAATGGGGTCTCCGAGGCACTATTCAAAGTAGGAATGTGTCTTCCTTCTGGGCCATATGTTTCTGATGAAGACGTGAGGTACATTGTTGATACTATCAAGAAAGCAATTGTCTGATAGCCAATCATGATATCAGAAAGACATAATTGGATTGAGAAGATATCTGGATGGTATTTTAGCAAGCGTGTTCTGCCTTATTGGTGTGTGGTGCTTGCTGATACTTTAATTGTTTTTACGTCAACTATATTTGTATACTGGGCATTTAATAGAACTGGGGTTACATATGATCATCGTATAGACGTCATTAGCACAGCATTGTTGTATTCAATAATAAGCTGGATAGGAGGAAGGATTTTTCGGACTTATTCGGGCGTGGTCCGTTTCACTAGTTTCGTGGACTTAATGAAGATTTGTTATGCGAATCTTACCAATCTGGGATTGGCAATTGCATCGCGAATCATATTCAAACAGTTGGAGATTTCTAGCCTCTGTGCCCTAACTATTTTGGCCATTATTATTGTATTCGTCATTGCCACAATGCTTATGTGGTTGATGCGAGTTCTTGTAAAGACACTGTTCGACGTTAGCAATTCGGGGACTCAATGTCTTCGGGTTTTGATATATGGTGCATTTACAGGTGGAGTTGCTGTTGCCCAGAGTATTCGGAGTCAGAAACCAGCTGTTTTTGAATTACGTGGCTTCATTTCACACGAAAAACGGATCAAGGGGATGCGCATGATGGGTGTGAGGGTTTATACTATGGATGAGGATATAGCAGCCGTGATAAAGAAAGAGCATATCCAAGCCATATTAGTGAGCCCACTACGTATTGATGAATTTAGGGAAAACCAATGGATACAAGATGTTCTCATCGGTGCGGGGTGTAAGATTTATATGTCTCAACAGGCGAAGGAGGCCAGCGTAAAAAATGGTGTCCTTAGTGACGAGGAGGTAGAGAACATGCAATTGCGTGAAGTAAGTGTAGAAGATTTACTTCCTCGGCAGGAGATCCGTGTTGACTTGAAATCAGTCGAGGAACAGTTGAGAGGGAAACGAGTTCTCATCACGGGTTCGGCGGGTTCCATCGGCGCTGAAATTGTTCGGCAAGTTGCGGCATTCAACCCATCAAAAATGATACTTATTGACCATGCCGAGACACCCCAACACGAAATACGGCTAATGATGAAAAGGGACTTCCCTAACGTAGATGCTGAAACCATTGTTGCCAGCATCAACTGTTCGTCGAGTATGGAACATCTTTTCTCTTCTTTTCAGCCTGAATATGTGTTTCATGCTGCTGCCTACAAACATGTCCCGATGATGGAAGATAATCCCAGTGAAGCGGTCCTAAACAATGTACTGGGGACAAAGATTATCGCGGATTTGAGTGTAAAATATGGCGTTAAGAAGTTCGTAATGGTATCAACTGATAAAGCCGTTAATCCCACAAACGTGATGGGGTGTTCAAAGCGTATATGCGAGATTTATGTGCAAAGTTTAGATCAGAAGCTTAAGAAGGAAACTCGAGGAGTTGGGGACGAGCACTATACGCAGTTTGTTACGACTCGTTTTGGAAACGTATTGGGCTCAAATGGCTCTGTAATCCCTTTATTTCGGGAGCAGATCAAGCGAGGCGGACCGGTTACAGTAACTGACGAGCATATTGTACGCTATTTTATGCTCATTCCGGAGGCATGCAAATTGGTATTAGAAGCTGGAACAAAAGGTAATGGTGGAGAGATATTTGTGTTCGACATGGGCAAACCAGTGAAGATTGCAGATCTTGCGAAGCGAATGATAGCCCTTTCAAATGCCAATAATATTGGAATTGTTTACACGGGATTGAGAGAAGGAGAGAAGCTTTATGAAGAAATATTAAATGAATTAGAAGGATCTAAGCCGACCTTTAACGAAAAAATTCGAATTGCTCGGGTACGAGAATTTGATTATGCTGTAGTCGACCAGGATGTTGATTTGCTTATTAAGACGGCGAAACACTTTGATAATATGGCAACAGTTCAGAAGATGAAAGAAATCGTGCCCGAATACAAGAGCAATAATTCTGTGTACGAGGTTTTGGATAATTCAAACTGAGTTCGCATGCCTTATTCGACTTTCAAAGAATACCTTCACCTCTATATCCATCATATCGATTGGACTCGTCTGATGGTGATTTTTATCTTGTCATTAACTCTCTTTGCAATTCTACTGTTTCGGAAGAAATACTCGGTGTATGGATCAATTGCTTTAGTTTTTACCGTTTTCTTCTGCCTGTTTTTGGTGGATTCCATGGTTTTGATTCGTTTCATACAAATCAACTCTAATGGATCGGGATTTGACCTTCAGTCCGAATACTATCGTCTAGTTCATGGCACTAAAGACGAACGAGCTCAAATGTTGTTTAATATAATCGCCTTTGTGCCATTTGGTTTTTTTCTCTCAGAGTTTTTTTCGGCAGTCACCAAGTATAGTCTTAAGCAAAAAATGGGATTTGTTGCCTTAGTGTCCTTAGGACTATCACTTTGCCTTGAGTTCCTTCAATTGCTGTTTCGTATAGGTATGTTTGAGTTGACTGACTTAGCAATGAATACTATCGGCGCCATAGCCGGTGCGACTCTTGCTTTAATCGGGAGAGCTTTATTTCGATTAATTAAGGGGAGATGAATAAGCCCACAATAGAATATGTATGATGAATGATAAGAATACTATAGACGCATTCTTTTCTTTACTAAAGGGCGGACTCTGGGAACAGCGCGTCTATTTAGTTCCTTTTTCCCCAATAGATGCAGACGCCTTGTATAAGTTGGCGGACGAGCAGTCTGTCGTGGGCTTAGTCTCGGCGGGTATTGAACATGTGGAAGACACAAGGTTGACAAAGCACCAAGCACTACCATTTCTGAAGCGGGTCGTTTCCACAGAGAGTAACAATACTGAGATGAATAGTTTCATTTCATGGTTATGGGATAGGCTAAAAGAAGAACAGGTCTCCCTAGCGTTGGTAAAAGGCCAGGGTATTGCTCAATGTTATGAGCGTCCACAATGGCGGTCTGCCGGTGATATTGATCTGTTATTAGATCTCAATGATTATGAGAAGGCAAAAAGTATATTGTTCCCAATAGCCCAATCGGTTCATCCAGAAAAGAAAGTAGTTAAGCATCAGGGCCTTACCATCTTATCTTTGACTGTTGAATTACATGGGACACTTCATACGGGGCTATCTCGTAGACTGGACTCCGTTGTTGATGCAGTTCAAGATGAAATGTTCAGAAAAGGCTTGTTTAGAAAGTGGGATATTGATCATACCCAGATCTTTCTGCCTTCGCCTGATTGCGATGTGATATTCATTTTTACTCATATACTTCAGCATTTCTATAAGGGAGGGATTGGCTTGAGACAGATTTGCGATTTGTGTCGGTTTCTATGGACATATAAGGATGCTATTAATCGCCCCCTATTAATGGATCGTCTTCAATCAATGGGTATAATGAGAGAGTGGAGATCATTTATGGCGTTTGCCGTAGAATACCTCGGTTTGCCCGAGCAGGTGGCTCCTTTTTATTCTCAGCCAATGCCTGTAGTGACCAGAAGAATCGCATCATTTGTGATAGCATCTGGCAATTTCGGGCGCAGCAGGGATAATAGTTATCGGGAAAAAGGATATCCTATTCTCATCAGAAAATTCATTACTCTTTGGCATCAAATAAAGGATAATATTAGTCTTTTCCGCATATCCCCTATTAACTCCTTGCGGTTCATTTTTGGATATATTCTCTCTCAGATTGAAGAATAGTTTTTAGTATTACGTTGTAATAACGGGTGTTTTTTTGCCTATCGTGTATGAGTGTATTAGTAAACAAATGAATTGACTCGTTACACTAAATATCTTGACGTTAATGAATGAATTCACTCTCTCTCTGATATTACTAGGAGCATTGTCATCAGGCAGTCAGTTACCATTTTGGGCAGTAACAAATCAATACGGTATTATTTCGGAAGGGAATGGAGGTGTAGCACTACTGCAAGCAAGGACGGAGTATGATAAAACAAAAGATTTCCAATGGAAGTGGGGTGTTTCCTTGGCTGGACAGTACGACTCAAGAAATCCGAATGAATCGAGGAGTATAATTGATAGTAAAACTTCATATTTTAAAGAGATTGTCGACGAATTGTATGTGAGTGCTAGCTGGAAAAAGTTTTCGCTCGATGTGGGGATGAGGCACGTGGACATCGACTTCTTGTGTGCTGGGATGCCAACGTTAGGCTCGATGTCGACCACGGGCGGGCATGTCGTGTGGAGTGGGAATGCTCGGGCAATGCCGGGATACTTGATTACGATGGATCCGGTAGCTGTTCCGTTTACCCACAATGTTTTATGGATTCATGGTGCCTTTGGAGACAACAAGACGCTCGATAACCGCTATATGAGCGGCGCGTTGATTCATCGCATAAAGTTCTTTACGTTGTTCAAGGTTCATCCGCGGCTTGACTTCCAGATTGGGCTTGACCACGTTGCAATATGGGGCGGCACGAATTCCAAGTATGGAGCGATGCCGATAACACTCGACAACTATTTCCGCGTCATAACGGGGCGCTCGGCACGGAATCCAGGTATTGATATCGACAAGAATAACACGATCGGTGATCAACGTGGCGGCTTCGTATCCCGCCTCGATTGGCGTGGTGATGGGTGGAAGACAGTTCTACAGCGGGATGTGCCTTATGACGATGGCTCAGGTATGCTCGGAATCCAGAATTGGCCTGACGGCGTTTATACAATCTGGTTTGGGTTTGACAGAAAAAATCGTTGGGTTTCAGACATCTTATATGAGTATCACTACACGATGAAGCAATCAGGGACATACCACGATCGTCCGACGACTCCTGAGGAACAAGATCATCTGGATCCAACAGATGTCTATCATTATTACCACCATGTTTATGGAGGACGTGACGACTATTTTAACCATAGCCCCTATTGCTCCGGCTGGACCTATTATGGACGCACAATCGGCGACCCCCTTATCTCCCCCAAAGGCACGCACGCTAGCACCTGGACCGGCCGAGAAATGGTTTTGGGCGTAGAAAATAACCGCCTCAAAGCCCATCATTTCAGCGTCTCCGGCAACGCCTTCCACCGAATGCCCTACAAACTAATGCTAACCTACACCCAAAACTACGGCACCTACTCCAAACCCTACACAGGCGAATCGCAAATCAACAATCCTTGGGGCACCGTTCACGAAACCCCTCTCCACCAATTTTCCGGCTCTTTTGTCGGCGAAATCCCTTTAGCCTCCTCCCAGTTCCTTATACCCCTTTCATCCGCCCTCCGCCATTTTACCCTAACGTATGGCATCTACGCCGATTGTGGAGAACTTCTTCCGAACTCTATAGGCGCATCGTTTGGGCTACGCTGGGAGTTGAAGGCAAAATAACGCTCATAATGACTATTGATGCATACACATGTGATTGTCGCTACGATGTTATGGAACAAGCCCGGATTCCAAGCCTGGAATCCGGGCTTATCTTTTGGATTAGTCAATAAACAGTTCAATTCGGCAGTTCCGGTTGGCGGACAGGGGTTCGTATGAGGCTATGCCACCCTCGTACAGTACCTCTATCCGGTCATCCGGCACTCCCCTTTTCTTCATAAGTGACGCTACATTTTCGGCCCTAGCTTTTGCTAGGTCGTTGTTCTGTTCGGACGAACCCGTAGCTGAATCAGCTGCACCTGTTATACGTACGCGCAGGTTCTGCGCGATGGCCAGATCCGCTGCGGCGTTCACGCAGAGCAGTTGCGGGGAATCCGTGACGTACGTACCGGCAAGACGGAAGAAGATGAAGACCGGAGCACCTATTGGCACTTCTCCTCTCTCCATCTGCTGTAGATAAGGCTTCAGCTGGCTGGCATTTCCCTGTACAGAAGTCGAGGAAGACGTCTCTGGAGAAACCGTATCGAGGGATTCGGATTTGTTTGACAGCGGGACAGTCTTGCCATCCTCGATCTTCATTCCGGTGCCCATCGATCGGAACAGTTCGGCCTTCCCGTCCCAGGAAGGGTTGGCAAGTCTCTGGCGGAGCGAGTTCAGTCCGTCGTAGTCGTTGACGGGGTGCTGATGGCGTCCGCACTCGCTGTTCTGGCGGATCCGGTCATCCTTCCGGACCACCGTCGTGTCCTGTGCCCGGAGCGTCATGGCCGTCAGGCAAAGGACGGATAGGATTATCAAATGTCTTTTCATTTCGATACTTTTGTTAATGGTTTCACTTGAATTCAATTGAGTGTCGTGGCACTCAGCGTTTGAGTTTGTGTCCCGGAGGGGCCATCATCTGGCGGGAGCGTGCCAGGCAGCGCTGGATCCATTGGCGGTCATCCTCGTCCTTGTCACGTCCCCAACCTCCCGTGCTGTGGCCGCCTCCTCCGCCCTTGTTCTCGGCGAAG
>Ga0256405_10005571_pt1 | contig 21495 bp, 24 predicted proteins | sample RumenRJG_02DNA_FD_189096 | JGI IMG/M metagenome (GOLD analysis project Ga0256405, IMG submission 189096) | Bovine rumen microbial communities from Lethbridge, Alberta, Canada - RJG_02 | ecosystem: Host-associated > Mammals > Digestive system > Stomach > Rumen | place: Canada: Alberta... | reverse complement strand
TATCCGGCAGTATGTCATATCGGCGGAACGTGAGAAACTCATTGACGCTGGCGCTGAACTCCTCCATCGTGAAGGTGTTCTCGCGCTCAATGAGATCCTCGATGTAGTCAAAGTACCCGCTGACCGTGCGTTCCAGCTGCCGGATCTGCTTCTCGGGCAGATAGTTCTTTGCAACGGTGACGTCAGACTTCAAGATGCGACCGTCCGGCGCATTCTTCCATGTCTCCAGCCCCATGTTCTCTTTATTGCGGTCCGCGCCGGCGAAAATGATCTCCGCGGCGGTCTGGCCGGTGATGGCGTAGTGGAATTTGTTCTGCACCATGGCATAGAATTCGCGGGTGGTCGGCGCGTTCTTATCATAGTCGATGGAGCACTCGGCATAGATGTCAGTAATCTGCTGCCAAATGCGGCGCTCGCTGGCGCGGATCGAGCGGACGCGCTCAAGCAGCTCGCGGAAGTAGTCCTGGCCGAAGGCGGTCTTCCCCTGCTTCAGCCGGTCGTCATCCAGGACAAATCCCTTCGTCATGTACTCTTTCAGGATGCCGGTCGCCCAGATGCGGAAGTGCGTTGCGCGATGGGAATTGACGCGGTATCCTACGGAGATGATGGCGTCCAGATTATAAAATTTGGTGTCTTTCGCCTGTGTTTTGCCCGGCATTGCGCCATGTTGAGTGGTTATTTCCATTTTGGAAACAACCACTTTTTCATCAAGCTCTCCCTCTTCAAAAATGTTCTTGAGGTGTTTACTGATCGCCGGCGTCTGAACGCCAAACAACTCCGCCATGGCCTTTTGCGTCAGCCAGATCGTTTCATTCCTGACGGCGGCATTGACTGTGACGTCCTCCTCGGCAGATCGGTATACCAAAAACTGAAATTCTTTATCCATAATCGCCTCAATTCCGTCTTGCGCGGAGCGCCGGCGCATGGTAAAATAGGCGCAGCAAGACATCTAAAATGTTCATAGGGTTTTGCTGTGAGCCGCTCCGGAGTGCAAGTCCGGGGCGGTTCGTTTTTTATTTGTCTGAGTTATCGTCCGGAATCATTCCAGGCATATTCTGTTTCAAAAACTTGCTATTTGCCTTGATAAACTCAATCACATTGCCAATGCGAGCAGGCATAAATTCAAGTTCTCTAATTTTTTGCACATCGGTCGCTGCGTTTTTGTCATGGCATAGTTGAATAACGCAATCATCCAGATTTTTTAACGACTTTTGAATTGCAACGACAGCGTGAGATTTTATACCTGATGCATGGAGTAATGTATCATTTTCCAAAGCCTTTTTCATTGTTTTAAGATCTTCCAATGTCCGAGCATCAATTTTCTCTCCGGCTGCTGATGCTCTGATCGCTTGAATGAACGGCGCAATATCCTCATCTTCGTCCCTAAAACTAACGAAGCAGTACTTCTTGGAGGATGCAAGTGTGGCATCATCGTTTTCATACTCATCCATAAGTTGCGAAACGTCTACGCCCAATATCTCAGCAATTATGCTTGCTGTCTTCAAAGACGGATGTCGGGTTTCAGTTTCATACTGACCAATCATTGATCCAGTAACCCCCATTTTTTCCCCGAGCTGAGTTTGGGTTAGACCCGCGGATCGACGAGCTGCTTTAATCTTCTCTCCACTTGTCTTCAGATAGCGCATTTTCATCACCCCAAAAGCAGTATAACAGATTTACGCCAAAATTCAAGCAAAATGCTAAAATTTTGCTTGACAAAGCAGTTTGCTTGTGCTATTTTCGGAATACAAGCAAACTGCTTGAATTGTTGCGGAGGTGAAAAAATGCGTACACGGTTAGATCGGGTTAAGTTGATTTCCGAAATGGCTCGTCAAGAGATCGGCACTGCTGAACTCGCCGAAAAGTCTGGAATTTCCAGATCGTCAATCACTGCTTTGCGTAGCGGAAAATCATGCAATGAAACCACCGCTCGTTGCATTGCGGATGCACTGGGTGTTCCGATGTCGGCGCTCGCCCAAAAGGAGGAGACTGCGTGAACGACTTATTGACCCGCAAGCAGGCCGCCGAGCGCCTCGGTGTCAGTCTCGTCACTCTCGACGAAGAACGCGCCGCGGGCCGGATCGGCTATATTCAGAGGGCACCAGGCTGTAAGGTCTATTTCAGGCCATCCGACTTGGAGGCATGGCTTGCCCGCAACACCCACCAGCCGATTCCGTTGCAGGTGCTTGGTCGGACGACTTACCGCCGAAAGAGAGCGTGAGATGCAACGTGATGAAGGCAGAAATCAATGGTGCAAAGAGAAAGCCCCACACCCGGGAACGCCGACCAAAGCACTCCGAGTGTGAAGCTCAGTACCAACCGCCCGAGGGAGGCCGGTACGTTCAGTATACCGACTTCCCTCCGAAAAAGCAAGGAGGAATTTATACCATGACAATCGAACGCAAGCAGGAACTCGTGCAGGAAATCATCCTCGACGCCATCGTTTCCGAAACGTGGAACAAGGAGCAGGGCGACAACAGCGAGATCATTGCCACGGAGAGCCGTTTCTTTGGCATCGTCGAGGCGTTGAGAAAGTACGCACCCGCAGGCTTGATTGACGCCCTAACCGACGCTACCTGCGAATATGTCGGTGCTTATGAGCGCGCCGCGATGCTCCACGGTATCAACATCGCCGACGCGCTGCGGGAAGTCGCGGCGCGACCGTCCAACCTCGCCGAGCTGATCAGCGCAAAGCTGAAGGAGAACCGCGCCAACGCCACCGAGGCGCAGCAGTAATTAACGTGACATAGGGGAGCCGGGCACATCGGCTTCCCAGAAAGGAAAGAGCATGAAGAAACAGTTCACCGTCAACGGTTATACGATGACGCAGGCAAAGAAGATTATCGACAACGCTCCCGTCATGGCATTGGACACCGACGATCCCGACTATGCGGCTTTGATGGAATTGAACCGGCGTTTTCAAGAGGGAAAGTGCTCTCAAATGGCCTTAATCAGCTCCGCTTTCTCCCTTGGTCGCGCAATCGGCATCCGGAGTGAGCGCGTCCGGCGCAATGGAAAGGTCGTCGTCCAACCGGGAAAAGCCGAAATTGACGCAGCGGAAGACGCCGTCAAGCGCGCAACAGTCACGCGCGAGATTGCACAGAGCATCCGTAAACTCGACGCCATCGAGCTTGGCGCGACCGTGTCAACAATGAAAGCAATGGTCGAGGGTAAGAGCGACGTCGAAGCGCTCGAAGCTGGCAACGCCGTCCTCGTCGCCGGTGAGCGCAAGCCTCTTGATATAGCGGAAGTTCGCAGAAATGCAGCGAGTCTTCAGAGCGCATAATTCTCTTCTGAAGATTCGCCCAAGAAGGGTTGATTTGCATATGAGCAAAGAAAAGTCGTCGTTTGTTCTCTATCATGACATCAGAGAGCCTCTTGAACTGCTGAGCAATGAACAACGAGGAAAACTATTCATGGCCATATTGGACTACTCCGAGTATGGCAAACAACCGGATTTTTGCGGAGATGCCGTTTTGTTCATGGCGTTTACCTTCATTCGAGGATCGCTCGACCGAGATACCGAAGCATGGGAAAGCAAGCGTCAGAAACGGATCAATGCAGGGCGCATAGGCGGACAGCAAACGGCAGCAAATCGAGCAAATGCTGTTTTTGCTACGCAAGGTAAGCAAACGGCAGCAAATCAAGCCGTACCCGTACCCGCTCCCGTACCCGCTCCCGTACCCGTACCCGCTCCCGTTCTATCGGAGAAGATAAAGAGCAAATCTAAAGATAATACTCTTGCGCAGGACAAGCCTGCGCGAGACGCAGATTTTGATTTGTTTTGGGCTGCCTATCCGAAGAAAAAGGCGAAAGGCGACGCTCAAAAAGCCTTCAAAAAGGTCAAGGCTCCGATTGGCGTCATTCTTTCCGCTGTCGAAAAGCAGAAGCAAAGTGAGCAGTGGCGACGCGATGGTGGTCGATTCATTCCTTACCCTGCAACATGGCTCAATGGACAACGATGGGAGGACGAAACGGACACGCCGACATTTTCGCATGATCAGCACCGCATCCCTACTGACGCGGATTACCTTGCATGGAGGGAGGATGCGCAGTGATGGATGTTCAGGATTTTCTCAAGGATCTTGCCGATCATTCCACCGCCAACGCCGACCTGTCCGACACCTTCTGCGACGACCAAGGCGTTGTTCGCTGCAGGAGATGCAGGGAGCGCCGCGTCGCGTTCATTCCCGCCGTGGGTCGTGAGCTGCCCGTGAGCTGCTGCTGCTGGAAGGAAAAGGCGGCAGCGGCGCGGAAAGCGCAGACCATCCTCGCCGTTGATTTGAAGGCACGCTCAAGCCCGTTCTTTTCTCGCGGATACGAAGGTTTTACATTCGAGGCAGACTCTTGGCCGGACAGCGAGGCGTCTCGGCAATGCCGGGCTTGGGTCGAGCACTGGGATGAAATGAGGGAAGCAAATTACGGCATCCTCCTCTCTGGGCGCGTTGGTACCGGCAAGACCTTCTACGCATCCGCGGTTGTCAACGCTCTGCGGGCACACGGCGTTTCGGCAATCATCTGTACCGCCGCCAACCTGGTCAATGTCGCCCAAGCGTCGTGGAATCCGCTCGCGGCAATCGATGAACTGGACAGCTTTGAGCTCGTCGCATTAGACGATCTCGGCGCGGAGAGGGGAACGGACTTCGGCATTTCGGTAATCGAGGGTTTCATCGACGCCCGTGCGCTGTCCAGACGTCCGCTGATCGTCAGCACCAATCTCAGCGCCGCACAGATGCGGCAGCCGGAGGATCTTCGCTGGGCGCGTACGTTTGATCGCATTCTCGCGCTGTGCCCGTATGTCATCGTGACTACAGGCGACAGTCTGCGGAGAGCAGAGCGAAGAGATCGCGCCGCACGCGCCGCGGCAATTCTCCGTGGCGAGGAGGTGGAGCGCCATGTATGAGCAGCGGCTCGAAGCTGAGCAAGCGGTTCTCGGCTCAATGCTCATCGATGCCGGCTGTGTCGCCAGCGTTATGGAACAATTGCGCGTTGACGACTTCGCCCTGCAACAGAATCGGGACATCTTCTCAACCATCCGCACGATGCATCAGGGCGCGCGATCCATCGACGGTGTGACCGTCGCGGCAGAGATGGAGCGCAACGGCACATACGATTCTGTCACGACACGAACGTACCTTGCGGAGCTGATGGAGGTCACGCCCACCAGCGCCAACGTGCTGGAGTATGCGGACATCGTGAGAGACCACGCACGGCGTCGTAAGCTGATCGACGCGATGCATGATGTAGAGGACGGCGCAGGCCGCTCGACCGATGAACTGCTTGCCGCTCTGCGCGGCCAGATTGAGCAGCTGCAGCAGGACGGCAACTCAGAACACAGGGCGATCCTCTCAACAGGGGAATGCTCCACGGCGTTCCTCGACGAGCTGGCGTCGCAACGCGCGCCGGCAATCCCAACTGGACTCCCCTCCCTCAGCAATGCTCTCGGCGGCGGATTGATCCGCGGCGGTCTGATCGTGGTCGCGGCGCGGCCCGGAATGGGGAAAACGACCCTCGGCATTAATCTCGCCGAGAGTATCGGAGCGGAAGGCGCAGGCGTTCTCTTCGTCTCGCTGGAGATGTCACCGTCGCAGCTGATGGCAAAGCGATTTGCGCGACTGACTGGCATCGATTCGACGCGGCTGACGCTCGGTGATCAGCTGACCGAACGCGAGTGGCAAAAAATCGCTGAAGCGACTGGCACGTTATCGAAGTCTGGAATCTTCATTAACCGTCGCCCGGGTGCATCCGTCGCCGACATCGAGCAGATGTCGAAGCAAGTGTCGAATTTGCAAGCGATTTTCGTGGACTACCTCGGGCTCGTCCGGCCGGAGCAGACCGGTTCACGGTACGAAACCACATCGGCAACATCGAACGAACTGAAACAACTCGCCGTTCGGCTCAACGTACCCGTTGTGCTGCTCTGCCAGCTTTCCCGGGCTAACGAAAAACGAGAGTCAAAGGTTCCGCAGCTTGCGGATCTTCGAGATTCCGGCGCTATTGAGCAGGACGCGGACGTGGTAGTTTTCCTCTACCGCGACGACTATTACAACCAGACCGACGAGCATCGGAATCCCTGGGCAGCCGTGCCACTCGATTGTATTATCGCAAAAAATCGCCACGGCGCGTGCGGCGTATGCCGACTCGAAGCGCAGCTTCATACGTCAATCATCCGCGAGCCATCGCTTGACGATGAGGAACTGAATGAGCCGTTGTTTACCGATGCCGCAAGTTCATCTGATGATCCTTTTTAATACTTGGAAAAGTCCAACCGATTGGACTTTTCCAAGTGGAATTGATTTGAGCTTCCAATAGCAGCGTCAGCTCAGGTAGCGTGCCAGCCCGACTATGCTGATGGCGTATTTGTTTCCTATCAGCATGGCGGGAAACGCCCTATCTTTGAGCAATGTTTTTCGATTCCTGTGAAGAAGCGCGCACGCCTCATCAATAGATATCACTGCCTTTCCCGGATACATTTCCTTGAGCATTTCGAGATTGTCGCGGTAATCTTGTTTCTCTCTTGCCATATAAGCATCCCCCTTTTTCACTTTCGTTTATTTGTGAAATCTACTTTAACACACATTGGGAGGAATCGTTTTGGATACGAAAACAAAGCTTCCCGCGCTACCGGCGCAGGAAACAAGGCTCTATTCGACTGGGCTACTGAATCTCGACCGTATGCTCGGCTTTGGTCTCATGCGCGGCGGCCTTTACATCCTCGCCGGGCGCCCCGGCATCGGCAGCTCGTCGCTTTTGTTGAGCATGGCTGAGGGTGTCAAACATGCCCTGTTCGTGTCATTTGAAGCGACGCCCACGCAGATTTGCGCCCGGCGCATCGCCGCGAGAGCAGACGTCGACTCTGCACGCATTATCTCAGGCGCGCCGCTGACCGAGGCCGAGGCAACACGAGTGACGATGGTAACGGCTGTTTTGAAGAAAAGCGGTATGGCCTTTTCTTCGGCTGCTGATGTGGACGCCGCTGACGTTCTGGATCTGGCGAGGCGCATACATGGGCTTCGCGGCATCTTCATTGATCCTCTTTCCATGCTGCTCGTGCGCGGCGCGAAAGACCGTGAGGCGATGGTCTACTCCATCGGGACCGACCTCAAACGAATCGCCCGAGGTCTTGATGTCCCCGTCGTGGCGACACTTCCGTTACCACGTGCATCCGATCATCAAGAAGATCTCGGCGCAATGCTCGCAGATTTTGGCAGCTTTGCTCCAATCGAACAATTTGCGGACGCCGTGCTGTTGCTCCGGCACACAACGTACTCGGTTGCGAAGGTACAGTCGGTCGACTCATTTGTGCAACCGTCCCCTATCGAATGCGTCAGCGCCAAGAATCGATTTGCGGCGTGCGGAACTGTCACCTTCGCCATGCAGCCGGAAACCGGTCGGATCGAGGAGGTGTGAAAAAATGGCGCAAAAAGCCCGCAGGCAATCGTCAGCGAAAATTCCGGCAACCGTAAAAAAATTTCGGAAATACGAGGCTTTTAAGCGATATCTGCTCCTTCTGGCGCTGACGCCGGAAGAATACGAGCAGAGAATCAGAGCATATTGCCAACGAAACGGCATATGAGGGGGAAAACTGTATCATGGCTTGTATTCGAGCATCGCCCGAACTGGCGAGCAAGGAAGCTATCAACGATTCCATCCTGCTGAAGTCGGATGTGGAGGGACTTCTAAGCCTTCGTGACTCGATTGTCTCCGACATCCGTGAGTTGCGCCGGCTGGAGAAGGCAGAACAGAGTGTGGCAAATCGTGGCCGCAGCGTCCTTCATTCGCTCTCAAAGCGAGAGCTGGCGCCAGACCACCACGCAAGGAAAAAGACACTGCGCGAAAAAGTGTTCGCAAAACAGCGCGCATACTTGGATTTGCAAGCCGAGATCGAACACAGAATTTCCAGCGTCCCGAATCACGCCGTGCGGCTCATGCTGAGCTGGCACTATGTGGATCTGCTTACTTATAAGCAGGCTGCGGAGCGTATCGGTGGAATGACAGATGGCGGTGCCCAGATGATTCTCCGACGATTTTTCGCCGGTACTCACAGAGGACGTGATTCCCCGTGACCATTCAAGAACTGAACACACTTCCGTTTATAGCGGCGAATGTGGAGCGCATCATCCACCATATGGAGACGCCGAATGCCTACCCGGATTTTTTCCTTCCGTTTGATGAACCCGTAGCAGTTCCCGCTCGAACGGTATGGGAAAGCGAATTGCCAGAGCTTATGGAAGAGTATCGGCGAATACACGCTTATATTGACGCCATCCCGGAGCCGTGGATGCGCCGAATGTTCGAGCAACGCTATATCGAGCGGAAGTCATTTCCAGAAATCGGTGTAGAACAGGGGCTAGACGGTGAAACGGCCAAGCAGGAGCTTTACGGATACGTTCACACTCACCCGGAAGGTTATACATGCAGCCGCGACCTCTCGCAAAAATGGGGCGTCGGAATGGACGCAATCAACCATTGGTGTCGGCTCGGGTTGCTTCCCGGTGCGGTAAAGCGCAAAGGATACAGATCAAACGGCCATCGAGTTTGGATGATTCCCTCTGATGCACAGTATCCGCCGAGCCTTCGCAGGTGTAAATACCGAAAGCGCGGTCGCAACAAACGGTAAACAGCCGCAGGTCCATCTCCCGCGGCTGCTCATACGAAACACACACCAAAATGCTTGACTTTTTCTTACAATACCACGCAGGAAGGGGAAAAGTCAATGGAAAATCAAAACATGCAGGACGCGCCGGCCACAAGCATGCTTCCATCCGCGGCACAAGAAATCGAGACCTTCCAACTCGTCAAAGCAATCCAAGCGGGCGACGAGAGCCTTTTTCCGACACTCTGGGATCGCATCGAGAAACTATGTGTATGGTATTGTCGTCGCCTCTACAATCAGCTCCCGCGGTCGTTTCTGCTGGAATACGACGATCTTTTCGATTGCGGCTTCATCGCCCTGCACGATGCGGTCGAACATTATGATCTAGAGCGAGCTGGCCGCTTTTCGACTTTTTACCTGTTTTACCTTACCGGCGCGATCTTCCGAGAAAATGGGCTCGATAAAGGCGGACACAACGCAGACGGAACACGGCGATTCGATCCATCTGTAGACACCGGCACCGTTCGGATCGACGCAGGAACGGACGAAAGCGGAGAGATGCCAGGCACACTGGCAGACGTGCTTTCCTCCGACTCTGTGGATAGCGTTAACACGGGCAGCATCGCTGCGGCGGAAAATGCCATTTATTACGAGCAGCTTCACGCAGCGCTCGAAGTAATAATTGCGATGCTCCCGCCTGACGAGCGACACATAATCCGCCAACGATACTATGCGAGGAAGGCACGCAAGAGTATAGCGCGCGAGCTATGCATTTCCCCGTGTGCAGCGGCGAATCTGGAGAATCACGCATTGGTCACGCTCCGGCGCATGGGGCGCTCGGTGCAGTTGGAACAGTATCTCGATTCGCAGACAAATTTCTATGCCGGCCACAGCTTGCGGCGATTCAAGGAAACACAGGAAAGATCAGTTGAACGTATCGTAGCCAAGCGATTGGACTTAGAAGCGCGATACCTTAAGCTGAACATCGAAGCAGAACACAAAAATGATTTAAGAAAGGAATACTAACATGAATACGGAAAACAGCAATTCCCAGATCAGCGAGACCGTCCTCAAACCGGAGGACATCATCAAGGAACTTGCGGCAGTATTTGCCGGTCAGATCATCGGCCCCATCGAATCCCGCCTCAAAGACGCCAGAGACGCAGAGGCCGGGGCGAAAGCAGCCCTCAAAGATGCCGTCGACGCATATACCGGCGATTTGGCCGCGCGCCGCGATGCGCTGCAAGGCAAGATCTCCAGCGTCAAGGATCAGCTCGACGAGTGCTCGCGTCAGAAGCAGCAGGCTGTTGATTCGCTCTCCGCGGCGCTGAGCAACGACGATGTGGCCGAAGAAGATCGGGCAAAGACCGCGGTCGATGATGCTGCGCAGAAAGAATTCATGGCCCGTCAGCGTTACGACGCATTGTCTCTTGTCAAGCTGTCCGGCAAGGATGACCTCTTTACACCTGTTATCAATGCGTTTGTAGCGCGAGAGCAGGCCGATCACGCGGCAATCGATACTGCGGGACTGCTATGCGTCGCCATCGATGAGATGATTGATCGCCTCCAAGCTATTCGCAATGACGCGGATGGGATTAAGAACGGCTTCGATTACCGCACTCGGAACGCTACCAGATTGGCGTGGTCGGCCGTGGAAGCACACATCGGAAAGGTTGACTTTTCCCACGCACATGCGGGCGACGAAGCTAACTGCCGGCGGAGGTTTATCGAGGCGCTTTGTACGCGCCGCTATGATGAGGCGTTTATCGATTCTCCTGCCGGCGACACGCTTATGCAGGCAATGAAGAAGCTCGCCCCAGGCGAGAAAGTCGGCATCAGGCGGAATACCGAAGCCGAGCAGCAGTAAACTTCCAAACGGTTGGAGCTTTGATGCGTTCGCTGCCCCATTAGCCGCAGCGTGGTATCCTCCCGCTGCGGCGATGGAGGCGCCCCCCCCGGGCAAAAAGGTACTGGGAACGCATACCCCATCGCTTGCGGGCGCGTCGACCCCAATTTGCGCGTAGTTAGCAGCTATTTTTTGCGTCATTTCCGTTCCAAAAGTGTGAAAAGTCAGGAGAAAAGGGAGGCGTTTTTGCGATGAATGGTAGCAAAATCACGGTGGAAACCGAGGTGTCGGAGGCCGAACTCGCCGTCGTTCTCGGAGTAACCGGCCGACGTGTGCGACAACTCGTGGAAGACGGCGTTCTTCATCAAAGCCGGAAGGGGCGGTATTTTCTTTGCGAATCTGTCCGTCTCTTTTTTGCTAAGCGCAACCAAATCGATGCGGAAGATCTAAGGCTTGACCGTGCACGCCGCGACGCTGATGTGCAACTCAAAGCAAGCAAGGCAGCAATCGCCAAAATGACCGCCGATGAACTGAAAGGCAAACTTCATCGTAGCGAAGACGTCGCCGCCATGACGGAGGATCTGATCTACGAGATTCGCGGCGCGCTGATCGCGCTCCCCGGCAGGCTTGCGGTTGACGTCGCGGCGGCAACAACGCCCGCGGAAGCGTCCGAGATCATCCGTAAGGAAGTCCACAAGGTCATGCGCGAGCTGGCGAATTACCAGTACGACCCGAAGAAATACGAGGAACGGGTGCGCGAGAGGATGGATTGGTCGGACGGTGATTCCGATGACGAGTAAGCAGATTGCCCGTTGACAGAAAATGATCCGAAGCTGACTACAAAGGAGTGAAATACATTGGCATCGAGAAAAGAATACGAGTTGCTGCTGAAACTGGAAGCCGAGACCAACGGCACCTTTTCCAAGACGTTCAGCAAGGCGCAGCAGCAAATCCTTTCGCTGCAAAAGGATATTCAGTCCCTCAATAAAACGCAGGGCGATATTTCGGCCTACGCCAAACAGCAGCAGGCGGTAGAGGCCACCAACAAGAAATTGGACGTGCTGCGGCAGCAGTACGACAACATCCAGCGCGAGATCGAGGAAACCGGGCACTATTCCTCCGATCTGCAAAACAAGCTGCTCGCCAAGCAGCAGCAGATCGACAAGACCACCGCCGCGCTCGATCAGCAGACGCAGAAGCTCAACCAAATGGACGATGCCCTCCGCAGCGCGGGCGTCGATACCTCAAACCTCGAAAAGGAAAGTCAGCGGTTGGAGGCGGATCTGGGCGAGCTGAAGCAGAAACAGGAGGACGCGGCGGACAGCGCGCAGAGCTTCGGTAATCAGTCCGTGCAGGCGTTCAACGCGGTCGGCGAGGCAATCGCCGCCGCAGGCATCGCCGCCGCCCTCCATGAGATTTACGAGGCCTATGCGGAGTGCGTCGGCGTCGCCGCGGATTTCGAGGAATCCATGAGCAACGTCGAGGCGCTGTCGCAGGCGAGCGCCCAGGACATGGCGGCGCTCGAAGATATGGCAAAGCAGCTCGGCGCGACGACAAAGTTCACGGCGAAGGAATCCGCCGACGCGATGGGCTATATGGCGATGGCGGGCTGGGACACGCAGCAGATGCTTGCGGGTATGCCCTCCGTCCTCCAGCTCGCCGCGGCGTCGGGCGAAGATCTCGCAACGACCTCCGACATCGTGACCGATTCGCTCACGGCGTTCCACCTGACGGCAGAGGACACCGCGCACTATGTTGATGTGCTCGCCGCGACCGCGACCAACGCCAACACCAACGTCGGCATCATGGGCGAGACTTTCAAATACGCCGCGCCCGTCGCCGGCGCGCTCGGCTATTCCATCGAGGATGTGTCGGTGGCGATCGGCCTGATGGCCAACGCGGGCGTCAAGGGAAGCAACGCCGGTACCGCGCTGCGCAATGTGTTCAATGGGCTGCTCGGCGGCGTCACGCTGACGAGCGCGGCCTTTGGTGAGTGCGAGGTCAGCGCGGTCAAGTCGGACGGCACCATGAAAGACTTTGGCGCCACCATCGACGAGCTGCGCGGTTACTTCGACCGCATGAGTGAATCCGAGCGTGTGAGCAACGCAATGGCAATCGCCGGACAGCGCGGCTATGCGGGCTTACTTTCCATCCTCGACGCGACCGAGGCGGACTACTCCAAGCTGACGAACAGCATCAACAACTGCTCCGGCGCGGCACAGCGCATGGCGGAGATCAAGCTGGACAACATGAACGGACAGCTTACCCTCATGAACAGCGCGTGGGAGGCCGTGGAGACGACCATCGGCGAGCAGCTTACCCCGACGATGCAAGACCTCTACGGCGTCGGCGCTGACGTGCTCGGTGAGGTCAATACGTTCTTGCAGGACCACCCGGAGCTTATCAAGGCAGCCACGGCGTTTATCGGCGTGATCGGCGCGGCGACGGCTGGAATCGTCGCGTACTCCGCGGCGACGAAGGCCGTCATTCCCTTGATGAAGCTATTTTCAGCAACGCTTACGACAACCATGCCGGCAATCGGCATTATTACCGGCGTCACGCTCGGCGTCGCCGCGCTGACAGCTAGCGTGGTGGCTTTGACGGCGGCGCAGGAAACCGAGGACGCACAGGTTCGCAAGTTAACGGAATCCTCGCGGCAGGAGTATGAGCGTCTGCAGGAGCTTCAAGCGGAGTATGAGAATGTCGTCTCTGTTTACGGCGACACCTGCGACGAGGCGCTTTATCTCGCGTGGCAGATCGACAATCTGAGTGAGAGCTTCGAGGCAAATAAGAAGTCGCTCAAGGACTACATCGCCGAGTGCGACCAGCTCAACAGCAGCCTCAACGAAACGCTCGGCGCCAACAAGAACACCTACAACGAGATCTCCCACGACGGCGACACCACACTCGCCCTTGTGCATCGCCTCCAAGACCTCGCCTCTCAGACGGAGCAGACCGTCGAGACGCAGGAGGAAATGAAAGCGATTATCGCCGCGCTGAACGAGGAAGTCCCCGATCTGTCCCTCAACTATGAGGACGTTACCAATGGCGTCACGGACTTCGGCGCGGCCATCGAGGCGACGGTCAAGGCACAGGCAACGATGCAGCGGCAGCAAGCCGCGCAAAAGGGTATGGTCGATGCGCTGAACGCGCAGTACGAGGCAGAGCAGAAGATCGCCGAAATCTCCAAGGAACGCGAGGCCGCACAGCAGCGCGTTAATGATGCTCTTGCCGCGTATAACGAAATGGCGGAGCCTTACTTAAAGCGTGGGACAGACTCCGCTCTCATCCATATTGCCGCAAGCTCCGAGGCGCAGGAACTTGACGCAGCAAGGCGCGCGCTCCAAGCGTATGACGCCGAAATCGCCGAGCTGAGCGAAACGATGCAAAGGGCGTCGGACGACTACGAGGCGTACAAGGGCGACCTTGTTGACTTCGCGGAGCAGCTGAACGGCACGGCAGATTCCACGCAGGCGCTCAACAACCGCATCGAGGACACCGTGGCAGAGGTGCAGTCGCTCGTACAGGCCTACAACGAGGCATACGATAGCGCGTATAGCAGCGTCCACGGGCAGTATGCCCTTTGGGACGAGGCGGAGCAGGTCGTGGCGGTGAGCACCGGCACGATCAACAGCGCCCTCGAAAGCCAGGCCAAGTATTGGGAGGACTACAACTCCAATCTGCAAGCCCTCTCGCAGCGCACGGGCGAGATCGCCGGATTGTCCGACGTGATCGCGTCCTTCGCAGACGGCAGCAAGGAGAGCGTCAACGCGATCGCCGGCATGGCGACCGCGAGCGACGACGATCTGAGGAAGATGGTCGCCAACTGGCAGAAGGTACAGGAGGAACAGGAGGCCGCGTCCGGCTCCATCGCCGACCTCAAGACCGATTTCACAAACACGATGGACGAGCTGCAACAGGCTCTCGCCGAAGACATCGAGGCGATGGACTTGAGCGACGAGGCGGCGGAAGCGGGGCGCGCAACCATCCAAGCGTTTATTGACTCCGCCGCGAGCATGGAGGCACAGGTGCAGGCTGCGTATGACCGGCTTGGTCTCGCAGCGGTGCGCGGTCTTTCTGCCGCGACAAATGCATCCGTTCGTATTGATACCAACACGCAAGGCGTCCGCAACGTCCGCGGCTACGCCTCCGGCACCGAAGACGCATCGCCGGGCATTCACCTCGTGGGCGAGTACGGGCCAGAGCTTGTTCTGTTCGGTGGCGGCGAGCGGGTGCTTGACGCCGAGCACACGGATCGCTTGCTTGCTGAATCGAGAACGCCCGTTGCCGCGCTGTCCGGATTCTCCTTTGCAAACGGCGGCGGGGATACCGTTACGGTCTCCTTTGCGCCGGTTTACCACATTGAGGGCAACGCACAGCCGGAAGAAATCGAGGCAGTCCTGCGAGAGCATGACGCCGATTTGCGTGAGCAGATCGAGGATGTCCTCGAAAACATCGCCGCGGACAGAGCGAGGTGTGCGTTCAGATGAATACTAACATCACCCGGTGGGGTGACACGCGGAAGAAGGTGGAGGCATGAGCGACAAGAACAAGGCGCGCCGCACCCGCGTGCAGATATCGTTTGACGGCGTGGACATCACGGAATCCATGCGCCCCTACTTCCTCTCCATGACCTACACGGACAAACAAGAGGACGAGGCTGACGATCTGCAAATTGAATTCCAGGACGAGCCGGCCATTTGGCTGACCGATTGGCTGAATCAGGCGGTAGACGCGGCGGCAGGACGCGGCATGGCAATCCAAGCAATCGTCGCCCGGCAGAACTGGAACAGCGACGGCAAGGACGATCTGCTCGACACGGGCACGTTTGAGCTGGACAGCGTAAAGTGCTCCGGGCCTCCGTCCACGGTCGTCATTAAGGGGACGTCGCTGCCGTTCACATCTCAGATCAGGCAGACGAAGAAAACCAAGGCGTGGGAAAAGTACGACCTCGCCGGCATCGCCAACGAAATGGCGGGCGCGAACGGAATGGTCTGCATGTTCCTCTCCGCGCAGAATCCCTTTTATGACCGCGTGGAGCAATACGACAGCAGCGACATGGAGCTGCTGTCGCAGCTCTGCCACGACGCCGGCTGCTCCCTCAAAGCGACGAATAAGATGCTCGTGATCTTCGACCAGGCGGACTATGAGAGCAAAGACGCGATCAGAACGGTCAAGCGCGGCGACCATAGCTACACGAAGTGGAATCTTTCGACCACGACCGCGGATACACAGTACACGAGCTGCCGCGTTTCGTACAATGACCCTGAGACTGGCAAGAGCATCGCGGGCGTCGCCTACTGCGAAGACTACGACAGCAGCAAAAAGAGCAATCAGCAGTTGGAGATCTCGCAGAAGGTCGGCTCGATTGGTGAGGCGAAGGAACTGGCCGCGAAGCTGCTGCGGCTGCACAACAAGTACGAGCGCACGGTGCAGTTCTCATTCCCCGGCGACCCATCGCTGCTTGCTGGGCTGAATATCGAGCTCGAAGATTGGGGCGGCTGGGACGGCAAGTACATCATCACGCAGGCGAAGCATACGGTCGGCACGTCCGGCTATACCACGACGGTCAACGCGCGCCGCGTATTGGAGGGGTATTGATGAGCGACGCTGACATGAATGTGCGAGTCCGTGCGCCGCCTTATCGCAGACATCAATTAGGTGCAGGCAAGGTATTTTTTCAAGCGGTTTTGGTCATAGGCCGCCCTCCTTTCTTCAAAACGTCTGTACCGGCAGCGGTTCGACCGCTGGGTGCGGCCTCGCCTGGCAGTCAACTGCATTTGTAAAAAACAGCCCTGAACATACTCACGGTTGGCACCCTTGATCGCAAGTAGCAGGGTCGTCCTCCTTTGCCCGTGATACCCATGATTGAGGGTGCCGGCCGACTATTACTTCAAATGCGAACACGAAGGAGAGCCTTTTTATGTCTCAATTTGCATCACCTTTTTCGCGTCCGGAAATTCCCTTGGCTTTTCATATCCCGGGCGCACCCGTTCGTTATTGCATCAAGCCGTTTGTGCCGGCAACGATCTATCCCCCCGCGGAAGCTGCTCGCAAGGCGGCAAAGAACTGCGCCGAAGCTGCTGTAAAGCAGGAAAAGCAGCATTTTGGCTCAAAGGTGCTTGCGGGTTTCAGCGCCGCAGAGTCTGCGTACAGCCCGTTCTCCAGTGAGGCGTCGGCGCGCGCGTTCTTTAGTGCTGCGGCATGCGTGTCTTTCGGGAAACCCGAAAGCAAGCCGGAGTCGTCGGAAGGAGAAACGCCGGAGCGCCGTATGGAAGCAGCCCGGAAAAAGGTCAGGGCTCTTTTCGGACACGAGGATGTATAGCTCCGGCGAACGCGGAACACAGGAAAACCTCCAACCGTTTGGAACTATGAAGGACACCTGCAAGGGGTAGAATTACCCTCTGCGGGTGTCTTTCCCATTCTTGGCGTCTCCGCGGCGTTTTAAGAGGCGCTTTGCCGGGGACAGCGTTCTACTCCTCTGCGCCTCTGGATGCCTCACAGAGCGAGCGTCAGCGTTAATGAGGAATAAGTGTAACAGGATATTGAAATCCTGTCGCATTATATCGAACGATTTCTGTTGACAATGATGGTGCACTTATGGTACGTTACATATCGAATTGATCGATAGTGCGTCCTCGCTTTGAGGGGCGACGGTTGGTGTAAACCGTCGTTTGTCAGAAGGTGCCCCTTCCGCATTGCACACGTTATGCCGGGTTTTGTACGTTATGCGCTCTGTATCGGTGCGCCCATTTTTGAATATCCTTGATTGCTTGGAGCTGCGGCGGAATTGACTGCTACAGCTCCAAAAATACAATATATTGTTTTTTTTCTATTGACAAATACAATATATTGTCTATAATAGCCTTGTTATTGATTGTATGTGCGTCCCTTTCGAGGGGTAGGTCGAGTGGTGTAACTTGATCTCCATGCGGAACGGTGCTCCGTTCCAGCATTGCACACGTTATGATTGGATTGTACGTCAAAGACGCAGTAAGGGATTATTGCGCCTGTTTATAAACTGCCGGGAGTATACTCGGCGCAATTTGTCAAGTTGGAAAAACTCCAAGTTGACGGCACAGATCATTTTGCTTATACTGTACTTGTCTTTAGGGCGGAGTAAATGAGGGCGGAGTAAACGAGGGAGGAATGGCGAGTTATAGGGCGTACTATGCCCTTTTCGCTTCCGAAACATGACCTGAAAGCTCGAACGCCATCGAAGAATCGAATAAGCGGAAAAATGACGACGCGAGGAAGATCGTGCGCTCACCATTGCGGGAGCCGATGATCTGCCCGCGCTTTTCATTTCCCAAGCGTCACAGCAGGAATGATCCTGCCTAACCGAGAACGCCAGTACACCCGCGAAAACTGAACAACCAAGAGAAATCACAAAGACACGAGAAGACTTGAAACACCCCTCATTTGGGGAAATCAGCAGTCTTACCGTGTCTTTTTCTATGTCCTGCAGTCCAAACGCGCCGGCTTGCCACCCCGGCACGGCAGGAAGATGACCGACGAACACGCTTCGCGCGACACGCGGAGCGATCCGAGTTGATGATAGACCTCGAAAGCCGCTTGGACGGTGCGGCCTTGAACCGTCCAGAGAGCCCGGCAAGCTCTCGTCTCCTGTGCCGATGCGGTCAGAGCGCATCGCCGGCAGCACAGGAATGTCCCAGCGCATCCGATCCATCAGCCGGGACGGATCAGAAGGACACAGGCGATATCCGCGAAAGCGGTCGTCGCGCCCGAGTTCAGCGGGTGTGTCCGCCGCCTCGTCGGATACGGCGAAGGGAGCGCATTCTTCCCCATGCGGCATTGGTACTGACCTTGCTCTTGAATTAAATAGAGACAAATCTTACATCGCTTTCTGTGATTCCTCTGAACACAAGGCTTTCGGTGCCCTCGCTGGCCGTGAAAACGAGGAAACCGGGCGGAAACGATATGCCATGCCACCGGGTGAACTATGCCCATACGTCTGAACGGCTATCATCAACAAGGAGATCATACATGTCAAAATATAATAACGCTCACCCCCTGCACGCCCAGTTGGACAAGCTGGCGCGGCACAACCGGCAAGGGAGCTTTCAGACCAGACACCGCTACTACGAGGCGATGAAGCGTTTCTGCCTGTACCTCATAGTGGCCTTTCATCTGCAAAAGCTCCGCAACATTTCCCCCAAGCACGTCGCGAGCTATGTGGTGTTCCTGCAGGAGACGGGCAAAAAAGCAAGCACGATCAAGACCGACCTCGCGGCGATCCGCTTCTTCCACGACAAAATGGACAACCCGAAATACCGCATCCCAGACAACTCAGAGCTGAATCTGGAGCGCCGGCGCTTCGGCGGCGTGAACCGTACATGGAGCGACGAGGAATTCAACCGCATGATCGGCTGGGCGGTCTCGGAGGGACGCGACGACCTCGCCGTCGCGCTGTACCTTGGCAGGCTCTGCGGCCTCCGCATCCACGAGACCATGAGGATCGACACCGCCATCGCGGAGCGCGCGCTGCGCGAGGACGCCATCACCATCAAAGGCAAAGGCGGCAAGATCCGCACTGTACCCATCGAGGATGAACGTGTCCGCGTCGGTCTAAAACGTATGCTCGACCAAACGGAGCGCGGTCACAAGCTGTTCGTGCCGGACGATATGAAAACCGACGAGGCGATCTATCGGCTCCAGCTTTTCATTCTCAAGCACCGCGACGGTGTTCAGAATGTGGATCGCGAGGCGCATTTGACGTATCACGGTCTTCGGCATACCTACGCCGTCGAGAAGTACAAGGCGCTGATTGCGTCAGGCATGGACGAGCGCGCCGCGCACGTTGCCGTCTCGCGCCTGCTCGGACACGAGCGCGCCGACGTGACCGACATCTATCTCGCGTCGCTCAAAGAGGAAGGAGGCGTCGCTCATGCTGACGAAAACTGACTACAGCAGCATCGCCGACGCTTTCGACGAGCTGACGATCCGCACCAGGCAAGCGTGCGCCCTGTCCGAAGTCATCACCGCCGCGGCGCCGGCTCTGGATGACGGCGGCGACACGCTCCAAACCGCGCTCGGTCTGCTGACCGAGATCCTCGAAGCGAATGACGCCGCAACGGTATCCCTGCAAAAGCGGCTGCTCAACCTTCGGCCGGAATAACCTTCCACAAAGCGCCTGTGCCGCGCAGAAACGGCGCAGGCGCTTTCGACGGGTCGTATAGCCATATGGATTAGCGCCGCTCCAACGGCGCTCCAGAGGGCGAAAACGGCATCAAAATCTAGCCCATCAGTTAGCCCTTAAACGGTCGGTTAGCCCATGTTTAGCCCCTATATTTTTGTTTTCGCTTTGTCAAACCAACTCAAACCTTGGCAAAAGAGAAATCCCAGAAACCCGCATGGTTTCTGGGATTTCGAGGTATATACGGTAAAATCAGCGCTTGCTGAACTGCGGAGCTCTGCGCGCCGCCTTGAGGCCGTACTTCTTGAATCTTTAAGTGATATTTTGCCTGAATTTAGCCATTTATGATGGTTTATCAAAAAAGTTAGCCCATCAGTTAGCCCTTAACGCCTGAGTTTTCACTCTCAGCGCCACCGCCTGAGTCCACAGCTTGGAACGCCCTACTGATCTTCTCTGCCATATCCTCGGGGCGATTATAATTCAGGTGGGCGTAAATGTCCATCGTGATTTTTGAGTTCTCATGCCCGGCCAGATACTGCACCGTCTTAGGGTCGACGCCGGCCATGATGAGGTTGGTGATATAGGTGTGCCGCAGCTGATGTGGCGTCACGGAAAAATCGATGGAGTAAATCACTGTATTGTTGTGCGGCGCCCTCTCGCCGAGCACCGGCGTCACGGTGCGTTTGATCTTCTGCCCGTTCACATAGCGCGTATAGGTGCGTTCCTTGGTGCTGCGGGTGGTGATATACTTCCAGAGTCGCGCCCATTGGGTACCCGACAGCGCCCCGCCGTCCGTCCGATTGGCGATCACAAAGTCCGAGGTCGACGCCGCTTTGACTTCCTTCAGGCACTCGACGAGCTGGGGCGGGATCGGCACGTCGCGGCGCGCCGCCTTGGTCTTGAGTTCGTCGGTGATGACGGGCCGGTTATGAACTGTGTGCCATGACCGGCGCACCCGTATCATCGGCGTTTTCCCGTTTAGGTCGACACAGTCCCATTGAAGCGCGAGGATCTCTTCACGCCGCAGGCCGGCATACAGGCCGAGCATAACAAACGGATACGGCGGCAGCCCGCGCACAGCATCCAGCAGAACCTTCACCTGCGCATCGGTAAGAGCTGTCTTCTCCCCTGCCGGCTTTCCGCCTTTCGGATTGAGGTTCTTACAGGGCGATTTGTCGATAACGTGGCTCTCCTCCGCTGACTTGAAGATCGTCTTGTACAGCATCTGAACGCTGCGATAAATGGAAACAGATTGCTTTGCCGCCTTTGTGATGGCCATGTTTACATCGTCCGGAGTGATCTCGGACATATAGCGGTCACCCATCGGCTCTATGATGTAGATTTTGACCTTGCTGCTGTAGTCCGCCAGAGTAGTCGGTCGAATGTGCGCCGCGTGCATCGTCAGCCATTTCTCCGCATACTCCCGAACGGTTGGGTTCTCTGCGCGGAAGGTCGCGTCCGCGATCTGCCGCCGTGCATCCTCGACCTTCTCCGTCAGCTCCTCGGGCGTCCTTGCATACAATGAAACGCGCTTACCATCCGCATCCGTGATGCGTGTGCGGTAATAGGTGACGCCTTTGATGACCGTCGTGCCGTAGGTCGGCAGCACCTTCTTCGGGCGAGCCATCAGTCGGCGCCTCCTGAGCCGCCTTTATCCAAGAGCTTTTTTACCTCGCGGTCAAAGTCCGATGTGATGCGCTGCGTCTTGTTGAATTCGTCGTATTCTTCCTCGGCCTTCTGAACAGCCTGACGGTGGGAGATGTGCCCCTTATCCGGCAGTATGTCATATCGGCGGAACGTGAGAAACTCATTGACGCTGGCGCTGAACTCCTCCATCGTGAAGGTGTTCTCGCGCTCAATGAGATCCTCGATGTAGTCAAAGTACCCGCTGACCGT
>Ga0256405_10005570_pt1 | contig 21499 bp, 9 predicted proteins | sample RumenRJG_02DNA_FD_189096 | JGI IMG/M metagenome (GOLD analysis project Ga0256405, IMG submission 189096) | Bovine rumen microbial communities from Lethbridge, Alberta, Canada - RJG_02 | ecosystem: Host-associated > Mammals > Digestive system > Stomach > Rumen | place: Canada: Alberta | collected... | reverse complement strand
TCTTCCGGTACTGCCACTGGTATGTGTAAGGAGCAGTCCCGCCGGATGCCGTCACGGTGAAGCTGACCGTTGTTCCGGCCGCCACGGTCTGATCCGCGGGCTGAGCGGAGACGGTCAGGGGCTCGGGAGGCGTCCCCACCGTCAGCGTCGCGATGTCGGAGGTGACCGTCTGCCCGGCATTGTCGGTGACGACGCACCGGTACTGGTATCCGTTGTGCCGCTCCAGCGCCTTCAGGGTGTAGGTCTGCGCTTTTCCGGCGGTGACTATGTCGGTCCACGCGCCGGTGACGGTCTTCCGGTACTGCCACTGGTAGCTGTAGGGCTCCGTTCCGCCCGAGGCTGTCACCGTGAAGCTGGCTTTCGTCCCGGCGTTTACCGTCTGATCGGAGGGATTGGTGACGGTGAGGGGGTCATTCGCCAGGACGGTCACCGCGCAGGAGGCGGTCTTTCCGCCGGAGTTCGTCGTCACGGTAATCGCCGCGGTCCCGGGAGCGACTGCCGTCACAGTGCCGTCGGACGAGACAGAAGCGATATGCGCGGCGTCGGAGGACCATGTCACGCTCTTGTTCGTCGCGTTGGAGGGCGTGATGGTAGGAACCAGCGTGACGGCCTCTCCGACGTTGAGCGTTTTGGATGTTATATTCAACGCAACATCTGTAACAATTATTTCATCACTAACAACAAATTGATATGGAACTCCGCCGTTGCTGAATCCGGAACTATTTCCCGCTCGGACAATCAGTGTATAATTTCCCTCTGATGTCGGTGCTGATGTAAAAGATGTGTTGTCTCCTCTGTTAAGACTATACAGTTGAACCCCATCTTTCCATAAGTATACCCAATACTCCGACGCTGTACGCACAGGATCCCAATAAAACGTGATATATTCGGATGTAGTATATCTTGCTTTTTCACTGCGTATATTAGCCGGACTTTCCGGCGGATCATCAGTAACAATAAACTGATATGGTGTTCCGCCATTACTGTATCCACAACTATTACCTGCTCTGACAATCAATGTGTAATCTCCGACCGAAGTTGGTGCGGAAGTAAAAGTAGTGTTATTCCCTCTGTTCAAACTATACAGCTGAACACCGTCTTTCCACAAGTATACCCAGTATTCAGTTGCCGTGCTGACAGGATCCCAGTAAAAATCGATCGATTCACTGGAATTGTACACTTTTTTATCGCTCCTTATGTTTGCGGGACTATCCGGGGGAGCTGTTACATCCGAACGCAAACTTGCCGAAGGGCTCATAATAAACTCGCCGCTGGAATTCAGCCATCCGTTGATTGTTCCTTTGCTCAGAACTCTGGTGCCGATAATGCAGAAATACTTCCCTGCATTCCAGTTGCATTCAATGATTGAGATATTGTCTCCTTCTACCTTATAAACAACAACTGTATGTGCAGTCGTGCCACTGGAGTAATAGTGGATTAAATCACCCGGCTGATAATCATACTGAAAATTGGCATATCCTGTTGTCTTATTGAAGTCACTGGAAGAGGTTGTCCGAAATATGACATATTCCATGTAGTCGGCAAACCCCCAACACTGCGCCTCACCTCTGCTTACTCCTGTAAAATTATTGGACGTACAACCATTTGCTCGTAAATGCGAATACCCGCTCGGAATGGAACAGGCATGCGTCGTTGTGGCACCGAGATAATCCCCGTTGTCAACCATCTGTTTCAGTGTTGCAGTGCTTGTGATATTGGCGTTCCAATACCGGCCGTCACATTGGCTGAGATAGTCTTCCACAATCTGTGTGATTTGCGAAGTGGTCCTTTGCACTGCCGTCAACTCGTCCACTGCCGGCAGTTTGGCAAAGCCTGTTTCGAATACCGGGTCTGCTTCGTCAAACCGGTTCTCTTCAAAATCCCAATTCGCATTTGCATCGGGGATGCGAGGCAGATTTTCATCATCGGGAAATTCACTTTCCCATAAATCGATACTGCCTTCCGTATCTTCCTGCATCTCTCCCGCATGTGCGGCGGAGACCAACCCCAGCCCCAGCCCCATCACCTGCACAGCGGCGAGGATCGCGGCCAACAGTTTTCTGAACCTCATGTCTGCCTCCATTTGGTTTTAATTAATCAAAGCAATTAATAAATACTAAAAAACTTTATTGCTTTAATTTTATTATAACAGATATACGCAGCGCAGTGTGTGAATATCTGATTTCTATAACGTGAATAATATATGAACCAAATATCAGATTCCTTCCTTGCCATGACCGCTCCCATCGAACTTCCCCGTCCTTCTCATCGACCTCCCTCCTCCTTCGGACTTTTGCGGCGAGTTTCGCGTTTTGTCTTGACTTGACCCCGGGAACCCGGTATAATATAGGTTAGGATTTTGTACCCATCACCAACAGTCTTCAAGGAGCGATCGTATGTACGAAAACGGCAAGATTTACATGGGCCTCTCCGATCCGGACCGGGAGAAGGTCTACATGCACCTGTCCCAGGCCAACCGCCACGGTCTCATCGCGGGCGCGTCCGGCACCGGCAAGACCATCACCATGAAGGTCATGGCGGAATCCTTCTCCGACGCCGGCGTCCCCGTCTTCCTCTGCGACGTGAAGGGCGACGTCTCCGGCCTCTGCGAACCCGGCGCGGACAATGCCGGCATGCAGAAGCGCATCGACAAATTCGGCATCCGCGACACCTTCGCCTACAAATCCTACCCCGTCACCTTCTGGGACATCTACGGCAAGGGCGGCCATCCCATCCGCACCACCGTCTCCGACATGGGTCCGGAGATCCTCTCCCGCATCCTCGGCCTGACGGAGGTCCAGGAGGGCGTGCTCAACATCATCTTCCGCATCGCCGACGAGCACGGCCTGGCCATCATCGACCTGAAGGACCTGCACGCCATGATCCAGTACGTGACGGAGAACCGGGCCGAGTACTCCCAGAAGTACGGCAACATGGCCCCCCAGTCCCTCTCCGCCATCACCCGGGCGCTGATCCCCCTGGAAAATCAGGGCGGCGACGATTTCTTCGGCGAGCCCATGCTGGACGTCACCGACTGGATCCGCACCGACGCCTCCGGCCGCGGCATGATCAACCTGCTCCACGCCGTGGAGACCGTCAAGTACCCCAAGCTCTACGCCGCCTTCCTGCTGTGGATGATGGCCGAGCTGTTCGAGAACCTGCCCGAGGTCGGCGACCCGGAAAAGCCCACCATCGTCTTCTTCTTCGACGAGGCGCACCTGCTCTTCACCGACGCGCCGAAGTCCCTGGTCCAGAAGATCGAGCAGACCGTGAAGCTGATCCGCTCCAAGGGCGTCGGCATCTACTTCGTGACCCAGTCTCCCTCCGACGTGCCGGATTCCGTCCTGGCCCAGTGCTCCAACCGGGTCCAGCACGCTCTCCGCGCCTACACGCCCGCCGAGCAGAAGGCGGTCCGCACGGCGGCTCAGACCTTCCGGGCCAATCCCGCCTTCAAGACCGAGCAGGTCATCATGGAATTGGGCACCGGCGAGGCCCTGACCTCCTTCCTGGATGAATCCGGCATCCCCCAGATCGTTCAGAAGACCGCCATTATCTGCCCCCAGTCCCTCATGGCTCCCTGCTCAGAGGCCACCAAGAACCGCGTGGTCGCCCAGTCCCAGTTCGGCTACAAGTACAACACCCCCATAGACAACGAAAGCGCCTACGAGCTGCTGGAGAAGAGAGCCGCGGAAAAGGCCGAGCTGGCGGAGATCGAGCGTCAGAAGGCGGAGCTTGAGGCGGAACGGCAGCGTCTGGAGGCAGAAAAGGAAAAGGCCGCCCGGGAGGCTGAAAAGGCCGCTCAGAAGGAAGCCGAAAAGCGCGAAAAGGAGGAGGCCAAGAAGAAGGCCGCCGCCGACAAGAAAAAGGAGCGCATCAAGGCCAAGCTGGAATCCCAGGTGATCTCCACCGGCGGACAGCTTCTCAGAAAGGGGCTGTTCGGGATTTTGTTCCGGAAGTGATCCGCGCCGACACCGCCATATATTTCAGGAAAGGAATGATATAATTATGATGAAAAGCAAACTCAGCCGCATCCTGCTGTCCGTCTCCGCCGCCGCTCTCGCCGCGCTGATGATGACCGTGGCCGCCTCAGCCGACGGATACAGCCGGTCCCGGACCTACGACGGACGGTTCTCCGACGTGATGAACGGATCCTGGTACTACCGCAACGTCGCCGACGCCTACGAATACGGCCTCATCGACGGCAAGAGCGCGGACACCTTCGATCCCGACGGCTCCCTGACCGTGGCCGAGACCATCAAGCTGGCCTCCGTCTGCAATCAGCTCCTGACGAAGGGATCCGTGGACGACTCCGCCTTCGCCCTGGAGAACGCCGCCCACTGGTACGACGGCTACGTGGCCTACGCGGCTCAGCGCGACATCGTCACCGAGCCCTACGAAGACTACGGCGCCGCCGCCACCCGCGGAATGGTTGCCGTCCTGTTCTCCCGTGCCATCCGCGGCGCAGGCGTAACGCCCGCCGAGCTGAACGTGGTGGAATTCGGCGACATTCCGGACGTGGATTCCTCCGCCTGGTACGCCACCTCCGTCTACCGCCTGGCCCGCTGGGGCATTCTGGTGGGCGACGAATGGGGCCTGGTCCACGCCGACTCCACCATCCGCCGCAGCGAGATGTCCGCGGTGGTCACCCGTGTGATCGATTCCTCCGCCCGCGTCCGCATCGCCGGCCGGGAGAACACCTCCGGATCCGCGGTCCAGCCCGAGGTTCCCGCCGCCTCCGACGCCCTGGTCCTCTACGCCGGAACCAACGAGGCGAAGGGTCTCACCGGCATCGCCGGATTTGCCGCCGACGTGACCGTGAAGGACGGCGCCGCCTCCGTGAACGCGAACTACTCCCTGGATCTGGTGAACCAGCTGACCGTGGAGCGGGACAGTGTCTCCTTCCGTCTGCGCAAGGGCTCCGGCTACGAGGCCTTCGAGGTCCTGCGCGCCGAGCTGGAGAAGGCCGCCGTGGGAGCCAACGGTTCCGCCCTCCGCTCCGGCGTGGACGTGTACACCCGCGTCAACGAGCTGCTCTACCTCTGGGCCGACGGCGAGCGCGTCACCATCTCCGGCCTGTGGTACGCCGACCACGACGGATACACCACCTACGCCTTCTACTTCGACGAGGCCCTGACGCCCGAATCCGTCAGCCGCTGGCAGCTGGTGTGCGGCACGCCCGGCTCCGACACCCTGAAGCTCTGCGGCATGGACGCGGTGGCCTCCCTGGTGGAGAACGCCTACGGCGTCCAGGTCTCCGGCGAGATCGCCCAGGCCGTCGCGGAAGCCGCCGGATCTGAGGCCGCTCCCGACAACAGCGTGTACACCGACGCCATCGACGCCGCCAAGTCCACCGCCTCGAAGATCTCCTTCGAGTACGAGGCTGACCGCTGCTACATTCTCTACGGCGCGGGCCTCTACGGAACCGGCGCGGACGACTACCGGCTGATGTTCATCTTCCGGGACGGCACCTCCCAGACCGTGTATGAGGGCAAGGTGACCGCCATCCGGGTCAACTCCGCCGGCAGCGTGCTGTACTACAACACCACCGCCCCCGACGGCCGCGAGATCCAGCACGGCGTCAACTTCGACTGATCCCGAACCAGAATCCATATCCGTGTCCGCTCTTCCCGACGGGAGGAGCGGACGTTTTTACATCCATTTCCGTTCACATTTTATTTATCTTATCGAAATAATTTATTTACACCAAAGCCTCTGTTCCGTGATATAATTTGACCAATTTATACCGCCCGGAGCCATCGCGTTTTGCCCCATGTCCGTATTGACAGATCCATTCCATCAACAGAAGGAGCAAACCATGAAAGCCAAGAAAATCCTGGCCGTACTTCTCACGGCGGCCCAGCTGTTCGGCGCCGCGGCGTTCGCATCCGCGGATGAGCCCGCCGACGTCCGCCTTGCCGAGACCGCATTCACCCCGACAGTGACCGACGCAGTCACGGCCGAACCGGCGCTCATCCCGGCTGAATCCGGATTCGACCACGGAAAACCCGCTTATCCGGAAATCCCGGCGGAGGAGCTGACCGTCGAGATTCCCGCCGAAATGCCGCTTCCCGTCCTTCCCGGGCAGGACCTGGTACAGGACCCGGCGGAAAGAGAGGCCGCTCTCGAGAAGCTGAAGGAGGCTGAACGGCAGCTCCACGGCGGCACAGTCGGATGCGACGTCTATATTCCTCCCTTCGGGGATCTGTCCAGGGCGAAGGATCTGCTTTCCTCCGCCTTCGATCTGCAGAACCTGTACTCGGACTCCGTCCTGGTGTACTCCACGGAGGATGCCGTCCAGGCGATCCGCGACGCCATGGTTGCGCATCAGGATCATGTTTTGGTGGAGATCGAGCACGTGAACGGCGGACCCGCCGACGACTGGTACGCAGCCGAGTACGACGCGTGGTACGATTACGTCGACAACAATGTGACCAAAGAGGTCCTGTCTCATACCGGCGTCCCCACCGAAGGGGATTACCTCCGCAGCCAGTCATGGTTCGGCTTTATTTACGGGACGTCCTACGCTTCCGTAAACAACCACGCCGTGACCTATATCAGCGGCTCGTTCGAGTATCAATCTACTGCCGACGACGAAGCACAGATGGACATCCGTGTTCCCGAGGTCATCTCCTCCTTTGGGTTCGACGCCCAGACCACCGATTTTCAGAAGGTGGCGGTCATTCACGACTACATCTGCAGTCATGTGACGTATGACTATGAGCATCTGGACGATACCTCCTACCTGAAGAAGTACTCCGCCGCCGCCGCCCTGCTGGACGGTACCGCGGTCTGCAACGGGTACGCGGCCCTGTTTTACCGGCTCTGCCTGGAGGTCGGCGTGGACGCGCGGTATGCCAAGGGCGAGGCCGGAGGGTATCACGCGTGGAACATCGTGAATCCCGGCGACGGCCTGTATTACTATATCGACACCACCTGGGACGCCGGCGATCCGGTAAGTTACAGGTACTTCCTCAAGGGCTCGGACAACTTCTGCACGGATCACGCCAACGACGAGGATACATGGGAAGCGTTCGGCTCACAATACACCATTTCCGCTTCGGACTGCCCCATGTCCCTTTCCGTGTACTCCGGCTCCTGCGGCGACAACCTGACCTGGACGGTATACAGCAACGGACTCCTGGAAATCACCGGAACGGGACCGATGTACGATTATGCAGGCGACGACAGCAACCGCGCTCCCTGGCACGATATACGCGCCAGCGTAAACAACCTCAGCCTCAGCGACGGAGTCACATACATCGGCTCCTGCGCTTTCCTGCACACATATAATCTGGTCGAAATCTCTTCGTTCCCGGACAGTCTGGAGGAAATCGGCCCGAATGCGTTTTACTACTGCACGTCTCTGGACGGGACTCTGTTCTTCCCCGACACCCTTGATTATTTAGATTTCCACGCCTTTCAGTACTGCACGAGTCTGACCTCCGCCGCCTTCATCGGAAACGCTCCGGTCTATTTCGGAACCGGCGTTTTCGATTCCTGCGCGGACGGCTTTACAGTGAACTGCTACGAGAACTGCGCGGACAGCTTCACGTCGGACAGCGCCTATGACGCCGACGCGGGTACCTGGCACGGCTATCCGCTGGTCATCCTCTCTCAGCCCGGACCGGTCGACAATGTCGTCGCGGAGGGCCAGTGCGGTCCCGATGTGTACTGGACCCTTTTCGACGACGGCCTTCTGGAGCTGAACGGCACGGGTCCCATGTATGACTACAGTTATAACGACCAGTCCTATTACCCGTACCGTGATCAGATCCATTCGGTACGGATCTGCGAAGGCGTTACAACCGTCGGCGCGAGTGCCTTCCTTCAGTATTACGGAATTAACCAACTGTATGATCTTCCTTCCACGCTGACTTCCATCGGGGACGAAGCGTTCCGGTACAACTATTTCGGCGGTACGGTCCGGATCCCCGCTGCCGTCAGCTATATCGGCAGAGAGGCCTTCTCATTGTGCACCAATGTCACGGAATACGTTGTCGCTTCCTCAAATCCGTATTTTGCTTCCATAAACGGGTGCATTTACACGAAGGATTACTCCGAACTCGTCCAGTACCCCTGCGGCAGAACCGGTGAACTCTCCCTGCACAACAATGTGAAGGTCATCCGTACGCATGCCTGCGCCGGCACATGGGGCAGGCTCACGGGAAATCTGAATCTGCCGGAAGGCCTGGAGGTCCTGGAAGATTCCGCGTTCTGGCGCTGCACCGGCCTGACGGGCGAACTGGTTCTTCCCTCCACCCTGCGGGAGATCGGGGAATGGGCATTCATGGGATGTCCGTTTACCGGAGATCTGATCATTCCGGCCGGCGTTCAGTTCATCGGACCGATCGCCTTTTCCGAATGCGACGGCATTACTTCCGCCGTTTTTGAAGGCCCCGCTCCCTCGACGTCCGAATTGTCCGAATATCTCCAGTATGGCATTTTCGGCAACCGTTCCGATACCGATTTCACCGTGTACTGTTACGCGGAATACGCGGACACCTTCACCTCCGGCGATCACTACGACGACTCCGCAGGTACCTGGAACGGCTATCCGCTGGTCATTTACAACGACGCTCCCGTCAGCATCGACGTACACCCGGAGGATCAGACCGTCCTGCCCGGAGAGACCGCCGTCTTCTCCGTCTCCGTCTCCGGCGGCTGTGAGCCCTACCGCTACCAGTGGCGGTACCGCGCCGGTCCGAACGGCACGTGGACCGATGTCTCCGCGGCCTCCGGAAGGACGGATACCTATTCCCTCGTCGCCCAGGCGCGGCATAACGGATACCAATACTTCTGCATTGTCACCGACGCATACGGAGACGCTGTGAATTCCGATATCGCAACCCTGACCGTGACGTCTCCCCTGACCATCACATCCCAGCCGGAAAATCAGAACGTCACGCCAGGCTCAACGGCAACGTTCTCCGTCTCCGTCTCCGGCGGCATTCCTCCTTACGCCTTCCAGTGGCAGTACCGGACCTCCTCGAGCGGCACATGGACGAACGTTTCCGCCGCCTCCGGAAAGACGCCGAACTACACCTTCACTGTTCAGGCGCGTCACAATGGATACCAGTATCGCTGCAAAATCACCGACAAGGCGGGCTCCTCCGTCATCACCAACATCGTAACCCTGCATGGATCCCCCCTGACCATCAACTCACAGCCTCAGGACCTGACCGTGAGCGCGGGGCAGACGGCCTCCTTCTCCGTCACCGCTTCCGGCGGAACCGCTCCCTATTCCTACCAGTGGCAGTCCCGTACAAGTCCGAGCGGCTCCTGGGCCAATGTTGCCTCCGCCTCCGGGAAGACGGATACCCTGACCTTCACCGCCCAGACGCGGCACAACGGCTTCCAGTACCGCTGCAGAATCACGGACACGGCGGGTCAGTCGGTCGAATCCTCTTACGCCACCCTGACCGTCGGCGGACCTCTGATCATCACGTCCCAGCCCGCGGATCAGACCGTCTCCGCGGGAGAGAAGGCGTCCTTCACCGTCACACCCTCCGGCGGAACCGCTCCCTATTCCTACCAGTGGCAGTACCGCAAATCCGCCTCCGGCGCGTGGACCGCCGTCTTTACCGCCGGGAAGGCGCAGACCTATTCCGTCACCGCCGCACTCCGGCACAACGGCTATCAGTACCGCTGCATGGTCACCGACTCCGCCGGTCAGTCCGTCACCTCCTCCATCGCAACCCTCACCGTGGGCTCTTCCCTGATTATCACCGAACAGCCTCAGGACAGGAACGTGCAGGCCGGAGATACGACCTTCTTCTCCGTCACCGTTTCCGGCGGAACCGCTCCCTATTCCTACCAGTGGCAGTACCGCAAATCCGCCTCCGGCGCGTGGACCAATGTCTCCGCCTATTCCGGCAGGACCGCGACCTACAAGCTCACCGTCGAAAACCGCCACAACGGATTCCAGTACCGCTGCGCGGTCACGGATGCCGCCGGACAGTCCGTCACTTCCTCCATCGTCACCCTGACCGTCCGATCCCTGACGATCTCCTCCCAGCCCTCGGATGTGACCGTCGCCGCCGGAAAGACCGCCGTCTTCACCGTCTCCGTCTCCGGCGGGACCGCGCCCTACTCCTACCAGTGGCAGTATCTTACGCCGACCGCCTCCGCCTTCGTCAACGTCACCGCGGCATCCGGCAAGACAGCGTCCTACTCCCTCACCGTTCAGGCGCGGCACGACGGCTACCGGTACCGCTGCATCGTCACGGACGCCGCCGGACAGTCCGTGATCAGCAAGGATGTCCGTCTGACCGTCTCCGGCGCCCCGGCAGCCCTTGCGATCACCGCGCAGCCCGTCAGCCAGGTCGTCACGGCCGGAACCTCCGTCACCTTCTCCGTCGGAGTCAAGGGCGGTACGGCTCCCTACTCCTACCAGTGGCAGTATCTGAAGCCGGGGGCATCCGCGTGGGCCAACGTCACCGCCGCCTCCGGAAAGACCGCGAGCTACACCCTGACGGCCCAGACGCGCCACGACGTGTACACCTACCGGTGCACCGTCACAGACTCCGCCGGACAGTCCGTTGTCTCCTCCGCGGCGGTCCTGATGGTGAACGCCGGCAAGAGCACCACGCCTCCCGACATCGACCCGGATTTCGGAGCGGACTTCCCCGTTCTCGACCTGACGCCCGAAGAGGAAGCGCTCTGGGATCTCGGGGAGCTGAACGAGGCGGATCTGAAGGTCCTCGCGCCGGTTGAAACGTCCTCCGTCGGTCTGAATCTCAGCGCTTCGGCCGAGATCATAACCTTCACCGCCGACTTCGGCGACGAATCCTCGGCGTTCTTCGGCGACCTGTCCGTCTACGATTTCGATCCCGCCGCCGACACGGCGGAGTTCGACGACACGGTGTCCGAATAAGTCCGTATAGCCATCTGCCCGTCTTCCCTTCCCGGGGAGGCGGGCTTTTTTTCCGGTCCGCAGGGCGGTCCATCGGGCGGACGCCTCCATTCGGACACCGGCGCTGTTCCCGGAGCGCAAAAAAGGGGCTGTCGCATCAACTCCTGAAAATGGAGAAATGCGACAGCCCTGTTGTGCTTCAAAGGTGTTCGTTATTCTTTTTCTCCTTTATCGAGGAGCCGCGCATAAATGCGCAAAAAGAACCAAAAAGAGGAACTCTCTGGAAGTCCTGGGTGTTCCGGACTCTGCCGGGTTTCATCAAAGATGAAACCCAGTCGGGCTCAGGGCGTTGCCCCGACACCCTACCACCTTTTGAAAAAGGTGGACCAAAACTTTTGGATTGTTTTGCGACAGCCCGCTTTTCGTTTTGTTGACGGTCCGGAAGCGGGATCCGTTCATCCCTTCTTCGCGGCGTCCAGCTTGGCCTGCTGTCTCGGGGGGATGGGCTTGTCGCTGATTTCTCCGGCCTTCTCCAGAGCGATCCGGGTCATGAGCGGTCCCACCAGCTCGTACACCAGCACGGCGAACAGGGAGACGTTGCGGACGATGATGCCGGGCTCGCCCAGACTCATGGCGGTCAGGGACATGCCCAGGGACACGCCCGCCTGAGGGAGAAGCGTAATGCCCAGGTATTTCTGAATGGTGGGCTCGCAGTGGGTCATCCGGGCCGCGAACTTCGCCCCCTCGATCTTGCCGAGGGACCGGAACAGGATATAGACCGCGCCCGCCAGAATGATGGCCCAGTCGCTGAACACCTTGAACTCCAGCCCCGCGCCGGAGAGGACGAAGAACAGCACCAGAATGGAGCCGGACCAGCGGTCCATGAGCCCCATGAGCTCCTCCTGGAAGGCGCAGAGGTTGCAGAACACCGTGCCCATCATCATGCACACCAGCAGGGAGGAGAAGCCGATCGTCACGTGTCCCGCGGGGATCTCCAGCTGGGACAGGGCCACCGCCAGAAAGACGAAGGTCACGGAGATGCTCATGCGCTTGGAGCGGGACAGGAAGAACTGCTCGGAGAGATGGAAGGCCAGTCCCAGGAGAGTCCCGAGGATCAGCGAGGCGACCACCTCCACCAGCGGATTCACGATCACCGACACCAGATCCACGGCTCCGTGCTCCAGGGCCTTGGCGATGCCGAAGGACACGGCGAACACCACCAGACCCACCACGTCGTCCAGCGCGACGATGGGCAGGAGCAGGCGCGTCAGAGGGCCGTCCGCCTTGTACTGCTTCACCACCATGAGCGTGGCGGCAGGAGCGGTGGCGGTGGCGACGGCTCCCAGGGTGATGGCCGCGGACAGGGGGAACCGGTCGGGCATAAGGAAGTGGATGACGCAGAGGGCGATGTCCACCAGCACCGTGGCAGTCATGGCCTGGAAGACCGCGACCACCACGACCTTCTTGCCCATGTGCTTCAGATCCTCCATCCGGAATTCACTGCCCATGGCGAAGGCGATGAAGCCCAGGGCCGCGTCGCAGATGATGTCGTACCGGGCCACATCCTCGGAGGACACGAACCCGATGCCGGGGATCCCCAGCCGCCCCAGGCAGTAGGGACCGATCAGAATGCCCGCCACCAGATAGGCGGTAACGGCGGGCAGGTTTTTCAGCTTCGTCAGGCGGGACATGAAAAGACCCGCGAACATGGCGACGGACAGCGCCAGCAGTGTCTGCATAGTTTACCTCACAATGTTATTCGAATTCTGTCCCGGACTCCCGGTCCGAAAAAGCTCGGCTTGCCTCCGGGCTGAATCCGCATCAAACAACGCTGTCCATTATACTCCCCGGGAGGCGTCATTACAAGAGGTAATATGACAGAAAAACCGCCCTCCGCATCCTCCGAATATGGAAAAGATGAAGCGGCGGGCATTCTGTGCTCCAATCACGCCTCCCGCACCGACAGCGGCCTGCCCCACGGTCTGGAGAGACGGTCCCGTGCAAAATCCGGATCGTACAGCCAGTCCCCGCAGGCGCTCCGGCTGACGAACAGGGGCATCCGGGTGTGGATCCGCGCTGCCTCTCCCTCGGCCGGAGCCGTCAGGATCACGTGCCGTCTTCCGGGATCTCCCGCAGCGCGCCGCGTCTCAGCATCCGGCCTCCCCGGGATCATGGCGGCGGAGGAAAAGCAGGCGTACGCGCTCTTCGGATCCGGAGCGTTTTCCCGGAGCAGCGCCCCGTCGTCCTCCTCCAGCCCGCAGAGATACAGGAGATCCCCCGCCCCGTCCGCGATCCGGTATTTCACCCCGCCGGACCACTCGTAATAGGCGGACACCGGGACGAGCACCCGACGCAGACGATCCTCCGGCTCCCCGCGGAACGCGCCCGCGAACCGGCTCCTGCCGCAGACGGTTTCCGCCCGGAGATTGATGAAGGTCTTCCGTCCGCCTCCCCGGTCCGGTTCGGGCACGGTCAGCTCGCCATCCGCCTCCATCCGCAGCTGAGCGGCCGCGCCGGTCTTCTCATCGCCGCGGTTCTGAGGGAGCGTGAGTCCCCACCGGGAGAGATGCGCCCGCACCCGGATCCGGGATCCGTACAGCACCGGCTGGACCGTTCCGGGGTAGACCTCGCCCTGCTTCAGATACCGCGCCGCGCTCCCCTGCTTCTCCATATCCAGGATCTCCCCGATCTCGTCGTCGTCCACCCAGGACTCATACCGTCCGCACATGTCTTACGCTCCCCTCTGCCCGGCAATCATCTGTTCAATCGATCGCCGGATTCATCTTTTTCTCTATTATAATATAGAACTTTTGTTTTGTCAATAGCGATTCTCAAATTTCCCGCCGTTCTTTCCCGCAAAAAACCGGCCCCGCCCCGATTAAAGGGCAGAGCCGGATTTCTCAGCTCAGATCACGGTTTCACGGAGCGTGTGTCCCGTCCGATCCGCCTGTGCTCAGTGTCTCTTCTTCGTCAGAGCGAAGCCGCCGAGGGAGATCACGGAAGCCACAGCCGCCAGGATGCCGAAGTCGAAAGTGTTGGGAGCCTCGGCCTTCTGGTCGAGAGTCTCGTCCACGTTCGCCTCAGCCTTGTCGCCGAACAGGGTCAGCTCGGAGACCTGGAAGGTGCCGGAAGCAGTGCCGTCCGCCGTGAACTTCACGTAGGACACGCCGTCCGCCTTGCCTTCACCGGCATAATAGGTGAAGTTGGTCTCTTCGAAGAAGCTGTCGTCGCCTTTGGCCAGCTCGGTCCAGTTCTCGCCGTCCGCGGAGACGGAGATGGTCCAGGCGTTGGGAGATCTGCCGTTGTAGTCCGCGTTGTCGTTGGCCGTCGCCATGGTGAAGCCGGTGATGTTGTAGGTGCCGTCCAGCTTGGCAATGGCTTCCGCCGGGAACACGTTGGTGCAGAACTTGGTGGAGGTTTCGCCGTCGAACAGGTTCTCGGGACCTTCTCCGCCGAAGCTCTCGGTGCCGGAGACGAACTCGTAGCCGGTGATGACGTTCTTGCCGTCAGCGGCAGCGTTCACGTCCGCCAGACCGCGGGATTCGGTTTCGGGTTCCGCGGCAGCCGCGCCCTTGGTGAAGGGCAGGGCGAAGGTGGTGTCGATCAGCTCGCCGTTCGCGTCCAGCGCGTAGAACTTCAGGGTGTGCGCGCCGTCGCCCAGGCCGGAGACGTCCACCGCGATCTCGAAGCCTTCCGCAGCCTCGCTGATGGCGGCCTTGACGTCGGGTCTGTCCACGATGTAGTCCGCGGACTTCACGGCCTCGCCGTCATCCACGGTGTAGGCAAAGCCGGTGATCGGGGTGCTGATGTAAGCCCAGCCGCGGACCGTCAGATCGGCGATGTCGCCTTCCACGGGATTGTCCGCCAGCCAGCCGTCCGCGCCGCCGTTGACCATCATCTCGCCGTCCACGAAGATGTTGTCCCAGGACTTGTTCAGAAGCTCGGTCGGACCGGCCTCAGCCGCCGCAGGACCGGCCACAAGGGTCGCAACCTGACCGTCGGTGTAGGCGCCCGCCCAGATGCCGCCGCCGAACTCCACGATGTGGGAAGCGCCGGCGCTGTAGTCGGAGGTGGTGTGCACGTTGGCCGCGTAGTTCAGAATGAACTGGCTGCCCTCCGCATAGGTGAGGGTGTCGGTGCGGTCAAGGAAGGACCACGGAATACCGAACTCGTAGAAGATGTGTCCCGTCGCCTCGTCGCGCTTGACGGCGTAGTTGTAGGGGCACTCGTCGAACCAGAAGTTGTCGGCGCTGGAGTCCTTGATGTCGGCGGGGCTGGAGACCTTCCAGACCGGAATGTTCTCGTCCGCCAGGGCAATGCCGATCTCGAAGCGCTGGTCGTCGGTGTAGGAGCCGTCCGCGGTGCCCAGAAGAGCCACGTAGCCGGCCGGGCCGATGCCCATGTCGATGGCCTGCGTGTCGAAGATGGGTTCATACTCGGGCGTTTCCACGTCCAGAAGCATGTAGAAGTAGTTGTCGTCCCATGCGGTGTAGGAGGTTCCCTTGATGGTCTTGTCCGCGTCGTAGTCGGTGCGGAAGCCGTCGGAACCGTAGAAGTCGTGCAGCTTGGCATAGCCGTCGTCCACGTCGCCGTCCATGACCATGGGGGTCGCGGTCTTCGGGATCTGCAGGCTGCCGTCCGCGCCGGTCTCCACCACGGCTCTTTCGCCGGCGGCGGCGGGAGCGGCGGTTTCGGTTTCGGCGGGAGCCTCGGCAGCAGCGCCGCCGGGAGCCGCAGTCAGGGTCACCAGACCGCCCATGTCGTAGATGTCGTTCATCAGGCCCTGGCCGTACTGAACGATGGCGTGACCGGAATCGGTGGTGAAGGTGATGATGTAGTTGAAGAACCACTTGTGGCCGACGGAGAAGTCAACCTCGCCGGTGCGGTCGATCTGGTCCCAGGGCATCTTCACTTCGTAGTAGGTGTAAACGCCGTCGTTCACCACTTCGAAGTCGAAGGGGCAGGTGTCGTAGATGGCGTAGGCGCCGGAGTTGTCCCGGTACTGCTCCGGAACGGAACCGGTGTACTTCCACTCCTTGGTGTCCTCGATGGAGCGGTTGAAGCTGCACTGCATGACGTAGAGGTCATTCTCGGGCAGGTCGTTCACCGGAGGCGTGGCCAGCAGGGCCAGGTACATGGAGGAGTAGTTGGATCCCGGAGGATCTGCTTCGCCGTTCTGCGGGAAGTAGTCTTCCTCTTCCACCTTGAAGAAGGCGTAGAAGTTGTCCTTGTCCCAGGTGCCCCACGCTTCACCCTTGGCTTCGTGGGCGGCATCCTCGTTGTCGTACCACATGGCCTCGTCGGGCGCGTAGAAGTCGTGGATCTTCACATAGCAGTCGTCCAGCTTGCCGTCGATGACGGGAGCGGTGTTGGTGCCGGGCAGCTGAATGTCGTCGTAATCGCCGGTCTTGCCGACGGTGGCCAGAGCGGGCTTTTCGCCGGAAGACGCCGGAGCGGCAGCCCCTTCGGAAGCTCCCTCACCCAGCAGAACAAGCGTATTCCAGTTATCGTCCGCCGTCTGCCAAGCGTTGTCCTGGCCTTCGCCCGTGAAGACCTGATACTCACGGGTCGTGGAATCGTCGTCCGCGTCGTCGTTGATCGCGGTCACAAAGGGGATCGCAGCGTCCGCCGCGGGCTTGTAATCATCGCCCCACGGGATCGCCACTTCGACATTCCAGCCCGCGTCCGTGATCTTATACGCCTTCTGCGCGTCTTCCACGTACAGGGTCCTGTGCAGGCCGACGCCGGCAAATTCCTCGAAATAAGGACCGAAGGTGTACTGTCCGGCGTTGATCGATTCGAGCGCGCCGTCCTCACCCTCGAGGTTGATGTAGAACTCCGCGCTGTCGCTGCGGTAGTCGAGCGTGGAATCATCCTCTGCCGTAACAGCTCCGTCCTTGACGAGAATGATCAGATAGAGGAAATCGTTGTCCCATGCGGCATATACTTCGCCGCTTGCGGTATCGGCGTCCGCCCCCACGTTCACCGGGATCGCGGCGGCAGTATAGGCGCCGTCCTTTTCGCCGTCGACGGTGATAGCCTTGTTCGGCGCGTAGGCTGCCTTGAAGGTGGAAGAGTCGGCGGCAGCGTCAGCGGCCGGAGCGGCGGAAGCAGCCTGCGCGGGGCCGAGGGTGACCTGGGCCATGTTCTCCGCGTGCTTGCCGGCGCCGGTGCAGCCTTCGGCCAGCTGGATGTGCACGTAGTCCTGGCCTTCGCCGATGGACCACACGAACGTCGTGTTGAAGCCGTTGCCTTCCTTGTAGCCGGTGTTGTCTTCATCGGCGAAGGCTTCCCACGGAACTCTCGTTTCGTAGGTCAGGGTGTTGCCGTCCAGCCACACCTTCGCGTCGTCGGTAGTCGGCGTGTAGCCGCTGCCGCAGCCGTCCGCCCAGACGTTGAACAGGATGTCGCCCGTGTCGGAAGACAGGCCGACGCCGTACTCAAGTCTGTACTCGGACGCGACTTCGTCGAAGTTCGCGTAGTTGAACTGGATGCATCCGGAATACCACATGGAGGCGGGATCGCCGTCCCAGAGGCATTCGTGTCCCTTGGTCACTTCGTACCGGGACGCGGCGTAGACGTAGGTCTCGTCCCAGCTCATGTAGAGCTCGGGGGTCACGCTCTTCGCGTACTCGAGACCTGCATCCGTGTCGTTGTCGTTGATCGCGTAGGAGATCCAGGACGGATCCATCTCGACTTTGTAATACTCGCCGTCGGAGATCTGTCCGTCCGCGTTCCACGCGGTGGTCTGCTTGCCGATGGTGAACTTCACCTCGCCGAAGGCTTCTTCCGGCTCCCAGTAAGCCGAAACGACCACGGCGAGAGAAACGATCATCATGCAGCAGAGCAGCACTGTCATCAGTTTCTTCATAAACGCATACTTCCTTTCGCAGATTCAGACGGCCTTGCCGGTCAGGGCATGCCGCCCGTCGGGACTGTTTTCCTCAAAAGAGGAACCGATTCATTATAACACATAGTTCACAATTTGAAAACCGTTTTTTTATACAAAAATATTAATCTCAATCTGTGCAAGATGCTCCGGCCAGCTTCCGGAAGGTCCCGGTCCATTCTGCGGGCCATTTGCAAAACCGTCCCTTTGACCGATTTCCCTCAAAAAACGGCCCGGACAAATCCGGGCCGCAGTTTTTGTATAATTATTCATTCGGTGAAATCCCCGGAGACGGGGCATGCCTGTTCATGGGCGCCGCCCCCTTCCGAAAGCGTTTCCGTCCGGGTCAGTTTTCCTTCTTTTCCGGCTTGATGAGGCCGTAGCTGCCGGCGTTGCGCTTGTAGACCACGCAGGTCTCGCCGGTGTCCGCGTCTCCGAACACGTAGAAGCTGTGACCCAGCAGGTTCATCTGCAGGATCGCCTCCTCCGGCGTCATGGGCTTGAGCTGGAAGGTCTTCTCGCGGATATCGAAGACGCCCTCCTCCTCCACGGGAGCCTCGGTCTCTCCGACTGCCGCTGCCGCTGCCGCGAAGGTGGTCTTCATCCGCTTTTCCAGTCTGGTCTTGTTCTTCCGGATCTGGCCCTCGATGGCGTCGATGGAACGGGTGACGGCGGTTCTGTAGTCGGAGTTGGTCTCTTCACCGCGGAAGAGGGTGCCGCCGACCGTGATGGTGATCTCCGCGCAAACGGTGTCGCGGACCTTCCGGAAGGTGACGGCCGCGTCGGCTCCCTTCGGGAAGTAACGGTCGAACTTCGCCAGCTTCTTTTCGACGAATTCTCTGATGTCGTCGCTGATCGTGACCTGTCTGCCGATGATGTTGATGTTCATGATCCTACCGCCTTTTTCGGAATTTGCCCTCGGGGGAGAGTATGTTCTTCCCTTCCGGCGTTTTTATTATACCACACGGGCGGGATTGAGATGTGGACGATTTGTTAATGTTTACAGTCCCGCGCCGTTTTCCGGGCGAGAATTCGGTGAAAACCACGACACCCGCCCGTCACACGGCAAAGCACCCCCATCCCGTCGGGTCTTTCGTCCGGCGGAACATGTTCGGTTTTTTGAACTTTCCTGATTTTTTCACACAGCGCCGCTGTGAAAAACGAACATTTTTGTATCTCCATACAAATTTTTAAAGGTCGGAATGTCCTCATTTTGTGCATTAAGAAGTTGACACTGCGGCCCCATCCATGCTATAATGACCATGGAAGAAGTGCAATCCGGATTCAGAAACCAGACGGAGGGTGCAAGATGAGAGAAAAGCTGAAGTGCGCTGTAATCGGCGCGACCGGCATGGTGGGACAGCGCTTCCTGACCCTGCTGGAGAACCACCCCTACTTTGAAGTGACCGCCGTGGCCGCCTCCGCGCGTTCCGCCGGCAGGACCTATGAGGAAGCCGTCTCCGGACGCTGGAAAATGTCCTCTCCCATCCCGGAGGCCGTCCGCGGCATGACCGTTCTGGACGCCGCCCGGACCGGCGAGATCGGAGATCTGGCGGACTTCGTGTTCTGCGCCGTGGATATGAAGAAGGACGAGATCCTCGCCCTGGAGGAGTCCTACGCCAGAGCGGAGATCCCGGTGATTTCCAACAATTCCGCCAACCGCTGGACGCCCGACGTGCCCATGGTCATCCCGGAGATCAACGCGGACCATCTGGCCGTCATCGAGGCCCAGAGAAAACGGCTGGGCACCACCCGCGGCTTCATCGCCGTCAAGCCCAACTGCTCCATTCAGAGCTACGTCCCCGCCCTGACGCCCCTGCGGAAATACGGGCTCCGGGAGGTGCTGGTGACCACCTATCAGGCCATCAGCGGCGCGGGTAAGACCTTCGACACCTGGCCGGAGATGGTCGACAACGTGATCCCCTATATCGGCGGGGAGGAAGAGAAGAGCGAGCGGGAGCCCCTGAAGATCTGGGGTGACCTCCGCGGCGACACCATCGTGCCGACGAAGACGCCCCTCGTCACCTCCCAGTGCATCCGGGTCCCCGTATCCGACGGCCACACCGCGGCGGTGTTCATGTCCTTCGACAACACGCCTCCCCGGGAGACCATCCTGGAGGAGTGGAGGAGCTTCCGCGGCCTGCCCCAGCTGCTGGGTCTGCCCTCGGCTCCGGAGCAGTTCATCACCTATTTCGACGAAGACAACCGGCCCCAGGCCCGTCTGGACCGGGATCTCTACGGCGGCATGGGCGTCTCCTGCGGGCGGCTCCGTCTCGACACCATGTTCGACTACAAGTTCGTCGGCCTGTCCCACAACACCCTCCGGGGAGCGGCGGGCGGCGGCGTCCTCATCGCGGAGCTCCTGTTCCGGCAGGGGTATCTGGGATAAATATTGAAGAGAAAAGGTCCTCACGGGCCTTTTTCTTTTTCCGCCGACAGGGAGCAGAGCAGGACGGCCGAGAGCAGCATGCCCGCTCCGCCGAAGAGGCGCAGGCCCAGATACCCGGCGGTGAGCGCCAGAAAGGGATGGACTCCGGCCGCCTTTCCCACCAGCCTCGGCTCGAGGATCTGCCGTGTCACCCAGACCGCCGCCAACAGAAGCAGGAGTCCGATCCCCCGCCCGCCGTTCCCCGCGAGGAAGGACGCCGCCGCCCAGGGGACCAGCACCGTCCCGCAGCCCAGCACCGGCAACAGATCCACCGCCGCGATCAGAAAAGCCGCTGCCGGGGCGTTCTCCGTTCCCAGAAGCCAGAGTCCCGGCAAAAGCTCCGCGAAGGTCACCGCCGTCAGGATCAGATACGCCCGGAGATACCTCCCCATGGCGTCCCCCGCCCGGCGCATCCGTTCCCTGAACCGTTCCGCCGCAGCCCGCAGACCGCTCGCGGAACCCGCGGAGGAGGGAATCAGCCCGGCCAGAGCCTCCCACGCGCCGTCCGGATCCGCCGTCAGCCACACGAAGGCCACCGCTCCCGCCGCCAGGGATAAAATCCCGCCGGGAAAGCCCTGCATCATCCTGCCGAGGACCGCCGCCGCCCGCTCCGCCAGAGTGGTGGCCGCCCGGACCATCAGCGCGCCGAACAACCCTTCCCTCCCGCCGGTCCCCTCCATGGCCGGGATCGACCGGTCCGGGCGGAGGTGCTCCCAAAGCCGCCCCAGCAGAGCCTCCGCCTCGTCCGCCGCCGTCCCGATCCAGCCGGGCAGAGCTTCGAGGACCCGGATCAGCTCCGCCGTCAGCCGTCCTCCCAGCAGTCCCGTCAGCCACAGGGTCAGCCCGCAGAGCAGGACCGCCCACACTGCGCCGCCCGTTTTCCGCCGGACCCGGAAGGCTCTGCTGACGGCGTCCGCGGAGGGCGAGACCAGCCATGCCCCCGCCGCCGCCAGCAGAAGAGGAGTCAGGGCGGGCAGGATCCTGTCCTCGAGCCGCGTCCCAAGCCATACGCCCGCCGCCGTCAGAAGCAGGACCGCCGCCCCGCTCATCACCCGTTTCTCCACAGTCCCGCCTCCCTTCGTGCTCCGCCGCTCCGATGTCCGGCTCACCCGGCATCCCGACACCATCGCCGGTAAAGTATATGCCCGCGGGAGAGGATTCTACGCAAAAGGGTTTGACATCCCGGGAAAAATCTGCTACAATGAGAAGGTACTTTATCTCACACAGAAAGGCTCTCCCGATGAAACGATTCACATCCCTTCTGCTGACATTCCTTCTGACCGCGTCCCTGGTCTTTCTGACGGTCTCCTGCGGCTCGGGCGGCGGAAAC
>Ga0256405_10005569_pt1 | contig 21500 bp, 19 predicted proteins | sample RumenRJG_02DNA_FD_189096 | JGI IMG/M metagenome (GOLD analysis project Ga0256405, IMG submission 189096) | Bovine rumen microbial communities from Lethbridge, Alberta, Canada - RJG_02 | ecosystem: Host-associated > Mammals > Digestive system > Stomach > Rumen | place: Canada: Alberta... | reverse complement strand
TGCTGCACGAAGAGAAGAATGCTGCACCAGTGTATTTATAAAGTTCTTGCCAGGCATTTATGCCTGGGGCTTCCTTTCAAGAAGCCGCGTTTTCCCTTTTAGAATGAGATTAGTATAAAAGAAGCCCCGCACGTCCGGAAAAAATCGGATGCGCGGGGCTGTATCCTGTGTGAAGTCCTTATACCTGTTCCGCCACGGCGTAGATCAGCCGCTCCGAGTCGGCCCAGCCCAGGCAGGGGTCCGTGATGGACTTACCGTAGATTCCCTCGCCGATCTTCTGGGAGCCCTCCTCGATGTAGCTCTCGATCATCAGGCCCTTCACCAGCTTCCGGATGTCCGCGGAGTGGCGGCAGGCGTGCAGGACCTCGGAGGCGATGCGGGGCTGCTCCCGGAACTGCTTGCCGGAGTTGGCGTGGTTGGTGTCCACCAGCACCGCGGGATTCTGAAGGCCCGATTCCGCGTACCGCTCCGCCAGGGAGACGAGATCCTCATAGTGATAATTCGGCAGGCTCTGGCCGTGCTTGTTCACGTATCCCCGGAGAATGGCGTGGGCCAGGGGATTGCCGGCGCTCTCCACCTCCCATCCCCGGTAGATGAAGGCGTGGGGATGCTGGGCCGCCGTGATGGAGTTCATCATGACGGAGAGGTCGCCGCCCGTGGGGTTCTTCATGCCCACCGGAATGTCCAGACCGCTGGCCGTCAGACGGTGCTGCTGATTTTCCACGCTCCGCGCTCCCACGGCGGTGTAGGCCAGCAGGTCGGAGAGGTAGCGGTAGTTCTCCGGGTAGAGCATCTCGTCCGCCGTGGACAGCCCCGTCTCCTCCAGCACCCGGATGTGGATCTCCCGGATGGCGATGATGCCCTTCAAAAGGTCGCTCTCCGCCGTGGGATCCGGCTGATGGAGCATCCCCTTGTAGCCGTCGCCGATGGTCCGGGGCTTGTTGGTGTAGACCCGGGGGATCAGGATCAGCTTGTCCGCCACCTTCTCCTGAACCGCCGCCAGCCGGGTCACATAATCCAGCACGGAGTCCTCGGAGTCGGCGGAGCAGGGGCCGATCACCAGAATAAACTTGTCGCTCTTTCCCTCGAAGACCTGCCGGATGGCCACGTCCCGGGCGGTCTTTTTCTGTTCCAGCGACAGGGACAGGGGGTAGAGCTCCTTGATCTCCATGGGGATGGGGAGCTTGCGCTTGAAATTCATGTTCATTGAGGATCCCTCTCAGTTCTCTTTCGGTTTCGGTTTGTCGAACAGTGCGCGCCTCGCGGTGGAGATGCGCATCATTTCCTTCATTTTGTCCACGTTCTCGTCCGCCAGATAGGTCCGCATCCGGTGAAGCTCCCCGGTGAAGGCGTCGATCTGGGCCACCAGCTTCTTCTTGTTCAGAAGGAACAGCTCCGACCACATGTCCTCGTTGATTCGGGCGATGCGGGTCAGATCCCGGAAGGAGTCCCCGGTGTAGTCTACCAGACGGGGCTCCGTGTTGGAGGTCATGAGCGCCACGGCGATGCAGTGAGTCAGCTGGGACAGGAAGGCGATCATGTCGTCGTGCTTCTCCGGGTCCAGCTCGCTGATCCTGGCGAAGCCCAGAGCCTCTCCCAGCTCCCGGCAGAGCGCCGCGGCCTCCGGGGTGTTCTTCTCCGTGGGGATCACGATGTAGTTGGCCCCCCGGAACAGCTCCGCCGTGCTGTTTTCCACGCCGTAGACCTCCCGGCCCGCCATGGGATGGGCGGCGATGAACTCCACTCCCTCGGGATGAATGGCCTGAATGTCGTACACCACCGCGCACTTGACGCCCGTCACGTCCGTGATGACCGTGCCCGGCCTGAGAAGCCGTCCGTGCTCCGCGATCCATTCCCGGAACACGTGGGGGTACAGGGCGAAGATCACAAGATCCGACTCCCCGATGAGGGCGGGATCCGCCTCCGTGGTCCCCGACGCCACGATCCCCTCCCGCAGGGCGTAATCCAGGGAGGACGGATTGATCTCGATGCACCGGACCGTATATCCGGCCTTCGTCAGGGCCCGGGCGTAGCTGCCTCCCAGCAGGCCCAGTCCTACAATGAGGATGCTTCTTTCTTTCAGGGATTTCATATGACCTCCACCTCGATTCCCAGGCTCCGGACCGCGTCGAAGTATCCGGGCCAGCTTTTGTTCACGGCCTCCGCTCCCGTCAGTTCACCGCCGGTCCGGGAGAGGGGCAGGGAGAGGGCCATGGCGATCCGGTGATCGTTGTGGGAATCCGCCGGGACCTCCGGTTTGGACGGTTCCGACGGGAAGACCTCGATCCGGTCCTCCTCCGCGGCACAGCGGATCCCGAGCTTCCCGAGCTCCTCCGCCATGGCCGCGCCCCGGTCGCTCTCCTTCATTTTCAGTCTGGCGGTCCCCGTGAGGATTACCCCATGGAGCATCCCGCCCAGCGCCATCAGCACCGGAGCGAGATCGGGGATGTCCGACACATCGATTTCGGGACAGCCCTCCCGGAGCAGGGGATAGATCGTCCGGTACGCCCGGTCGCCCTGTCCGCTGTCCGGATCCAGCCCGGTCACCTCCACGTCCCCGCCGATGAGCCCGAAGGCCTCCGGAAACGCGGCGTTGGACCAGTCCCCCTCCACGGTCACATCCCGGGCCCGGAGAATCTGATTTCCCGGAACGCGCCAGCTGAGCGGGGAGAGGTCCTCAAGTACCGCCCCGGCCTTTCTGAGGACGGCGAGGGTCAGTCCCACGTAGGGCAGGCTCACCGCCGGCGGGATCAGCTCCAGAACGCTTTCCCCCGGGAGGTGAGGAAGCGCGAAGAGCAGTCCCGTGACAAACTGGCTGGATACGTCCCCCCGAACCCGGAAGAGGCCCGGGGTAAGAGGGCCCCGCACATGGATCCCGTCCGGTTCCCGGTGGAAGAGGTTGCCGTTTTCCCGGCACAGCTTCTCATAGACGCCCAGCGGCCGTTCAAGAAGGCGCGGACTTCCCGTGAACACCGATTCCGTGTCCCGCCGCAGAGCCTGGGGCAGGAAGAAGCGCAGGGTGCTCCCGCTCTCCCGGCAGGGGAAGAGGGAGGACGGGACACCGGCTCCCGGGACGATGCGGACGCGGTCTCCCTCCGTCAGGACCTCCGCCCCCAGGGACCGGGCGCAGTCCAGGGTCGCCAGCACGTCCTCGCTGAAGAGCACGCCGGATACCGTCGAGGGCCTCTCCGACAACGCCGCCGCCATGAGCTCGCGGTGGGCCAGGGTCTTGGAGGGCGGAGCGGCGACGGTTCCCCGGGCCAGGGAGGGAGAAAACCGTACTTTCATCCGCGCGCCTCCGGTCCGTAGTGCTCCCTGAGATAATCCATGGCCTCGAGATACCCCTCGAACCCATGTCCCGCGATGGTCAGGACCGCCGCCTGCCGCACGTAGCTGACCTGACGGAAGTCCTCCCGCTTCGACACGTCGGAGATATGCACCTCCACCGTCGGGATCCCGACCGCCTTCACCGCGTCAAGGAGCGCCACGGAGGTGTGGGTGTAGGCCGCCGGATTGATTACCAGCCCGTCGTACCGGCCGTACGCCCGCTGGACCGCCGTCACCAGCGCTCCCTCGGAGTTGGTCTGGAATACCGCGGCGAATACCCCGGTCTCCCGGGCGTGGTTCAGGATCAGGTTCACCAGGTCCCGCCAGGTGCGCCGTCCGTAGACGTCTGGCTCCCGGATCCCCAGCATATTGAGATTCGGTCCGTTGAGGACCAGCAGCTTCATCATATCGTCCTCCCTTGGGCGAGATCATCCGTGCCGAACCGCCCGGTCATGAGATCGGCCAGAACGAACGCGGTCAGGCTGTCCACCACGATCCGCGCCCGGTGTACGACGGCCGGGTCGTGGCGTCCGCCGCCCTCCGTGGTCACGTTCTCCCCGGTCAGGAAATTCACGGTGTCCTGGGGGATCCGGATGGAGGGGGTGGGCTTTACCGCGGTCCTCATGAGGATCGGCATGCCGTTGGTGATGCCGCCGTTGATGCCGCCGTTGTGGTTGGTTTCGGTCTGAAAGCCGCCCTCCGGGGAGACGCGGATGGGATCGTTCGCCTCGCTGCCCGTCATGTCCGCGAACCGGAAACCGGCTCCGAACTCCACTCCCTTCACGGCGGGAACGGAGAACACGGCATGGGCCAGACAGCTCTCGACGGAATCGAAGAAGGGCTCGCCCAGACCCGCCGGAACGCCGATGACCGCCGTTTCCAGGATCCCGCCCACGCTGTCCCCTGCCGCGCCTGCCTCCTCGATCCGCCGGACCATGGCCTCCTCCGCTCCGTCCTCCAGTACCGGGAAATACCGGTTCCGCAGGGAGGCGATGTCCCGGTCGTACCGGTCTTCGTCGAACGCCCGGTCCCGGACGCCGCCCAGGGCGAGGATGTGGGTGCCGATCATCACGCCTTTTTTCTCCAGCGCGTCCCGCAGAGGAGCGCAGACCGCCGTGAGAGCCGCCGTCAGCCTCCCGGAGAAATGTCCGCCGCCCCGGTAGTCCTCAAAGCCGTGGTATTTGCAGTAGGCCGTCAGGTCCGCGTGGGAGGGACGGGCGGTGCCGTATCGGTAGTCCGCGCTTTTCGTGTCCCCGTTGGGGATCAGGATGGTCAGGGGCGTGCCGGTGGTCTTTCCGTTGAAGACGCCGCTGACGATTTCAAAGGGATCCGCCTCCCTCCGGGCCGTGGAGATTTTCCCCCTTGGCCTGCGCAGGTCCAGGGCCGCCCGGATGGAGTCCCCGCTCACCTCCATGCCGGGGGCGAGTCCGTCCAGCGTCGCGCCGATCATGGGGCCGTGGCTCTCCCCGAACAGGGTCAGGGTCAGGGCGCCGCCGAATACGTTTTTCATGTGAGATCCCCTCCGAATACCGATTCATACCGCTCCATCAGCCCGTCCACGCCGATCCGCTCCACCCGGCAGGATCCGGGCTCCTCCACAAACACCGCGTCCACACCGTCACCCGCGCTTTTCTTGTCGTGGGATACGGCCTCCCGGACGGCGGAGGAGGGGAGGGAGACCGAGGTTGGCAGGTTCAGCCTCCTCAGCACCGGGATCAGCCTCTCCCTCACGGCGGGGGAGCACATGGGCAGCATCCCCAGGGCGACGCACTCCCCATGGTACAGGGACGGAGCCGCCGCGCTCTCGATGCCGTGGCCCAGGGTGTGGCCGAAATTCAGGATCTTCCGGAGTCCGGATTCCCGCTCGTCCGCCTCCACCACCGCCTTCTTGATGCGGAGGGAACGGACGATCACGTCGGCGAGGACGGCTTCGTCTTTCCGCGGATCCGTTTCCTCAAGGAGCCGGAACAGCGCCGCGTCGGAGGTCAGGGCCATTTTCACCGCCTCCGCCAGCCCGTTCGACAGATGCCGGGGCGGCAGGGTCCGGAGCACGTCCGGATCGATCAGCACGCCCTTCGGCTGCCAGAAGGATCCCACCACGTTCTTGACGCCCCAGAAATCCACCGCCGTCTTGCCGCCGATGGAGGAATCCACCTGAGCCAGCAGGGTGGTGGGGACGTTGTAAAAATCGATACCCCGCATGTAGAGGGACGCGGCGAATCCGGTGAGGTCTCCGACGACGCCTCCTCCCACTGCCACGGCGCAGTCGTGCCGGTCAAAGCCGTTCTCCAGCATGGCGCCGAGGATGCGCTCGAGGACGGGAAAGGATTTGGACGCCTCCCCCTCCGGCACGGTCAGCAGAACGGGATGAGCGCACCGGGACGCCACGGTTCGGGCATATGCCTCCGGAACGCCGGAATCCGTCACGATCAGCACCCGCCGGTCCAGACGGAGGAGCTCCCCGGCCCGGTTGAGAGATCCGGATTCCACGGTGATGCCGTAGCTCCTCTCCGGGAGATTTACGGTGAGCGTCATGGGTTCACGCTCCTTTCGCGGGGTAGGTCCCCACCAGCTTCAGCTTGTCGCAGACGGAGGACAGCTCCTCCAGCATGGCCCGGCCGTTCTCCGAGCGGACGTTGCCCTCGCACTCCACGTAGAAGTAGTAGCTCCAGAGCAGGGTCTTCAGAGGGCGGGAGTGGAGGCTCCGCATGTTGTAGCCCCGTCTTCCGATGATGGCGACGGCTTCCGCCAGGGATCCGGCCTGATTTTTTACGGAGAACACCAGAAGGAAGCTGTCGTCCTCCCTGCCCGGCGCGTCGTTTTCCGTCCGGGTCAGGACCGCGAACCGGGTGGTGTTCTGCCCGCTTTCGTTGATCCGGCGGGCCGAAACCGTCAGACCGTAGAGCCGCGCGGCCTCCTCGGTCCCGATAGCGGCGAAGGAGGGATCGCCCAGCTCCGCCACGAATTTCGCCGCCTGAGCCGTGTTGCCGTATTCCCGGGTCTCGAAGCCGTGCTCCCGAATGAAGGCGGCGCACTGGCCGAGGGCCTGGGGATGGCTGACCACGGTCCGGATCTCCCGGATGTCCGCGCCCGGCAGGGTCAGCAGATTCTGGGTCACCGCCAGCTCCAGCATGCCGTTGACGTAAAGGGGACCGGAGAAGAGCAGGTCGTACACCGCCCCCACCTCGCCGGCGAAGCTGTTCTCCAGAGGAAGCACCGCCGCGTCGCAGTCCCCGGATGCCGCCGCTTCGTAGGCCTCGGCGAAGTCCGCGCAGGGAACCGGGATCCCGTCCGGGAAGAGCTTTTTCACGGCCTCCTCCGCAAAAGCGCCGGGAACCCCGGAATACGCCGCCCGGATCCCGGAGATCAGCCGGTTCTGATAGGATCGGGAGACCGCCATGGTGTCCCGCAGGAACCGGACGTAATACTCCCTTAAGAGCGGATCCCCGATCAGGGCGCTGTTCTTTTGGATCAGGGCGTTCTCCCGCTCCGGATCCAGCACGGGCAGGCCGCGCTCCTTCTTGTAGGCCGCCACCTGCTCCACGGCCCGCATCCTCCGCTCGAACAGACCGGCCATGGCGGCGTCGGTCTCGGAAATGATCCGCCGCGCTTCCTCAAGCTCGTTCATTTTCATTCTCCTTCAATAAAAAGCACAGAAAACGTCGTCCGTCTTCTGCGCTTCGGGAAACCGGGAGTCCGGCCTCCGGATATGACAAAACCGCAGAAGACCTTCCGGCATTCTGCGGCGTGTGAAAAGCATGCTTCACTGTGCGGATCCAGACTGCCGGAAAAGCGGAGCGTAATAATAATAAAATCGCACAGCATAGAGAGAAACGCGGTTCGTCATATCTTCGCTCCTTTCTCCGGGGATCCGGCGGTTGATGTGAATGATTATACCACGGAATGCATGTTTTGTCAAGAAAAACGGCGCTGCTGGGAAAAAATCGGCCATTTGTACGGACGGAGGTCCCGGATTTTAAAAATTTCGGGGGATTTGCCGGAAAATCATTCCGTTTTGTCTCCCGCGCCGGTCCTTTGACATACGATCTCCCGTCCGAGGAGCAGGAGCCGGGCCAGAAGCAGGTTGGCCGCCAGCATGACGAGCAGGGAAAGGTACCACCGCCCGCCGATGTTGAAGCCGTAGAAATCCGGCCATGTCCCGCTCAGCACCATGGGAATGTATACCGCGCCGTACAGGACGGTCTGCACGATCCCGGCGAAGGGATGCTTCCGGGGGAACCGGTTCTCCGGCTCCAGAAACAGGAAGGAGAAGACCGACAGCAGGGGATTGACCAGATGGAACCAGTAGTTGGCGCCCTCAAACATGCCGCTCCAGCCGAACATGGGCCCAAGGAAGAGCACCACGGTCATCATGGTCACCGTCAGCGCGGAAACCGAGACGAACCGCAAAACCTGCAGCGCCTTCGGGAACGCCGGCTCCTTTCCCGCCAGCCGGAGAACAGCCCCGATCATGAGGGGAACGGCGATCAGCGCGCCCAGAATGTTGGAGAGGGTGGTATAATACCGGAAGATTTCGGTGTGCACCCGCTCGTCGGGCCTTTCGACAAACAGGAGCAGGCCGAGAACGCAGAGCACGGTGGAGACAAGAATCACAAGATGCGCGGCAAAGGAGAGGGCGGCACGGAACCGTTCGTTTCTCATCGGAAATGCTCCTTTTCCAAAACGGCAGTTGTCTTCTTATTTTGCGTAAAGCTCTCCCACGATCCGGTTGAACAGGGACGCGGGCAGGATCCGGGCCAGCGCGCAGACGGCCTTGTAGGAGAACCCGATGGTGGAGACCGGCGGCGGAGACTTCCTCAGGGCCATGGAGGCAATGTACGCTCCGGCCTTTGCGGGATCCATGCCCGACTGCTCGTCCCGCTCCATCTTCGATACGCTGCGGGAGATCCGTCCCCCGTAGACCTCGTCTCCGACGGCGGATTTTTCCCGGGCGGCGGTGAAGCCCGTCTTAATGTCCCCCGGCTGTACCGCGGTCACCCGGATCCCGTAGGGCCGGACCTCGTTTGCAAGCGCGGCGGACCAGGCGTTCAGCGCGGCCTTGGCGGCGGAGTAGTAGGCCTGAAAGGGAATCGCCACGGGAGCGGCCACGGAGGACACGCTGACGATCATGCCGCTTTTCCTCTCCCGCATGTGGGGCAGCAGGGCCTTGGTCACGTTCACCGCGCCGAAGAAATTCACGTCGAACTGCTTCTTCGCGTCCGCAAGCTCCGTGAACTCCACGGCCCCGGAGATGCCGAACCCGGCGCAGTTCACGAGAATATCCGCCTCCCCGGCCTGCTCCAGCAGGGAAGACACCGCCCGGCCCACCGCCTCCTCGTCGGACACGTCCGCCGTCAGGGAGACGATGCCGGGGATCTCGGCGGGGCGGCGGCTCAGGGTCCAGACCCGGCATCCGCGGTCACGGAGCGCCTTCGCGGTCTCCAGCCCGATGCCGGAGGTACCGCCCGTCACCAGCGCCGCGGGGGCCTTCGGTTCACTCTTCATGGGGAATGATGGAGGCGATGATGTCGTCGGCCTCTTCCACCAGAGCCTCGGTCAGGGTCGCCATGCAGGAGGTGCGCAGCAGGCATTCGTGCTCCGCGCAGGCCGGCGTGATGACCGGATTGACGTAGACGCCCGCGTCGTAGAGCTCTCTGGCCTTCCGGAGGGTGTTCTCCTCCTCATAGGTGTAGATGGGAACCACGGGGGTCTCGGACTCGATGATGTGGATGTGCCGGTCCTTCAGGCACTTTCTGTGGTAGGCGCTGATCTCGCGGAGCCTGTCCACCCGCTCCGGATGCTTTTCCAGATACCGGAGGGACGCCAGAGCCACGGCGCAGGAGGACGGCGTGATGGAGGCGGAGAAGATGAAGGGGCGGGACACGTGGCGCACGTACTCCACCACTTCCTTCGAAGCGGCCATGTATCCGCCGAGGGACGCCAGGGACTTGGAGAAGGTGCCCATGTAGATGTCCACCTGATCCTCCAGCCCGAAGTGGGACGCGGAGCCCCGGCCTCCCTTTCCGATGACGCCGAGAGCGTGGGCGTCGTCCACCATGACCCGGGCGCCGTATTTCTTCGCCAGCGCGCAGATCTCGGGGAGCTTGGCGATGTCGCCTCCCATGGAGAAGATGCCGTCCGTGACGATGAGGCAGCCGAAGGTCTCGGGGACCTTCTGAAGCTGAGCCTCCAGGTCCTCCATGTCGGCGTGTCGGTACATCATGAGCCTTCCGAAGGACAGTCGGCAGCCGTCGTAGATGGAGGCGTGGTTCTCCCGGTCGCAGATGACCACGTCGTGGCGGCCCACCACCGCGGAGATGATGCCGAGATTGGACTGGAAGCCCGTGGAGAAGGTGGTGACGGCCTCCTTGCCGAGAAAGTGCGCCAGCTCCTCCTCAAGCTCGATGTGCATCCTCAGGGTGCCGTTGAGGAAGCGGGAGCCGGAGCATCCGGTGCCGTACTGCTCGAGGGCCCTGATGCCGGCCTCGATGACCTCGGGCTCGGTGGTCAGGCCCAGATAGTTGTTGGAGCCCAGCATGATGCGCCGCTTGCCCTCCATGACCACCTCGCAGTCCTGACGGGTCTCGAGCGCGTGAAAATACGGGTAAATTCCTTTGTCCTTCGCGTCGTCCACACGGGAACGCTGTCTGCATTTTTCAAAAAGATCAACCATGACGGATTGCCTCCGGGAAGTTCAAAACTCCGAACTATATTTGTTGTGATATTATACGCCCGGATCCCCGTTTTGTCAACAGGATACGGAAAATCTTCATTCTTTATTCATGAAAATCAGAGGATCGAACTGTTCACAGATGTTAAGAACGGACCGTCGGCTCCGGAGAGGGGAACGCATGGGCGGAGGGACCGTCAGAACCGCCAATTCCCCGGGGCCGGGGTTGTGCTGAACGACGAAAAACGAAAACGTTTATAAAAAATTTTCGAAGGTTCATTGAAATCCTCCGGATTCATGGTATAATATGCGATTGATGGTTCATTGCACCCGCAATTGTCCCTGTTTTCCCACACAGAAGGAGTCTGATCCATGAAACGCACCCTATCCCTGATCCTCGCGGCGATTCTCGCGGCGGCGTCCTTCGCCGGATGCAGCGAATCCCAGCCCAACGCAGACGAGCCGAACACCGACGCCGACGCCCAGTCCGCACCAGAAGCGGCTCCCGGAGCTGAGGAGCCCGTTCCCGAGGAGACGGCGGAATCCTTTGATCCCGGTCTTCCCGAGCGCGACTTCGGCGGCCGCACCTTCACCTTCATGACCAAGAACAACGCAACCTGGAGCGACTGGAAGGAATCCAGCGTCTGGTCCGAGGGCATGAACGGCGAGGTTCTGAACGACGCTGTGTTCGAGCGGAACAACTACGTGGAGGAGACCTACAACATTGAGTTTGTGGAGTACGGCCCGGATTCCGGGAAGCTGTCCTCCGAGGCTGCCAACGCCGTCACCGCCGGAGACGCCACCTACGACGTGATCATGCCTCCCCTGAACGTGGCGGGCGAGCTTCTGAAAAAGGGGTATCTCCAGGACCTGACCCAGGTGGACAACCTGAATCTGGAGCAGAAGTGGTGGGACGAGCGGTCCATCGCCGACCTGAGCATCGCCCACAAGCTCTACATGGTGTCCGGCGACCTCTCCACCCTGAACCACGACGCCACCTGGTGCACCATGATCAACCTCCAGCTCATCGATGACTACGACCTGAAGAAGCCCTACGAGTACGTGGCCAACGACGAGTGGAACTTCGATACCTATAAAACCATGTGCGCCACCGCCTCCCGGGATTTGGACGGCGACGGGGACTTCGATTCCGACGACGCCATCGCCAACCTGACCCAGAACGAGAACGCCACCGCCATGCTGGTCACCTTCGGGTACCACCTCATCGACAAGGACGAGAACGATCTGCCGATCTTCACGCTGGACGGCGACGAACGGGTGGACAAGATCCTGCGGGACGTGTCCGAATTCATGAACGACAAGACCGTGTCCCTGAACTACCATCAGTACGGCTCCCTGGGCTACCACCTGCTGACCACGAAGATGTTCGAGGAGAACCGCGGCCTCTTCTGGATCACCAACCTGCAGATGGTCATCCGGCTCCGCGAGATGGAGACGGACTTCGGCATCGCGCCCTGCCCGAAATACGACGAGGCCCAGCAGAACTACCGCAACGTGGTGTGGTTCGTGGGCTCCTACGCTACCATCCCGGTGTCCGTGGCCGATCCCGCCGAATCCGGCTTCATTCTGGAGGCCCTGGCCGCCAAGTCGAGAGAGATCCTGCGCCCCGCCTACTATGAGGTGGCCCTGTCCATGAAGTACCTCCGGGACGAGGAGTCCGTCACCATGCTGGATCTGGTCATCGACAACCGGGCCTACGAGCTGGAGCACGCCTTTTCCTTCGGCGCGTCCGGCGCGGTGGAGAGCATCGTGCTGAACGGCAAGGACCCCTCTTCCACCTTCGCGTCCCAGAGAAAGGTGATTGACAAGATGATCTCGAAGGCCGTGGAGAATCTGGGCGGCAACTGAGCGCTCCGGCGTTTTGATCCGAATCCTTTACTGAACAGGAGACTGTATCATGAAAAAGAAACTCTGTCTGCTGCTGACGGCCGCCATGCTGCTGGCATCCCTGGCCGCCTGCTCGGAGAAGCAGTCCGACGGCGGAGAGGCGGAAACACCCGCCGATCCCGGATCCTCCCAGGCGGCCGCTCCCGAGGAGGTCCCGGAGACCGAGGAGGAGAAGGTCACCGCGGAATCCACCCTGACCGTCGAGGACTTCGGCGGGCGCGAATACCGCATGATCTCCACCAATCAGGACAACCGTCAGGTGGACATCATCGCCGAGGAGCTGACCGGCTCCACCCTGAACGACCTGGTGTACAACCGGAACGTGAAGGTGTCCGAGCTGTACAAGGTGTCCATGACCGCGGAACAGGCGGACTACGGCTCCATCAACACCATGGTCCAGAAGGACAGCCGGGCCGGGGACATGTCCTACGACCTGTACCTGACCAACTACACCGCCAACAGCCTGGCCTCCTCGGGCGTGCTGTACGATTTCTACAAGCTCCCCTCCGTCCGTCTGGACATGGCCTGGTGGGACCAGAACGAGGTGTCCGACCTGACCATCATGGGCAAGCTGTTCATGGCCATCGGCGACATCTCCCCCACGGAGCTGCTCACCTCCGAGTGCATGCTCTTCAACAAGCGGCTCTTTGACAACAAGAACCTGACCTACCCCTATCCGGACGCCCTGGAGGGGACGTGGACTCTTGACAAATGCTTCTCCATCGCCGACGGCCTGACCGAGGACATCAACGGCGACGGCGAGATCAAGGTGGACGACGACCTCTTCTCCCTCACCTGCTGGTTCGACTACGGCACGGCCTGCCTCTACGGCGCGGGCGGCGACTTCAGCCACGTGGACGAGAACGGACTGGTGGTGCTGGACATCGATCTCGAGAAGAACGTGGCCATCTACGAAAAGCTCTGGAAGCTCTTCATCGACACCCAGGCCAACTACGAGAACCAGCAGCATGAGCGCTCCTTCAAGGTGTTCAACGACGGGCGCGCCTACTTCTGCGGCATCACCTTCCAGAAGATCGAGACCTTCCTCCGGGATATGGAGGACGACTACGGCGTGCTCCCGAACCCCAAGTTCGACGAGCAGCAGCCGAACTACTCCACCTGCGTGTCCGGAGCGGGCTCCATGGTGGTGGTCCCCGCGTCCTGCACGGATCCGGCCTTCGTGGGCGCCATGATGGAGGCTATGGCGGCGATCTCCTACGACATGATCACCCCCGACCTCATCAACGTCCTCGCTTCCACGAAGAACGTCCGGGACGAGCAGTCCTCCCAGATCGTGCAGATGATCATCCGCAGCCGGAACCACGACACCGCCCGGAACCACGACATCCAGTGCGACCGCTTCGTCGAAACCATGATCCCCAAGAAGGACAACGAGGTCGCTTCCTACTTCGCCAAGAACGAAAAGATGTGGAACAAGAATGTGGAAAAGCTGAACGAGGCCTACGCGAAGATCGGGGAAGGCTGATTCCCGCCGGTCTCACAGAACACGACCATCATTTTCAGGAGGAAATATGAAAAACAGATTCACAGCGATCCTGCTGGCCATGCTGATGGCAATGCCCGCCCTGGCCGGCTGCTCTCAAAGCACGGAAAACGCCGTATCCGACGCGGAAACCCAGACCGCCGGACAGACCCAGACCACCCCCGGCGCGGAGGAAGCGGCCGAGCCCGAGGAGCCCGAGCGGCTTTACGCCGACGTCCCCGCGGATTCCGACTTCGGCGGCGAGAACTTCACTATCCTCTGCTCCTCCAACGCCGAGTACGGCGGAGTGAAGGACGACTTCTACGCCGAGGAGATCACCGGCGAGGCCATCAACGACGCCCGCTTCAACCGGAACGCCACCGTGGGCGACCAGCTCAACGTCAAGATCGTGCCCTTCGACGCGGACGTTGGCTCCGGCGCGGGTCAGAGCCTCATTACCCAGGACGTCAAGAGCGGCACCGGCGCGTATGACCTGGCCTTCTGCTGCGGCTACGCCACCTCCGCTCTGTCCACCGGCAACTATCTGGCCAACATCAAGACCATCCCCTACATCAACCTCGAGGCTCCGTGGTGGGATCAGGTGGCCAACCGCGACCTGCAGATCCTGGACCAGCTCTTCTACACCACCGGCGACATCTCCACCGCCGACAACGACGCCACCTACTGCATCATGTTCAACAAGGGGCTCATCACCAACTACAACCTGCAGAACCCCTATGAGCTGGTGGACGGCGACAAGTGGACCATGGACAACTTCATCGCCATGGCCTCCCAGGTCCATCAGGACACCAACGGCAACGGCCAGGTGGACCGCGACGACCTGTTCGGCGTCATGATCTGGGACGACTCCATGATGGGCGTGGTCAACTGCACCGGCACCAAGTGCTGCACCGTGGGCGACGACGGCCTGCTCCAGTTGACCCTGTACAACGAGACCACCGTGGAAGCCGTCACCAAGTTCCTGGAATTCGCCATCCAGAAGGACGTGGCGGACGCCTACCAGAGAACCAACTGGGACGACACTTGGCTGGTCACCAAGTTCTCCGCCAACGAGACCCTCTTCCTCATGCAGCTGATCCAGATCGTCCCGAAGATGCGCGAGATGGAGAACGACTTCGGCATCCTGCCCTACTTCAAGTACCGCGAGACTCAGGACGAGTACTACACCACCATCGGCTCCTGGCACTCCGTCTTCATGTGCGTGCCCAACAGCAGCATCGACCTGAACCGCACGGGCATCGTCACCGAATGCCTGGCCAACGAAGGTCTCTACGGCCTGACGGACGCCTACTACGAGAAGACCCTGGTGGGCAAGACCACCCGTGACGCCGAGTCCGCCGCCATGCTGGACATCATCTTCGCCAACCGCGTCTACGACATGGGCTGGTACTTCCAGATCGGCGGTTACAACGAGGCTGTTATGAACGAGCTCCGCAACTATCGCAACGAGTTCGCCTCCATGTACAAGAAGGCCGAGAAGGTCGCCAACAAGACCCTGGAGAAGACCAACAACGCCTTCCTGAAGGCTCTGGAAGAGGCGGGCGGCTGATCCCGATCTCCCGTAAATTCAAAGCCATAAACAACAAAAGCCCGGAGAAATCCGGGTTTTTGTATGTTCGGGAAATTATAATATTCTCACCCAAAAAAGACAATCCGTCAAAACGGAGCAGCTGCGGTTTTGCCGGTCGATGTCCTGCAGGGCGACGTCTCCGATGACCCGTCCGCCGTCGTTCAGAAAGATCCCGAGCCTGACGTGACGGACTCCCTGATCCCGCTGGATCTCTTCAAACCAGTCGTCCGCCTTTTCCGGGCTGAGTCCCATGTGCGGCAGATCCGTCGGATGGTCAAAGTCGTATTCGTCGTTTTCCCAGAGCGTGCGGCAGTCCTCCCGGCTGAGGAGCCCGAGCGTCACGGTTTTCCCCTTCAAAACGTCCATGTCGTTCTCCTGGCGGCCAATGCCGTTCTCTTTCTATTGATCTCCCGCGATCCGTCCCGTGCAGACCAGCCCGTCGGTGGAGTCGGTCAGGACCGGAACCATGTCTCCCACCTCCGCGCGGCCCGGGATCCGCTTCAGCTCCACGAAATGCTCGCTGTGGCCGGACAGGAACCCGCCGCCGTTCTTCTCCACCAGCAGACGGACGGGAGAATCCGCGTGGTCCCGGACGTACCGCTCCAGCAGCTCCCGATGGATTTCCGCTCCCAGGGCTTCCAGCCTCTCCGCGCGGTCCCGCTTTACCGGCTCCGGCACCTGGTTCTCCATGGACGCCGCCTCGGTGCCCTCCCGCCTCGAGAAGGGAAAGATGTGCAGATGCAGAAAACCCGCGGCCCGGCAGAACTCCTCCGTCAGCCGGTAGTCCTCCTCCGTTTCCCCGGGAAAGCCCACGATGATGTCCGCGGAAAAGGTCACGTCCGGGCGCACGGCACGGATCCGCTCCACCGCCTCGAGCACCGCCTCCGCTCCGTACCGCCGCCGCATGGCATGAAGGACCGCCGTGCTCCCGGACTGGACGGACAGGTGAAAATGGGGCAGGAGCTTTTCCGAATCCCGGACCGCTCCGGCGAAATAGTCGTTCAGCACGGTGGGCTCCAGGGACCCCAGGCCGATCCGCTCGATGCCGGGGATGCCGTTCACGTCCCGGATCAGATCCGCCAGAGCGTGTCCGTAGGGTCGGCGGTCCTCGAAATCCATGCCGTAGGAGGCCGCCTCGATGCCCGTCAGGATCACTTCCTTCGCGCCGGCCTCAGCCAGTGCCCGGGCTTCCTCCAGCACCAGATCATGTGCCTTGGACCGGACGGGACCCCGGGCGAACCGGATCAGGCAGTAGGCGCACCGATTCCCGCAGCCGTCCTCGATCTTGATGTAGGACCGGGTCCGCTGGGGAGAGGAGAGGGTCATCTCCACGCCGCCCCGGCCCGTGGGAGGGGTGACGCCGTTGACGGAGGAGGGCAGGGAACCGCCCAGCACCGCCAGCACCTCGTCCGCCAGGGAGGCCTTCCCGTCATTGCCGCAGACGAAGGTCACGCCCTCCATGGAGGAGATCTCGTCCCCGGCGATCTGGGCGAAGCAGCCCGTGACGATCACGTGGGAGGCGTTCTGGGCGGCCCGCCGGATCATCTGACGGGACTTGCGGTCGCTCTCCCCCGTGACGGTGCAGGTGTTCACCACGGCAACGTCCGCGGGCTCGCCGAAGGGAACGACGGTCACGCCGCGGCTTTTCAGAACGGCGCAGAGGGCGTCGGATTCGTACTGGTTCACCCGGCAGCCCAGGGTGAGGACGGAGACGGTGGGAGCGGAACGGTTCATGGGATTCCTCCGGAATGCGAGATCAGTTCATTTTACCATCCCTTTTGGGCAAAGTAAACAAGTTTCCCGAAAAAAAAGGGGAGGAACGAAAAAAACCGGCGTCGGGGGTTGAAAACCGGCGTCGGATGGGGTATAATGAACCGAAAGACAGAGAACCCCCAACTTCTTCGACATCGAAAGGAATCAGGTCATGATCGATTACAAGACGTTCCATGTGGTGGATCATCCGCTCATCAAGCACAAGCTCTCCATCATGCGGATGAAGGAAACCGGCTCGAAGGATTTCAGACAGATGCTCTCCGAGATCGCCATGCTCATGTGCTACGAGCTGACCCGCGACCTTCCGGTGGAAGACGTGGAAATCGAGACCCCCGTGGCGAAGATGACCGCCCAGCGCGTCGGCGGCAAGAAGCTGGCCATCATCCCCATTCTCCGGGCGGGCCTGGGCATGGTGGATGGCATCCTCACCCTGGTGCCCGTGGCCAAGGTCGGTCACATCGGCCTCTACCGGGATCCCGAGACCCACAATCCCGTGGAGTACTACTGCAAGCTCCCCTTCGACATTGAGGAACGCTATGTGATCGTCTGCGACCCGATGCTGGCCACCGGCGGATCCGCGTCCGGCGCCATCGACATGCTGAAGAAGCGCGGCGTCAAGCAGATCAAGCTCCTGTGCCTGGTGGCGGCTCCCGAGGGCGTGGAGCGTCTGCAGGCGGATCATCCGGACGTGGAGATCTTCTCCGCCGCCCTGGACGACCATCTGAACGAGAACGCCTACATCGTACCCGGACTGGGCGACGCGGGCGACCGTCTCTTCGGCACGAAATAAACCGTCACGGTCGGAACTTCCGGCCGGGAAGAACAGGAATGAAATAATCCCGGAGCAGTTCGGAGAAGGAAAAGGGCTGTGCGCTGACGCGGCTCTTTTCTCATGAGCGGAGGAGAACATGAAGACGTTCACCGTCAACGCAAACGACGCCGGCCAGCGGCTGGACAAGTTCCTTTCCAAATGCACGGAGGGCCTGCCGAAGTCCCTTCTGTACAAGTACATCCGCAAGAAGCGGGTGAAGGTCAACGGCGGCCGCGCCCACGAGGGGGACATGCTCCGGGAGGGCGACACGGTGGAGCTCTGGATTCCCGACGAGTTCTTCCCGGAGGGAAAGGGAGAGATCTACGGCGCCGAGGCCCTGAGCCGGGTGAAGGTGAAGCCCGCGATCGTCTACGAGGACGAGAACATTCTGCTGTGCGACAAAAAGCCCGGGGTTCTGGTCCATCTTGGGGACGAGGGAGACCGGAACCGGGCGGAGGGCTCGGAGCGGGAGACGCTGATCTACGTCCTGACCGCTTATCTGGCGGCCAAGGGAGAGTACGTCCCGGAAAACGAGCGGTCCTTCGCCCCGGCCCTCTGCAACCGCATCGACCGGAACACCGGCGGCATCGTGATCCTGGCCAAGAACGCCTCCGCCCTCCGGCAGATGAACGAGGCCATCCGGGAGAACCGGGTGTCGAAGCGGTATGTCTGCGCGGTCCACGGACGGCTCACCGGAGAGGCTGAGCTGAGGGCCTGGCACGCGAAGGACTACCGGACCAACACTGTGAAGATCACCGCGGAGAAGGTCCCCGGCTCGAAGGAGATCGTCACCCGGTACCGCGCCCTGCGCTATAACCCGGAGCGGGACCTTACCCTCTGCGCCGTGACCCTGGTGACGGGGCGGACCCACCAGATCCGGGCGCACATGGCCTTCATCGGGCATCCTCTGCTGGGGGAAGGGAAGTACGCCCAAAACGCCGGGGACCGGAAAACGGGGTACTCCTCCCAGGCCCTTTACTCCGCGGCAGTGTCCTTCGATTTCCCGGAGGCGGGAGAGGGCGCGGACCTGACGGGGCTCTGCGGGAAGGTGTTCCGGGTGGATCCCGGGAACGTGGAATTCCTGCGGCTGTTCCCGGATTTCTCCCCGGAGGACTGGGAAAGCCTGTGAAAAAACCGCGGAAATGTGCGGATCTGAGTAAAACTTTACAAAGTGGCCTTGCTTTTACGAACCGGAAAGAGTATAATTGAACCAATGGCCGCGGGAGAAGTCTGCCTGCGGTTTCCCGTTTCCATGCGCGGACGGGTGTTCAGAATATCCAGGAGGTGATCCTGTTTGGCCTATACGTTCAGCGGCGGCATTCACGTCGAGGAATATAAGAATACGAGGAAGTGCCGCATCGAAGCCCTCCCGCCTCCGGCGAAGGTGACGATCCCCCTGTCCCAGCACATCGGCGCGCCGGCCGCGGCCTGCGTCAACGTGGGGGACACGGTGACCCTGGGGCAGAAGATCGGCGATGTGGCGGAGGGGATGCTGGGCTGTCCCGTCCATTCCAGCGTGTCCGGCACGGTGAAGGAGATCGTGAAGAAGACCCTTCCCACCGGAGCCGTGGTGGACCATATCGTGATCGAGAACGACATGCTCGACACCGTGTCGCCGGATCTGCATCCCACCGAGAAGCGTCTGGCCGACGTGACCCCGGAGGAGATCGTCTCCGTGATCCGGGAGGCCGGCATTGTGGGCATGGGCGGCGCGGCGTTCCCGACCTACGCGAAAATCAATTCCGCCATGGGCAAGGTGGACAAGATCATCGTCAACTGCGCGGAATGCGAGCCCTTCATCACCGCCAACCACCGGCTGTTGCTGGAGCACGGCGCGTCGGTCATCAACGGCGTGAAGATCCTTCTGAAGGCTCTGGGCGTCCGCACGGCCTTCATCGCGGTGGAGGACAACAAGATGGACGCCGTGGAGAAGCTGGAGGAGCTTCTGGGGGACAGCCGCATGATCTCCGTGAAGGTCATGAAGACGAAATATCCCCAGGGCGACGAGCGCCAGCTGGTGTACGCCCTGACCGGGGAAGAGATCCCCGCCGGGAAGCTGCCCGCCGACGTGGGATGCGTCATTTTCAACGCGGAAACCTGCGCCGCCATCTATAAGGCGTTCTCCACCGGAATGCCCTCCGTCAGCCGCGTGGTCACGGTGGACGGGGACTGCATCCGGCGGCCCAAGAACCTTCTGGTGCCCGTGGGGACCAGCGCGTCGGATCTTATCGCCTTCTGCGGCGGTCTGTGCCGTCCCCCGAAGAAGCTGGTGAACGGCGGACCCATGATGGGCGCGGCCCAGTGGGATCCCGAAATGCCCGTCACCAAGTCCACCAGCGCGGTTCTGGTGTTCTCAGCCCGGTTCGGACGGAAGAACGTGGCCAAGCCCGCCTGCATCCGGTGCGGACGGTGCGTCAACCACTGCCCCATGCATCTGATGCCCATGTACATCGCCCAGTTCTCGAAGATCGGGGACCTGAAGCGGGCGGAGGAATACGGCGCCATGAGCTGCGTGGAATGCGGCTCCTGCTCCTACAACTGTCCGGGCGGCGTGGAAATCGTACAGCACATCCGCGTGGCCAAGGCCGCCATCAAGACGGAAAAGGCGCGGATCGCCTCCCTGAACGCCCTGAAATGACGACGATACGAGGAATGTAAGATGGATAATCAGGAAAAAGTACCGGAGCAGGTCCCGGCCGAAGGGGAACGCCGCGAAAAAAGGCGGAAATCCTTCGCCATGCCGGAGTTTCTGACGGTTTCTCCCTCCCCGCACATCAAGAACCAGGACACCACCGCCACGGTCATGTTCGACGTGCTGGTGGCCCTGACGCCCGCCGTCCTGTGGAGCGTGTTCCAGTTCGGCCTGCGCGCCCTGATCCTGGTGCTGATCTCCATGGCGGCCGCGGTGGGCTGGGAGGCTGCCGCACAGTTCGTTCTGAAGCGGACCATCACCGTCTCCGACCTGTCCGCCGCCGTGACGGGCATGCTTCTCGGCATGAACCTTCCTGCCACCGCTCCCCTCTGGATGCCGGTGGTGGGTACCTTCTTCGCCATCGTGGTGGTGAAGCAGGTGTTCGGCGGCATCGGAAAGAATTTCGTGAATCCGGCTCTGGCGGCGCGGGTGTTCCTGTTCTCCTGGGCCTCGGATATGAGCGCGTTCCCGGCGGTGGGCACCAAGATCCACTCCCTGGCGGTGACCCTGCCCGACGTGGACGCCGTGACCGCCGCGACGCCTCTGGCCGCCATGAAGGCCGGGGTCATGCCCGACACCAATCTCTTCGGTATGATCATCGGCAACACCACCGGATGCATCGGCGAGATCTCGTCCCTGCTCCTTGTGGGCGGCGGCGTGTTTCTTCTGGTGCGGCGCGTGATCTCCTGGCAGATCCCTGCGGCGTACCTCGGGACGGTGGCGGTGATCTCCCTGCTGTTCCCGCGGATCGGAGGAGCGGCCCTGCAGTCCGTGCTGTACGAGCTCTTCGCGGGAGGCCTGATTCTGGGCGCCGTGTTCATGGCCACCGACTATTCCACGTCTCCGGTGACGCCCGTGGGACGGCTGATCTACGGAGCCGGATGCGGCGTGATCACCATGCTGATCCGGTATCACGGCAGCTACCCGGAGGGCGTGTCCTTCTCCATCCTGATCATGAACCTGCTTGTGTGGTATATCGACAAGGTCACCATGCCCCGCCGGTTTGGAGGTAAATCGAATGGCAAATAACTTCTACGAAGGGCCCGGCGGCCGTCCGGACAACGACGGGGAGGAGCGCTTCTTCCCCTCCGAGTCTTCCGCCCCAAGCTCCCCGGAGAAAAAGGAAAGCGATCCCCTGCTGGACATGATGGCAGACGCCGACGCCTCCCTCCCCGATCCGGAGCAGGAGCCCGAAAGCCCCGGGGAGCCGGAGGACGATCTGCCCGACGCTCTGTCCGCTCTGAA
>Ga0256405_10005567_pt1 | contig 21504 bp, 17 predicted proteins | sample RumenRJG_02DNA_FD_189096 | JGI IMG/M metagenome (GOLD analysis project Ga0256405, IMG submission 189096) | Bovine rumen microbial communities from Lethbridge, Alberta, Canada - RJG_02 | ecosystem: Host-associated > Mammals > Digestive system > Stomach > Rumen | place: Canada: Alberta... | reverse complement strand
ATTGATTAAACTTATTTTCTTTTTTTATTTAGGTGTATTTATGATTTCCAAGATTTTTAATTTTTTTAAAGGCATAAAACGATCTTATTATACATTTAGAGTAAAAAGAACAGCTAAATCCGTGGGAAGGGATTTGACTGTTAATAATTATTCTTATGTAAGCCCAGGCACTGTTTTGGGAGATAATGTGAATTTCAACGGCATGAAGATTCAAGGCAGCGCTCAGGTAATTATTGGAGACAATTTCCACTCTGGAATAGAATGCATGATGATTACAGACAGCCATAACTTTGAGGGAGAGGCTGTTCCTTATGATTCAACTGTCATATCTAAGGATATTGTCATTGAAGACAATGTATGGCTTGGAAACCGGGTTATAATACTTCCTGGAACTCATATTGGCGAAGGAGCCATTATTCAAGCAGGCTCTGTGGTTGTCGGGGAGATTCCAAAGTATGGAATTGCAGGAGGCCATCCTGCTAAGGTATTCAAGTACAGAAATGCTGAACATTATGAAAAGCTAAAAAAAGAAGGCAGATTTCATTAGTTCCGCCTATTGATTCTATTTTTTTTAAATTTAAATCTATGGATATTTTTTTCAAATTAAATCTTAAAAGTTCTATAAGCTTGAAAGCAGTTACTAGTGCAATCTTTTTATCGAGATAAATTATTGGATCAACCCTTTAAATATCTCTATTTCTTTTTTACTAATTCCCTTAAATAGGAATATGCAGGCAAAGTAAACAATCACTCCAACTGCTACAGCTATTAAAATGCTTAGGATATCATTTGCATTCATCATATAAACCACTGCACCCATGATTATTGATGAAACAGATATTTTTAAAACTTCTTTCATGTTAAACGGCAGTCTCATTGTCTTCTTGCTTTCATGAGCTGTCACGACAAATGCCAGGACATAACAGAACAATGTGGCAAGAGCGGCTCCTAAAATTCCGAGATAAGGAACCATCAATATGTTAAGGGCTATGTTTGCAACAGCCACTATTATCCAGAGCTTTCCAAGTACCCTGGTATTCTTCTCAAGAATGAGTATGTTGTTGGTTATTCCATACATTCCCATAAACAATGCCCCCAGGCAGACAAATGGAGTAATCATATAACCTCCAAGTGCTATTTCAGGAGTTGTTATGACATACAGCAGAGGTTTTGAAAGCACGCTCATTCCAACTGCTGCAGGAACAGTTAAAAGAAGGTAGTATTTCATTGAATAACCGAGATAAGTGTCAACCTGGTCCATTTCTCCTTTTTCATAATGCTCTGGAAGAACAGCTGGAAGGAGAACTGCAAATGGTGAGAGAAACATTAAAAGAATGCTTCCAAGGGCATATCCTGGTGAGTAGCATCCTACGGCAACAGATCCTGCTATAATTCCAATCACATACTTGTCGCTTGAATCAACAACCCATGATGATACATTGCTTGGAATGGTAGGTATGGCAAAATCCAGTTGCTCTTTGAGATTGCTCCATTTAACCGGTCCGAAGCCGAGGTATCTGACAATGATGAATGCCATCATTATGAATACTGAAACATATCCGGTTAAAAGTCCGAGAACCACTGTTTCTATATTATATCCAGCATAGGTCAGGTATATGCTTACAAAAACCCCGATATAGCTTTGCAATACGAGGAAAAGTGAGTATCTCTTCATTTGCTGGAAGGTTCTGAAGTATGAGATAAGCATCAGGTTTAAACAGGCAAAAAAGGATATTGCGGTAGTAATATAGAGAACCTGCATGCTTCCATTAAAAAGCGCATCTGCTATCGGTCCTCCAAACAGGATGAATAGTCCGCAGATGATGAGTGTTGAAATCAAGGTCACGCTCATCATTGGATAGAATGATTCCCGGATTCTTGCCTTGTCATGCTCGGCTGAAAGGAACCTCACCATTGTAAATGGAAGTCCCAGATTTGCTATGTTCGGCACAAGAGCTATTGTTGTGTTTACTTGTGCCCACATGCCGTATTCTGCAGTTGTAAATGATTTTGTAATTACTGGTATGAAAATAAGGCTGCTAAGTGAGATCAGAATATTTGTAATTCCAACGAGACCTATTCTTTGTATGAATTTGATATAATCTGCCATTTGATCACACTTAGTTATTTGAATTATTTTTCTAAAATTTTTTATATTCTTAATTATTTATTAATTTAATTGTTGTAGTATTCTCAATGATTCTCTAAATATTTTCAATTTTAGAATAAAATTATTTTTATAATTTTTTTATTTTAAATTCTTATCAATTGCGCTTAGTATTTTTTTATTTTAAAATCTTATCAAAAACGCTTTTATCATAAGGTTTGAAGATATAATTCTTGTCATACTCCGCTAAATTGGAATCTTTCATCTTTTCTATCATATCATCGCTGGCATCCACTTTCAATACAATGCCTTTATCAAAAAGGGCGTCTAAATATTCGATTCCCGGAGCATCTATGATGAATGTTTTGCAGTTGAAGCTCAAGCCTTCGTAAATAGCTGTTGAAAATGCTCCAACTTGATATTCGCTTTTTGCAAATAATTCATACAATGGAGGCTCGCTTTTGTCAATGACTTTAAAATTATCCATTTTTTCAGCTTTTACCAAAGATTCGTAGTTCTCTCTCCATGTTGCATATTCGCCGGGGTGGAGTTTGTATATGATTTTGTAATCCTCCAGATTTCGTGCTGTTTCATATGCGAATTTAGATAAATACTTGCCGATAACTCCCTGGGATATGAATATGATCTGATTGTGATTCTTATCTATTTTCATGAATTCCAATGAGCTTTCATTAAAGTATGGATAGCCCATGGAAATTATATTCTCTTTTCCTATTGGAAACGGACAAGCATTCTGCCAGTAATCACCGAAACTTAGTATTTTATCGGGGAAATATTCAATTTCCTTATACTTTCCATCTTTTTTACATGTTTCTTTTGGATAACTGTATCCTAAATGGTATGGACTGATGGTTCCATGCTGAAGTTCTATGACTTCGATGTTCTTTTCATGGCAGGCGCTAACCAATGCCTTGTTTTCATAGGCAACAACAAGAAATACCTGTTTCGGCTGTTTCTTCTCTAAAAGTTCAAGATATTTCTCGTAATCATATTTGAAGTTGAGGATATGGTCCTCGATTATTCTAAACAAGTCGATTTCAATGGAAAATGCAGTTTCAAGCTCCTTTTTCAAAAGATCTATCCTGCTTTTCTCATCTTCTGTAAATGGAACCTTGCCACGATTTCGGCTTTTGTTGATAAATGATCCAAGAAGAATTCTATCATTAAATCTCACATTGTTTTTCTTCTGATAACTTTTGCTAGTGAAATGCTTGTTTAAATAAGGAGATTCAACTATTTCAAAACTCTTTCCATTTTCTTTGAGAGTTTGAGGCAGAAAATAACTGTAGATGTCCTTATATTCATTTTGGAAAATCACTTTTCTCGGATGGTCGAATATGAGAACATCACATTTGCCTCCGCTAAAAGGATTATTCAGGAGGCTGTTTTTAATGAACGGGGCGAATGATTTGACTTTATCAAATAAGGAAAGGCTGGCCTGCTGGGCTGATTCGAATACCTGGGTCTTTCTTGTTATCTCGTAATAGACATACATCCTTATAATCAGCCATGGATAAGTTCCTTGGATTTCCATGTGGTTGAGTTCATATCTCTCTTCCAGTTCCCAGATCCTCTCGCAGATTTCCTTTACAGTAAATGTCATGGTATCATTCTTATTTTTTTAATGAGTGAATAGTAAAAAACAAATAGGGTTTTTGATTTTGCATGTAAACTTCATAAGACAATAAATCATCTTAAATTGCATGAATTTATTCTAACGTCATAAGACAATAAATCATCTTAATTTATTCTAAAACGTCATAAGACAATAAATCATCTTCTTTAATGTCCTCTTTAGCTATTTTGCCAATTACATTAGCTATTTCGCTTGGAGAGATTCCTGTTCCAGGCCTTTTATAGGTAAGCATGTCCTTTGAGATTGCTTCTCCTTTTTTGATATCGACTTTTGCAATGATTGAGCGTCTTGCCTGTTTTCTTGATTCAGCTTCGCATGGAAGAGGAACCTTGTCATACTGGCCGTTGATTGTTTTAATAAGCTTGATGTTTTCCTTGAATTTCCTGATGTCTTCAGGGTCCATTGCATGATAATGGTCGTTTCCAGTCAAGGTCTTGTCGAGTGTGTAATGCTTTTCAAGAATAGTTGCTCCATAAAGATAAGCAGTAGTTAGAATGAGCATGTTTTCATCAGGTTTAGTATGGTCTGAATATCCTATGTCATAGTTTGGATAGAGATCCTTCAGGTTTTTAATCATTAAGAGATTTGCATCGCTATTGTCGGTTGGATAAGACAAAACGCAGTGCATGATTCCTATTTCCGCTTGGCCGTTTAAATAATCATCATTTTCATTTTCTATTGTGTCGATAGCCAGTTTAATCTCATCTAGGGTGGAAGCGCCTGTGGAAATGATTATATGCTTTCCCTTTTGAGCTATTTTCTGGATAAATGGAATGTTTGACAAATCTGATGAGGATATCTTGTAGATGTCCATGAATTTGTCAAGATAATCTATTGATGCGAAATCAAAAGGTGTTGACAGAAATAGGATTCCGATTTCCTTACAGTAGTCTGCTATTTCCTTGTATTCCTCTTCTCCAAAGGAGTCGAATTTCTTGAATAATTCGTATTGGGAGGTTGTAGGTTCTTCATTTGTATCCCAGTATGCAGGAGAGTTTTTAGAAGCTATTGTGTCTGCTTTGTATGATTGGAATTTCACTGCATCGCATCCTGCATCCTTAGCCTCTTTAACCATTAATTTGGCAGCTTCCATATTGGAAATGCCTTCTTTTTTTGCAATATCATAATAGTTTACGCCAATTTCAGCTATTAAAAAAGGTTCTTCATTGAATATGCTCATTATCTCACCGTTATTTTTTTTAATAATAAATTCCAACTTAATTTAATAATAAATTCCCGCTTAATTTAATAATTATTCTGATTTTAATATTTAATCATTTTCCGGCTTTATCTATCTGCCATTCCTTATATCCTTTCTTGATAAGTCTGGCAATGTTTTCAAAGCCGTGTTTCAAGTCTATGGACTTCATTCTTCTGCTCATTTCACATCTGAGCTCATAATTGTCCAATAATGACTCCAAAGTTTCCAGGATTTGCTCTTCAGTTATATTAACCCCTAATCCAAGGTTTATGAATCCGTTTTCAACATTGCCGAAAATGTGGGACAATTCCCTTTCATTCTGGCATAGGCAGACACATGGAACTCCAAGAGATGCGATTTCATACATTGTTCGTCCTGCAGATGTGAAAATCAAATCAGCACTGTGCATATGCTCGCTCATGTTTTTAACATTTTCATATATTGTAATTCTATCATTGTCCTTATATTTTTCCTGTATTTCTTTTTTATTAGAATATCCGAGTCCCAGGATGATTTCTATCTCATTTTCATAACTGCTTTTCAAAATGGATTCTAAAACCTTCTCTGTAAAGTTGTTGGGGTCGCTTCCTCCGAATGTTAGGAGAATCCTGTTTACATCTTCGGTTATCTCCTTAGGAGACTGGTAATAGAATTCATCCTTCAGGATATAGAAATTATGGCCTGAATAAAGGTTTTGAAGAGGTATCTTATGTTCATACAATGCATCAAAGATGAGATGGGCGTACTTGATTCCGCCTCCAAGGTCTTCAAAATTGACTATGAAGTAACCTCTGTCCCTCAAGGCCTTGGTATATTTTGATTTGGTATTCAAAATGTCATTGATTACAATATCCGGGCCGTAGGCTTCGATTTTTTCAACCACTTCATCCTTCGCTTCCTGATTTGCTTCTTCGCTTTCAGCTTGATGGGTGTTGTGGGTGATATAAGGATAATTGTTGTTTTTTACGATTTCAATTCCAAGAGGCTTGGCCTCATCCAGCAGAAATATCACTTCATGGTTTATAAGTTTTGAAGCTATTGATAGTGAGCGGTAGACATGGCCGGTTCCTATGTCATGGGAAGCATCGGTTTTGATAAGGACCTTCTTTTTCTTCAGGATTCTCTCTGCAACCCACCAGTCCTCATAGTTGTCTATGTCAATGCTTTCCTGCTTGGAGACTTCGATAAGTCCTATATTATCCCCCAATCTTGAATTTTCGCATATGAATTTTCTTTTGCTTGCGAAAATGCTTCCAGTTTCCTTATATGATTTTGGAAGGTATTGCCTATTTAATCTGGCTTTGTAAAGGGGATAATACTTATTGTTTTCCTCATCCCATCCCCAACTTAAGTGTCTGTCATCAACAACGCTTATGATGGTGTCGTAGGATATTTCATTCCCGTCATTATCCTCTTCGATGTCCAATAATTTTTCAATAGCCAAATCCAGAGTTTTTGTTTTAAGCAGGGGGGATGTTGGCTGAACTGTGATTACCACATCATATTTTTCCCCTTCCTTCTCTTCCTGCTTGATTGTCGCATCATAAATCACAGGGTCAAGAGGAATTGAATCTTCAGCAAGCTTGCCGTCACGTTTTATGGTTTTTGCTCCGAATTTTCCGGCAACGAATGCTATTTCATTGTCGTCTGTTGTCACAACAAGCTCGTCAACATATTCGGAAGCTTTTGTTATTTCTATTGTATGTGCAATAAGAGGCTTTCCTCCAAGCAATCTTATGTTTTTGCGCGGAATTCCCTTGGAACCTCCTCTTGCAGGTATTACAACCAGTATTTTATTATTTTTATACATTTTAAACACTTTTTTCAGCTATTGTTTTGTTATTTTGAAATCTTTTTAATATGAATTTTATAATATTATTTTTGTCTTTTTTTAAAGTATTGCATTGGTTTTTGCATATGGAAATTTTATGATAAAATTATTTTTTCTTTTTTGAAATCATGATAGTTTTTTAATATGAAAATTTAAATTTCTGTAAAAATATATTAAATAAGACAAACTAATTATATTATATTATTAATTAATATTAAAACTATTTATTTGAAATATAAAATTTATGGTGTAATAATGTCAAGTATGAAAGAAATGGCGGATACTTTAATTAAAAGAATAAATGATTTGGCTACTCCTGTTAAGATCATGCATGTCTGCGGATCCCATGAGCATACAATCATGGAACACGGAATAAGATCCCTTCTTCCTGAAGAAGTGGAAATTGTTGCAGGACCCGGATGTCCTGTATGTGTGGTTCCTTCAAGGGAAATCGACGAATGTCTGCAATTGATTGAAAAAGGAGTAACTGTAACCACTTTTGGCGACATGCTAAGAGTTCCAGGTTCCAACAGCTCTCTCGCTGAAGCCAAGGCTGAAGGAGCAGATGTTAGAGTTGTTTACGGTATTCCAAATGCAGTGGAGATTGCTAAAAAGGTTGATAATGATGTGGTCTTCATGTCTGCAGGATTTGAAACAACCGCCCCTGCAACTGCTGCCGAACTTTTAAACAAACCTCCTGAAAACTTCTCAATTGTATCATGCCATAGGCTGATTCCTCCTGCAATTGAATGGCTTATCACCAGCGGTGAAACAAACTTGAATGCTTTAATCGAACCTGGACATGTCTGTACAATTTTAGGAACTGAACCTTTTGAAAAATTCTCAACTGAATATGGAATTCCTCAGGCAGTGGCAGGATTCAATCCTCTGGATATCTTGATGTCTGTCTATATGATTTTAAGACAGATTGACCAGGGAGAGCCACGTATTGACAATGAATACAAACGTGCAGTGCGAACAGAAGGTAATGTTGTCGGAAAGGAAATGATGGATGAAGTATTTCATGTTGAAAGCAGGGAATGGAGAGGTTTCCCTAAGATACCTAACTCCGTTTTGGAATTGAATGACGAGTTTTCCCAATACAATGCAAGAGAGATTTATGACATCGAGGTCAAGGACGTTACAGAAGCTCCAAAAGGCTGTATCTGCGGACCTATCCTTCGGGGAATAGCCAAGCCTACTGATTGCAAGCTCTTTAGAAAGGCATGCAATCCAATGCATCCGATTGGTGCATGCATGGTAAGTAAGGAAGGAACCTGTAATATCGCTCATCGTTATTCCAGATAGATTGGAGAATGTTTGACAATTTATGGATGATTTATTTAATTTAATATTTGGAACATGATTGAAAATTTTTATATATGATTTTATGATTGATTTAAGGATTTTTGAATGTTCTTTATAATGTATAATTATTTTTTGTGATTATTTTAGGTGATTCCATGGTAAAAGTAGAAGCTATAGCAGTTGATATCGACGGAACCATTACCGATGAAAAAAGAAGACTTTGTCATAGTTCCTTGGATGCTCTTAGAAAAGCTGAAGATGCAGGAATTCCTGTAATCATTGTAACCGGAAATATTTCCCACTTCACATATGCGGTTGCCACCATGATCGGAACAAGCGGAGGAATGGTTTGTGAAAATGGCGGAGCAATCTATAAAGAAGGATATAATGATAATCGCATGGTTGTTCTTGGAGATATTAACAAGGGAAGAGCTGCTTATGACTTTTTAGTTCAGGAATTCGGCGATGAGATTCCTCTCAGAATAACTGAAGACGATGATGCTCGATTGTCTGAAATAACTGTCTATAAATTGTTTGATGCGGATCCGATTAAGGAGTCCTTGAAAGACATGGATGTAGAAGTCTATGACAGCGGATTTGCTATTCACCTTACCGATCCTGAGGTGGACAAGGGAAGCTCTTTGAGGAAATTATGCGAGTTGTCAGGATTCAATATAGAAAATGTGATGGGTGTCGGCGATGGCGAGAATGATATTGACTTTTTAAAGGAAGTCGGGATTAAGATAGCTGTTGCAAATGCTGAAGACGAGCTTAAGGAATTCGCCGATTATGTATGCGAGAAGCCGTATGGTGATGGCGTCCAGGAAGCTATTGAAAAGTTTGTTTTTAACAATGAATGAATTTTTACTTTAATTTCCAATTAAGGATAATTCTTAATTATTTTAGTTAATTTCCAACTAAAGTTTGTTCTTAATTATTTTTAGTTTATTAAAATTATTTGCTCATTTGAGTTTAAGAGATGATTTAATGTTATATGAGTTGGCTGAAGAAGCAAAAAGAGAGATTTCAAAATACTCTGATGATTATGAGATTTATTTAAGCAGTGGAAAAGTATTGCAATTGGATTCCCAGAAAACAGATTTGAATTTTGCAAAGGAGGAATTTGACATTGGTCTGGGAATAAGGGTCATCAAGGATGGCAGATTAGGCTTTGCTTTCACAACCGATGTTAGCAGGATTGCTGAAACTGCCGAAAATGCTTACTCTAACTCCAAGCTCAATGTAGCTGATGAATACTTCTCATTCGCAGTTCCTGAAAAACTGCCGGTAGTCAAGAATACTTGTGATAATAGATATGATGATTTGGAGCTTGATGAGATTATCGAATCCTTGAAAAGCGTTTTAGCCGTTGTTGAAGATAATGGCTGCCAAGTATCTTCAGGAGTATTTTCATCAAGTTATGGAGAAAACCTGATTGTTAATTCAAATGGCGTGGAAGCCTTTGACAAGGGTACAGGTTTTGGAATCGGAGTATCAATAAATGCAATTGATGGTGATGAACTGTCAACAGCATACGATTCAACATCTTCAAATTTATATGACCTTGATGGAGAAAAACTTGCTCTTGAAGTTTGTGATCTGGCAAAATCATCTCTTGGAGGAGAACATATAGAAACTGGAGACATGGATGTTGTTTTAGATTATTATGCTGCAATTGGACTTCTTTCAAACTTTTTAACTGGATTTAGTGCGGAAAACATTCAAAGGGGAAGATCCAGGCTAATTGGAAAAACAGGAGAAATGATTACAACTGAAAATCTTTCAATTTATGATGATGGGACTCTAGACGGGGGATTGAACTCCGGTGTCTGCGATGGCGAGGGTACAGCATCAAAAAGAACCACTCTTGTTGAAGATGGTGTTTTGAAAGGGTTCCTGTATGATATTTACACTGCTAACAAGGATGGAGTTGAAAGCACTTCCAATGGATTCAGAGGTTCCTATGCTGGAATTCCTTCTGTAGGCTCATCAAATGTCATTTTTGACTTTAAAAACAGTATTGATATTTCCGAAATTGATTCTGGATTCCTCACCACCAGTGTTTTAGGGGCCCATACTGCTAATCCAATAACTGGTGATTTTTCAGTTGAATGCAGCAATGCATTTGCTATTGAAAACGGAGAGATCGCCGGACCGGTTAAAAAGGCCATGATGTCTGGAAATATTTATGATATCTTATCAAATTGTGATGCTCTTAAGTCTGAAGTAAAACAAAAAGGATCTTTCATCCTTCCTAAGGTTTTCGCTCGTGATGTAAGGGTGGTTGGCAATTAATTTTTTTTAAATTTAATTTTTTAAAAAAATAAAATAATTTTTAATTTTAAAGAAAAAGAGATGGTTAAGGAATGAATTAAATATTTCCACGTAGAATGGCTTTAACGCGATTTTCTAATTTTTTATCCATTTCCTTGATTTTATTATTCATTTTCTTGTTATCATTTTTTTCATTTTCTTTAATTTTCTTATTTAACAGTTTTTCCTTGTTTTTTAATTCTTTATTGTATTTTTCAGTTTTTTCGTTGAAAGTTTTCTCAATGAATGAATCAAGATCTTCCTGGGATTTGTAATCTTTAAAATTCTTCTCGAGTATTTTATCGATTTCTTCATTAAGTTCCTTTTCATTAAGGTCTGCAGGTTTTTTCTCTTTCTCTGTTTTCTTTTCTTTTGCCATTTTAAACAGCTCCTTTGGAAAAATAAAAAACTGAATTAATCCATTTTAATAACAGGCAATTGAATTTCTGTTACCATGTCCTCAGGATTTTCCACATCGTATATGCTTTTGATATAGTTTTCTTGAGGAGAACCGATAATATCATAATGATTTTCATCAGCGAATTCCGCAATTTCTTCATAGATTGCTCTGATATTGTCTAAAGGTCCGTTATGAACTGCTGACAAGACCCTGTGCTCTATAAGTTTTTCAACGGTAAGCAGTGGGGTCTCATCTATTTCCTGACCATCAGCTATTGGAATTCCCAAATCGTAAACGACGTCGTCGGCATCCTTGAATCTTTTTATATTATTGTAATAAATTGCAAAAACGTCTCCGGCTGTTTCAATCTCCTCTGTTTCAACCCATCCCAGCAATCGTGCAGTCAATACTCCGATATCGCTGAGAGGTCCTTTGTGTTTAATGACCGCAATCATCTGATCTGGAACTATCTTATCTTCAATATCCATATTTTCACCATTTAATAATTTCTATAATCTTTATTGTTTATAAAATTTTTATTCTTTAACATCTTTTTTTAGAAAAATTCACTTTAATAAATTAATAAATCCGCTTCATTTTTTTTAATTTTTTCTTAAAGCATAAATTTTTCTAAAATTTGTTTATTAATCAATTGAATAAAGTGACTTCCACTTCTTCTCCTTCTTCAACCATTTCTGTCTGTTTGGAAACTTTGGTATATCCTGCAGCGCTTGCTAGTGAGAAGATGGCTCCTGAATCCTTGAAAATTGGATAAACAATGCCGTCTTCCACTCTGACCAGTTGATATTGCATTCTGCCTATAGGTGAGTGTATTCTTCTAGCAAGTTTTCCTTTGATGGTCTTGTGAGGTTGCTCATCTACAAAACCTGCCAGTTTCTTAATGGATGGGGCAACAAAGACATTAAATATCACGATAGCTGAAACAGGGTTTCCAGGAAGTCCAATGACAATCTTTCCATCTACAACTCCAAGGATAGTTGGCTTTCCAGGCTGTACTGTGATTCCATGAATGTAAACTGTTCCAATCTCATCCAGAATCTGTCGGATGTTATCGCCGACTCCTGCTGAAGTTCCCCCTGAGCATAATAATATGTCGCATTCCTTCAGGGACTCTGTAATCTTCGCTTTCAAGTCATCGTAGACATCTTTTACAATTCCAAGGGTTTTGCCTTCTGCTCCGCAGGATTCAACACCGGCTTTTATCATTTCGCTGTTTACATCATATATCTTTCCAGGTTTGATTTCCTCTTGGTTTGTTAAAAGCTCGTTTCCAGTAGATATGACTCCTACAACAGGTTTTTTATACACTTCCACAGTATCAATGCCCTGGGCGGCGATGACTCCTATCTTTGGAGGATTCAATAACTTGTTTTTCTCAAGAATTACCTGTCCCGCCTGCACATCTGAACCTTTTTTTCCGATATCCTGACTTGGTGTGACGCTGGTTAATATCTCAATCTCATCAGATGCAAGATCTGGATTGTCGCTCTCTCTATTTGCAAACTCGACCATAACCACAGCATTGGCGCCATCTGGAACAGGTGCTCCAGTGCTGATTTCAACTGTTGTGCCCGGTTCCACAGTTTTATCGGTAAATGATCCTGCTTCAAGAAAATCAATAACCTTGAGCCTTTTCGGATTCTCTTCATTGACTCCGTAACTGTCTTTAGCATTGATTGCAAATCCATCCTTCAGGGATCTGTCGAATGGTGGAAAATCGATTCTGCTTTTTATATCACTGAATGTGATTCTTTCATAACTGTCAGCAATATCTATGATTTCAGATTGAGGAGAGTATAATTCATCAAATTTTTCCTGAATAATCTCTTTGGCTTCTTCGGATTCTTTTATTTTTAAAAATTCCACTCCCATTGTATTCCTCGAAACTAATTTTTTAATATGTTTATATTAATATTTGATAACTTATATAATAATCTATTTTTTCATATGGCTTTTTTTCATGATAATATTACTGTATCTCATGAGATTTTTATACTGGATAGCCAAATGCAGTAAAAAACTTTAAAAAACTTAATTGTTTATATACAATGAAAAATATATTATATATTTACTATAAAAATTATATTTATTATTTTAATTAAAATTTTAAATTAATAAGCTTTAAAAAAATTATCATTTAATGATTTTAATTAATTATTTTTAAATATTATATTATAAAAATTATATTGGCAAGCGTTAGGAGGCAAATTTTGAGTAAACCACAACAAAATGGACAACAAGAATATAGGAGAGTACGAACTCCAAAAAAAGGTGAAATCCCTGGAGTAGTAGAACAGATCATGGGGCATGGAAAAATTAAGGTAAGATGTGCCGACGGCAATATCAGAATGACCAGAATACCAGGTAAAATGAAGAAGAGAATCTGGATTCGCGAAGGAGATGTCGTCCTTGTAAAGCCATGGGATTTCCAATCCGATGAAAAAGCGGATGTAATTTGGAGATATACAAGAACCGAGTCCAACTGGCTTGAGCGAAAAGGCTATTTAAAAATGTAATCATACATTTTTAATTACTTTTTTTACTTATTTTTATTTTATTCTTACGGGTGCTTTTTTTACTGATTTAATTTTGAATTTCATTGTCTGGTGTTTTTTATGTATGAAAATCAAAAATCCGATTTCGAGGAAAGGTCTGCAGATTTTTCAGATGATGTTATTAGTTCTTTAGAAGATTTTGATAATGATTCTATTGATTTGAATGATTTTGAAGATGATTCTGTTGATTTTGAAGATGATTCTCAAGAAGGCTCCCAATATCTGGATGAATCCCATATGGCAAATGTTGAAAGCCATAAAGTCGCCAAAGCAGATAAGAAGATGCAGGATTTGATTTCCCAAAAAAGGCAGACTGGTGATGAAGACCGGAAAGTGGCCAGTGAGATTTTTGACAAGCTTACATTGCAGACACTTTATAAATTAGCTAATCAGGGCTATCTGGACCTTTTAAATGGCGCAGTTAGCACAGGCAAGGAAGCAAATGTCTTGAAAGGAGTAAAAGACGACGGTTCATACCTTGCTGTAAAAATATATAGGATAGCAACATCTGATTTTAGAAAAATGCAGTATTATATTGCAGGCGATCCTAGATTCAAAGTTCGCATGGGTAATAAGAGGCAGCTGATAAAAGCATGGGTCAACAAGGAATTCAGAAACCTGACCCGCCTCAAGGATGCTGGAGTAAATGTTCCAGAACCTTCAACATCCCTGAATAATGTTTTAATCATGGAATACATCGGTGATGACGAGGGCAATCCCGCACCTACAGTTAAAAATCTTCCTCCAAGTGATCCCGATGATTTTTATGAAAAGCTGGTGCGCGAAATGGACTTGTTTCTAAACAAAGCCAATCTGGTCCATGGTGATTTGTCAAGTTATAATATTATCAATTATGATGAAAAGCCGGTTATAATCGATGTTTCACAGAGTGTTGTAAGGGATCATGTCATTGCAGGAGAACTGCTTGAGAGGGACATTAAAAACATAAGCTTTGAATTTTCAAAAATGGGTGTGGACACTTCCATTGAAGATTTGACACAACGTTTGATTAAGAAATAGAATGAATTAAGACGATTAATTAATCACCGTTTTAATATTTTAAATTTCTGAATTTTATGTATGGTTTATATTTGTAATTCAACATTTTTATGCGGGGTTTACATTAGTAATTTCACATATTTTATGTATGGTTTACATTTGTAATTTCACATATTACTTTTCAAATGCTCTTGGGCAAGCTATTTTTAAATATATTTATAAACTATCTTTATTGTTCTGAGATAGTTGCTAAATTAAAATTTAAATGGATTTTGATAAGGCAATTTAGTTTCATTTTTTAGAGTTGCCATATCAATTCCAATTGCTCTTTGAGCTAATGCTTGAAACCTTTTCGGTTTTCATTTAAACTGGTTTGGTTTTTATTAAATCTGTTAGGTTTTAAATAATATAATTTATAAAATATATTTAAGTAAAAATTTTTTAAGTAAAATTTTAAGATAAGAATTAAATTGATTCGTTATAATTATTTGAGGTGTAATAATGCCGGAAACTGACTATCTCAAAGTTCCTGCTGATAGAGTGGGAGTTTTAATCGGAACAAAAGGAGAAACAAAGAAGAAAATCGAAAATGCAACTCAAACTCAATTAGATATTGATAGTGAAGAAGGTACCGTAGCTATTTATCCGAATAAGGATATGGAAGATCCTCTTGGTGTTTGGAAAGCAAATAATATCGTTAAAGCTATTGCACGTGGATTCAATCCTTATATTGCACTTAAATTGAATCAGGATGATATTTACTTGGAAGTTATCAGCCTACCTCTCTTCGTTGGCAAATCCAAAAAGGCAATGGCAAGATATAAAGGCAGAATAATTGGCAAAGACGGCAAGACAAGAGAAATAATCGTTGACATGGCTGAAGTGGACATAGCTATTTACGGCAAGACAGTTTCCCTCATTGGTGAGCTTGAAAACGTCATGGTTGCAAGAGAAGCTGTTGAAATGATTCTCAAAGGATCAAGGCATAAGTCTGTCTACTCATTCCTTGAAAACAAGAAGAATGAACGTAAGATGAAAGAGTTTAAAGCGGTTGTCGGAATCGATGATGATAAAATCGAACTTCGTGACGACCTTGATGATGTGGATGATGAGGAGTAACCACTCCATTTAAATTCTTTATTTTTATTTTTTTCTTGAATGTTTTTTTTCATATTAGAAAAAATCTTTTTCAGTTTTTATTTTTTTCCAAATATTAGCTACTATTTTTTGTACTTTTTTTTAAAATTTTTAATTTTCAAAACTGAATTTTTTGAATTTTGAAATTTTTATGATAAAATGATGTTTTGTAATTGGAATATATGTATGAATAAAAAATTTTATATCAAGTTTGATACTCCACTTTGATTAAATTATGTTTACATATGTAAAATTTTAAATTATTTTTATAATTTTGCTATTTCCAATTAAAATTCTTAAATTAAATACAAAAGTATTATATATATTGAAAAGCATATATAGATATAGTGAAAGATATATCTAGTTTTAGTATATTTTTGTATAAATTAATAATATTTTTTGCATGAAAAAGGGGTATTGTTTTTTCAATACATTTTATCAATTTTCACCGTATCTAAAAAATTGCCACTTAATTTCCATTAGCCAGGGCTATGGTTATTAATGCTTGGTTAATTATTTAGAACATTTGAAATATTATTTAATTTTACATTTTTCATTAAAATTATTAATGACAATAAGTATTAAGGAGGTTTAATTTGTCTCAACAAGCTAATGAACTTTTTGAAAACTTTAATGAGTTGACTCCATCAGAGTTTTTTAGAAAAAATAAACAGATGCTGGGTTTTTCAGGTAAAATCAGATCTTTAACCATTGTTTTCCACGAATTGATTACAAACAGTTTTGATGCTGCCGAAGAAGCAGGAATACTGCCTGAAATCAAAATCGACTTGAAAAGACTCGGCAAAGACCATTATGTGCTTACTCACACTGATAACGGTCCTGGAATTCCTGAAGACTTCGTAATGAAAGTATACTGTCAGATGTTTGCAGGTTCCAAATTCAGAAACATCCAGTCCAGAGGACAACAGGGTCTTGGATGCAGTGGTTGTGTGCTTTTATCCCAAATGACTACTGGTGAGGCCACCCATGTTATTTCCAGTTACATGGACCATGGCGAGCTTAAAGGAGTCAAAATGAAATTCAAAATGGATGTTAAAAACAATGTCGGTGATTTGATATCCAAGGAATATTTCCAGCCTGAAACCACAGGAGTATGCATAAAACTTTACTTTAAAGAGGTTTCCTACACTTTAGCAGAGCAAGGAGCATTTGAATACATACGCAGAACAATGATTGCTAATCCTCATGCGAAGATCACATTTAGAGACCCTAGCGGACACCAGTATATCTTTAAAAGAGCTGCGGAAATTGTTCCTGTTCTCCCTAAGGAAGTTCTGCCGCATCCAAAGGGTGTAACTGCAGACGACATTATTACAATGGCTAAGACAACTGATAAAAGAAACTTCAAAAGCATGCTGACTAGTTCACTGGCTAGAATGTCCAGCAAGAAAATCAATGAACTTGCTGAAATCACAGGCCTTGACATGAAAAAACGTCCGAAAAGCATGAAATGGGAAGAAGCTGAGGCTATTGTCGAAGCATTTGACAAGATGAAGTTCATGGCTCCTCCAACCGACGGACTCATACCTATTGGTGAAGAACAGATTGAAAAGGGTATGAAATTGATTTTGAAACCTGAGTTCATCACCACCATTACAAGAAAGCCAATCACATATAAAGGTGGTGTGGCATTTATTGTTGAAGCAGGAATTGCTTATGGCGGTGATGCAGGAAGAATTGTAAACGAACAGAGAAAATCTGAAATATTAAGATTTGCAAACAGGGTTCCTTTGACTTTCGACCAGGGGTCCTGTGCTATTACTGAAGCTTTAAAATCTATTGACTGGAGAAGATATGGATTAAGGGATTTCGATAACACCCCTATTACTCTATTTGTAAACATTGTATCCACTCAGATTCCTTACCTTTCAACAGGAAAGCAGAGTATTGCTCCTGAACCTGAAATTGTTCATGAAGTAAGACAGGCTACCATGAAAATCGCACGTAAGCTTCAAAAATACTTAAGATCCAAAAGAGCTGAAAAGGAAAAGGCAATGAGATCTAAAATCTTTGAAGATTATGTTCCAGTTATTATTGAAGAGGCTGCAAATCTTGCTGAGACAGAAGTTCCTGATTACAAGCCAGTTCTTGCCAAGGTAACCAGAAGAGCGTTGGCAGAACTTTTAGGCGAGAAAATAGAGGATGATGAAGAAGAAGAGGATTACATTGACTACTTCCTTGAAGAACTTGACGAATTCGGTCATGAAGTAGATTCCGAGCATTCTGCACGTAGCAACAGGGTTTATGAAACAGATTTGGATGACGCATTTAAGGATGATGAAGCTCCTAAGAAGAAATCCAAAAAAGGCAAGAAATCCAAGGAACAAGAAGTTGAAGATGCACTCGAAGAAGAGGAAAAATTAGAGCAAGAAATGTCAGGGTCTTCTAAAAAATCCCAGCAAACAACTTTATTTGATGAATAAAAGGAGGAATTATGATGGCTGAAGAAGTTAAACATGAGCATACTCACAAGGAGCAAAGAAGACAATATACTTATAACAAGCTAAAAGGCTTTGGTGAAGAAATCATTGAAGAAATTCAAAAAAATAAAGTGCCAAATCTTAAAATTCCTTCTAGAGGAACTGGAAATCTTGTTTATGACAGAGACAAGCGCTACTATGTTTTAGGAGATAGAGTTGGTAGAAGATCCCTTGGTAATGTAAAGCAAATCAGAAAATTAGGTCAGATGGTTTATACTGCTAATTTCTGTAAAGACCTGGTTCAAAGGGATAAGACAGCTACAATCAGGGAAATGTACTATATCTCTGAAGGATGGGGTATTGAATTCAATACACAGCAAGAATCCAACACTGTTGGAGAAGACCTGGAAGTTGCTTTAGGTGTAACTCGTGAAGACCTGGGTTTGATGCCTGAAGAAGACGGTGCATCAGTTTATGGTGACATTACCCTGCTTGACGGCGATTATGAAGTGAACGCAACCAGAGCGGGTAAGTCAGGTTATACAATCTCACCTACCATTGACCAGGTGGAACTTTTAGAATGCGGTGCTGAAAGGGTTTTAGCAGTTGAAACCATGGGAATGTTTCACAGGCTGGTTCAGGAAAACGCACATGAGAGATACAACTGTCTGATTATCGGACTTAAAGGTCAGGCGGCTCGTGCAACAAGAAGATTCATTAAGAGACTCAATGAAGAAATGGGTCTTCCAGTATATATCTGTAACGACGGAGACCCTTGGGGATTCCACATAGGTCAGGTAATTATTTCAGGAAGCGCAAAGCTTGCCCATGTAAACCACGATCTTGCTACTCCTAATGCTAAATTCATTGGAGTAACCGCATCCGACATTATCAACTACGAGCTTCCAACAGACCCATTGAAAGATATTGATGTTTTAAGACTTAAAGAGCTTTCCAAAGACCCAAGGTATCAGACTCCATTCTGGCAGACTGAAATCAAGAAGATGCTCAAACTGGGTAAGAAAGCAGAGCAGCAATCTTTCTCCAAGTACGGTCTTGAGTATGTTGTAGATACATACTTCCCGGAAAAACTAGGTTTGAATTAAAATCTATGAATTATTAGAGAATCATATTCTCTAAACTTATTTTTTTATTTCCATTTTTATTGTTGAATCTTTTGTTTCTAATTTTTTGTATTTGATTAAAATAATCTTAATCGTTTTTTAAAAGATTGGAGGAAAAATATATGAGCTTTTTATCTAAAAACAGTGCTGAAGAAGAACTGGCTAATAAATTAATAAAAGACCATGATGCCTTTTTAAATGAATTTCTGGATAGCCAGTCAATCAAGGATTTGAAGGAATCTTTAATTATCATAGCTAAAAGGTCTGGTACAAATGAGGCCAGAAGCTATATGGACTATGTTTTAAACCGCATGTCCTATGTGAAAAACAAGGATTTGGAATACAAGCTGGAAGCTGCTTTGGCTGATAAGATAGGTCATTTCTATGTTCCTGAAGGAATCAGCAAGTCAGATAAGTTAAACAATCGTTTTGAAGCGGCTCAAAATATGAAGCTGGATGTTTTAATAGAGCAAAATGATAGAATCATCACTCTTTTGGAAGAGCTTCTGCATAGAAACAGATACTAAATCTTTTTTTAAATTTCTCTAATTATTTTTTTTAATTCGAGCTCGATTTTTTGATTAATTTTCATATATTAATCATTATTTCAATCTTGATTCCTATTCTACTTTTTATGAAAATTTTAAATATTTTAAAATTAAATATAATCTTGAAGCTAATTAATAAAATATTTTTTATTTTTTTTAAAATCATTTTTATATTGGGGAATTTTATTTGAAAAAATGTATGGATTCTGAAAATCTTCACAGGCGTTTGAAGAAGATTATCGGGCAGTTGAATGCTATTGATCGCATGATTGACGAGGATGTTCCTTGTGAGAATATTCTGATGCAAATCAATGCTTCCAAGTCTGCTTTGCATAAGGTGGGACACATCATAGTTGAAGGCCATCTTAATAACTGCGTTAAGGAAGCTATTGACGAAAAGGATAGTGATGATGCTTTATCCGATCTTTCAACTATTCTGGAGTATTATTCACGATTTTAAGATGGTCTAATTTTTCTACTCTTTTAGGAACCCTATGTTTTCGGCTATTTTTTGCAGCGACTAATATGTCAACATCTTAAAATGCTTAAATCTTTTCAACTTTTTTTACAAAGGTTTATATATAATTAAATTCTATATACCTATGAGGGTATAGGTAAACTCAAAATTAATTTCTATTTAGGTCGTGATAACTTGAAAAAATGTATGGATTCTGAAAATCTTCACAGGCGTTTGAAGAAGATTATCGGGCAGTTGAATGCTATTGATCGCATGATAGACGAGGATGTTCCTTGTGAGAATATTCTGATGCAGGTTAATGCTTCCAAGTCTGCTTTGCATAAGGTTGGACACATCATAGCAGAAGGACATCTCAATCATTGCATTAAAGAGGCAATTGAAGCTGGAGATACTGACGAAGCTTTATCAGATGTTTCTACAATATTGGAATATTACTCTAGATTATAATTATAAGTTTATGCGGATGCATAAGCTTATATTTTTTTTCAAATTTCTATATACCTATGGGGGCATACCTATTATTATATTAAGATATGGTGTTTTTTATGGATTTTAAAAAATTATTCAATGATGTAGAAAAAGTGACTGTAAGCACTTTGCTGGTTTCTTTAATATTTATGATTCTCAGCCTGTTTGGAATAGATTTTTATGGAATAAGCCTTGCATGGATATCAATAATTTTCTGCGGCATTCCAATATTCAAGGATGCGGCAATTGGTCTTATAAAAGAATTTGATATTAAAGCAGATGTTCTTGTAACCATTGCAATCATCTCATCAATTATCATTGGCGAAATTTTTGCAGCAGGAGTTGTGGCTTTAATCATGGCAATTGGCGGGTTCCTGGAGGAGTACACAGTCTCAAAAACACGTACAGGCATAGAAAAGCTTGTGGATTTAAGCCCTACAAAAGGGACTCTGGTAATTAACTATGGGGGTTCTGAAGAAGCAGAAAGCGAAATTGAAGCGGATGCAATTGATGTGGATGATATTCTAAAGGTTCTGCCTGGTGAAGTTGTGCCTGTTGACGGGGTTATAATCAAAGGTGAAACTTCAATCGACCAGTCTGTCATGACTGGTGAATCCATCCCTATTGATAAGCAAATAGGCGATGAAGTCTTCAGCGGTACAATAAACCTCTATGGTTCATTCTATATGAAAGCAATTAAAAAAGGGGAGGATAGTTCCCTTCAAAAATTGATCAGCCTGGTTGAATCTGCAAGCCCGGATAATGCAGAGATAGTTAAAGCGGCTGACCGCTGGGCTACATGGATTGTGATAATTGCATTTGTATCTGCAATTGCTACATGGATTGTCACAGGAGAGATAATCCGTGCGGTTACAATTCTCGTTGTTTTCTGTCCCTGCGCTTTGGTCCTTGCTAC
>Ga0256405_10005566_pt1 | contig 21514 bp, 14 predicted proteins | sample RumenRJG_02DNA_FD_189096 | JGI IMG/M metagenome (GOLD analysis project Ga0256405, IMG submission 189096) | Bovine rumen microbial communities from Lethbridge, Alberta, Canada - RJG_02 | ecosystem: Host-associated > Mammals > Digestive system > Stomach > Rumen | place: Canada: Alberta... | reverse complement strand
AATACATTAAGCACCGCTCCAGTGCCCATGCAGATCATCGAATATGTCGGGCTCCTGTCCGAGCGTATTATATATGACGATGCGTTGCTGAACAGATAAAACGGCATGCCGAACGCCGTTATCGACAGATATGAGACCGCGAGCGGATAGACATCACCTCCGTGCGAGGCTCCGCCGAGTACGACTATATCGCTCCTGAAAACAAAAAGGACCAGGCCTGTGATCAGGCCGGCCGCTGCTGCTCCTGTGATGCCGGTATGGACATATTTCCTCGCTTCTTCGATATTGCCTGCTCCCTGGTTGATGCTGAAATTCGAAGCTGTGCCGACGCCGAAGAGCATGCTGATGCCAGTTGTGAACGTTACCGTCGGGAACACGACATTCGTAGCCGCGTTTCCGAGCATGCCAACGACGTGACCGATGAATATCTGATCGGTTATGTTGTAAAGCGCGCCGACCAGCATGCTGATGATGGCCGGTATGGCAAATCTCGTTATCAGCGGCAGCAGAGGCGCGGTGCCGAGCGGGTTGTCGTTTGTCCTGATTTCTTCTTCCATCACTGTGGATTCTATCACCTGCGCGCGATCACTGACAAGAAAAAACGCGCCCTCTGCGGACGCGTTCGCATTATTCTACTGTTACGGACTTCGCGAGGTTCCGCGGCTTGTCTACATCCAGGCCCTTTGCCACGCTCGTATAATACCCGAGCAGCTGCAGCGGGATGACTGCCAGGCTTCCCATGAAGTGCTCGTCTGTCCGCGGCACGTATATGGTAAAGCTGACTGAATCCTCGACGCTGTAATTGCCCTCCGTCGTGACTCCCAGAAGATAGGCTCCCCTCGCCTTGCATTCTGTCATGTTGCTGATCGTCTTTTCGATCAGCTCCTCCTGCGTCAGGATGCCGACGACGAGTATCCCGTCCTCTATCAGGCTTATAGTGCCGTGTTTCAGCTCGCCCGCAGCATATGCTTCGCTGTGGATGTAGCTGATCTCCTTCATTTTGAGGCTTCCCTCGAGACTTATGGCGTAGTCCAGACCTCTTCCGATGAAGAACGCGTCACGGGCGTTCGAGTACTTTGAAGAGAACCATTGTATCCTTTCCTTATTGCCGAGCACACTTTCTATCTTTTCAGGCAGAGTCTGCAGCTCGTCAACGTAATAATCATAGTCCCGTTCGTTGATCATTCCCCTGGCCTCTCCGAGAGCGACCGCGATCGCGTACATTGCCGCAAGCTGAGTGCTGTATGCCTTTGTGGTAGCGACGGCGATCTCAGGTCCCGCAAGAGTGTATAGAACGTTATCTGCTTCCCTTGCTATCGTTGAGCCGACGACGTTGACGACCGCAAGAGTCTTCACGCCGTGCTCCTTCGCAGCCCTCAGAGCAGCCAGTGTATCCGCCGTCTCTCCGGACTGCGAAATGACCACCACCAGAGCATCATCATCTATGATCATCTTCCTGTATCTGAATTCGGAAGCGAGCTCCACCCTTACAGGTATGCCTGCAAGGTCTTCTATCACGTACTGTCCTGCCATGCCAGCGTGCCACGCCGAGCCGCATGCCGCGATCCTTATTTCGGAAATTCCGGCGAGCACATCCCTTGTGAGTCCGGCAGAGCTGAGATCGATCCTGCCGTCCTTCATCATGCTGGTGATGGTATCCTTCACGGCCTTAGGCTGCTCGTGTATCTCCTTGATCATGAAATGCTCGTAGCCGCCCTTCTCGGCCGCCTCGGCATCCCAGGATATGTGCACCGGGTCCATCTCAACTTCGTCTCCGTTCAGGTCGAAGAAATGGACTTCTCCCGGCAGCAGTCTGACCGACTGAAGATTGTCGATATAATAGATGTCTCTGGTGTATTTGAGGAGCGCCGGGACATCTGAGGCCATGAAGGTCTCTCCGTCCGCAGTGCCTATCACCATCGGGCTGTCCTTCCTGGCTGCATATATCTCTCCCGGATAGTCCCTGAACATCAGGGCAAGCGCATACGACCCCCTGACTCTGACCATCATTCTGTTGATGGCGTCGATAGGTCCGAGCTGATACTTCTTGTAATAATAGTCCACCAGCTTGACCACGACCTCGGTGTCAGTGGTGCTGTAGAACACATATCCGTTCGACATGAGTTTGGAGCGCAGCTCCTCGTAGTTTTCTATGATGCCGTTATGCACACCGACGACATCAGACTCGACAGGTCCGCTGGCAGAGCCTTTCGCGTTGCCGCTCACATGAGGGTGAGCGTTGATCTGCGTCGGCTCTCCGTGGGTCGCCCATCTCGTATGGCCTATGCCGCAGGTGCCGGGGAGGGCCTTTCCGTATGCAGTTTTTTCTGCAAGGTTTTTCAGTTTTCCGGTGGCCTTGACCACCTCAGCGAGAGCTTCCCCTTCGCGCACGGCAAGACCTGCCGAATCATAACCCCTGTATTCAAGCTTTGAAAGGCCGTCCAGCAGCACAGGCGCTGCCTGCTGTTTGCCGGTAAAGCCAACTATTCCGCACATTTAAGAACCTCCTGATACTGTCAGATCTGCCCGGAGCGCTTTTTTCCGGCCATAGCCGCGGTAACAAGCTCTCTGAAAAGAGGATGCGGCCTGTCAGGCCTGCTCTTGAATTCCGGATGGAACTGCACTCCAACAAAAAACGGCTTGTCAGTGATCTCGACCGTTTCAACCAGTCTGCCGTCGGGCGAGATGCCGCTCAGAGTGAGTCCCGCTTCTTCGAAGCGCTCCCTGTAGTCGTTGTTGAATTCGTAGCGGTGGCGATGCCGCTCACTGATATGCTCAGTCCCGTAACAGGCTGCGATCTTTGTCCCCTTGCGCAGCTCGCACGGATAAGCACCAAGTCTCAGCGTGCCGCCCATGTCGATGTGCTCGCTCTGTCCAGGGATGAAGTCGATGACCTTGTGTTCACACAGCTCATCGAATTCACCCGAATTGGCATCTGCAAGCCCGAGTATGCTCCTCGCGTACTCTATCACCGCTATCTGCATGCCGAGACACAGTCCCAGATACGGGATGCTGTGCGTCCTCGCGTAGCCCGCGGCAAGTATCATTCCCTCTATGCCGCGGTCTCCGAATCCGCCCGGTATTATTATACCATCAACATCCCCAAGTTCTTCCTCAAGTCCGCCTTTTTCGAGTTTTTCCGAGTCGATCCACTTTACATCGACTTCCGCGCCCTGTGAGCTTCCAGCGTGATGCAGCGCTTCAAGCACCGAAAGATACGCATCATGGAGGCCCGTGTATTTCCCTACAAGTCCTATGCTTACCCTGTCTTTGCAGTTCCTGATCTTTTCGACCATAGCCGTCCATCCGGCCAGGTCAGGCTCCGGAGCATCTATTCCGAGTTCTCTGCATACCATGCCTGAAAAGCCGGACTTTTCGAGCATGAGAGGCGCCTCATACAGACAGTCCACAGTCCTGTTCTCGATCACGCAGTCCCCGCTGACATTGCAGAACAGCGCTATCTTCCTGAACACTTCCTCCTCGAGAGGCTCATCACATCTGAGTACGATGATGTTCGGATGGACGCCCATGCCCTGCAGTTCCTTTACAGAGTGCTGAGTCGGCTTGGTTTTGTGCTCGTCCGATCCCGACAGGAACGGGACAAGTGTCACATGGATGAACAGGCTGTTCTCCCGTCCGGTCTCGAGAGATATCTGTCTCGCCGCTTCAATGAACGGCTGCGACTCGATATCTCCGATAGTCCCTCCGATCTCGGTGATGACTATGTCGGCATCAGTCCTCTCTCCCACGCTGTAGACGAACTCCTTTATCTCATTTGTGATATGAGGGATCACCTGAACGGTAGATCCGAGATACTCGCCTCTGCGTTCCTTGTTGAGCACGTTCCAGTAGACCTTGCCCGTGGTCAGATTGGAGAACTTGTTGAGATCCTCGTCAATGAATCTCTCGTAGTGTCCGAGGTCGAGATCTGTCTCCGCCCCGTCCTCCGTAACATAGACTTCTCCGTGCTGAAAGGGACTCATTGTGCCCGGGTCCACATTGATATACGGGTCCAGTTTCTGCGCGGCTACCCTTAATCCGCGCGCTTTCAGAAGTCTTCCGAGCGAGGCCGCTGTTATCCCCTTGCCGAGCCCCGATACGACGCCTCCTGTTACGAAAATGAACTTTTTATCCATGCTTTTCCGGACACCTCTTTTCTGCAATCACCATATGCTTTCGGCCTTAAGTGAAATACACACCCTAACGATAATCCCGAACAACAAATAAATGAAATACATATATCTTTAACGTTATCATACTTTTTACGTATGAAAAGAAAAAGCCGCGTTTCTCAATCCGCGGCTACGCATTCCTTTACGTAATCTATGAATTCCTCTTCTATCCTCGGCAGCTGGTGGCCCTTCTGCCAGACGAAAAGGTATTCCAGTTTTTTGTTGTCTCCCTTTATCCCCTTGAATATCAGGGAATCATTAGGTATGTATTCTGTCCTCGGATAAATGCTTATCCCTACCATCCTTCCCGCAAGGGCCGCTGCATCGAGATAGCTGTCCATCTCGCACACGATCCTGGGCTCTGCACCTGCGCTCCCGAACCACTTGTATATCGTCTCTATATACGCCTTCCTGCTCGGAACTATGAGGTTCTCGGCGGCAAGTTCAGCTATGTCGATCTCGTCCCCCTCTTTGAGCGCCAGAGGATGTGATCTGTTCATGAGAGCCCCCACCTTCTCCTCTCCCACATGAAAGCTGTGGAGCAGCGAGTTGTCACACGGCGCTGTTATGACGGCAAGGTCTATATGGCCGCTCCTCATCTTTTCGAGCAGGTCATCCGTGCTGCCGTCGAGTATGCGGAAGCGTATATCCGGATACAGCCCCATAAAGCCGGCGAACCATTCAGCCGCGATATCAGGAGCCCTTCCTTCGACCAGACCGATGTATATGGTGCCTTTCATGCCCTTTCCCATCGAACGGATGTCCGCCTCGGTGTCTTCGGTAAGGCTGAGTATCTCCTTGGCTCTCCTGTAGAGCAGCTGTCCGGATTCCGTGAGTTTGAGACGCCTCCCGCCTCTTATGAAGAGCTCCGTCTCGAGGTCTTCCTCAAGGCACTTTATCTGCGCGCTAAGAGGCGGCTGGCTCATGTGGAGCTTCTCGGCGGCCCTTGTTATATTCAGTTCTTCCGCTACCGTTACGAAATACCTGAGCGATCTTAGATCCATGTCAGGAACCTCCTCTCCGCCGTCATCAGATGATGCCGAGCGGTATCAGCACGACGAGGAGAACGGCCACAAGGACCCACTCCGTGATGAGGAAGCTCTTCCTTTTCGCAGGCTCCATGTCAGGCACGTAGTTCGCTGCCAGGAAGAACGGGATGTATGTCGTGATGAACACCGGAAGCACTCCCCACCATCTGTATACCCATATGAACGAATGATTGGACGTCCCCGCCAGGAAGGATTCGACCAGCGCGAACAGAAGAGCCATACTGATCGCTCCCGCGAGTCTGCAGTCGATGCCCTTCCTGCCGTCTTTGGCGAAATACCGCGTGCTCCTGTCCTCAGGCAGCATCTTGAGAGATATGATTCCCGCAAGGGAGAACATCATCGAAAGCTCCCAGCACACTCCGATCAGCAGTATGAATGTCGTCGACTCGTTGCTGACAGCCCAGAGAGGATAACCGGTGAAGTGCGCAATCACGGCATTGCCTATCTCGTACAGCCAGTGGACCCCGTAAAGGGCAAGGCCCGCAAATATCATGTCGTAGTTCTTTTTGTGCATCTCGCTCCAGTACACGTAGAACACTACGGCAAGGATGAAGATGAACGTCCAGTTGAAATTCTCAGTGCTTCTGACCTGTATCGCATTCACCAGGTCCATCGCTTCGCGGGATCCGTCTCCCCAGAATTTAAGCATAGTAATTACCTCCTATCCCTCGTTCTCCTCTGACATGTCTGATTCCTTTTTCGTGCCGTACACCCGCTTGAGTCTCTCCTCTTCCGTCCTTCTCGGCAGGAAGAGAGGCACGTACTCGTATATGACTCTCGAAGTCTCGAGTCCGAACCATCTTGCCGGATTGCCGGCAAGCCTCCTGATATAGTATTTGGTGTGGATCAGGAAGTTGTCGTACGCGGACAGCTCGCCCTCAAGAGGCATCATCTTTCTGATGAGGCAGAACTTGAAAGAGCCGATCGCAGACGGCCCGTAAACGGAGTATTCCTTATTCTGCGGCGGCAGTTCGCCCGTCTTCATGAGGTCATGCACGATCTGTCTCAGATAAATGTTGACGCTCTGCCTTACCTTGAACCCCAGATTGATATTGACCCTGAACAGGAAGTCAGTGCCGAGCGTATTGACCTCGTAGTCTTTCTGGAAAGGCACATCAGTGGTGTTCACACTTATGAACCAGTACGCATCAGCCCTTTTCGGATCTCTGTCGAGTATGGAATAAAGGATGTCTCTATCTATGTACTCGAAGTCCTCTCCTTTTGACAGGTATACAAGATTGTTGGCGCAGTACGGCACTGTGCTGTCGTTCTGCAGCGTCCTTATGGCGCCGGCATAGTCGAGCAGCCTCAGTCTGACGCCCTGCATCATCTCTATCTGCGTGCCTCTGTACCAGCTGATCATTACATGCAGTATCAGCAGCGAGATTATGATGGCGACATAGCCTCCGACCGTAAACTTGCCAAGACTCGATATGAAGAACACACCTTCTATCGCCCCGAATACTATAGCAAATAACGCGGCTCCTGCCCTTCTGCCGTGCAGGACTCCGATATATACCGTGAACAGAACAGTCATCATCAGCATGCTGATCGTTATGGCAAGGCCGTAGGCGTTCTCCATGCGCGAGCCGCTGCGGAAGTACAGTATGACGATGAAGCACATTGCCCAGAGGAGCTTGTTGATCACCGGTATGTAGATCTGCCCTTTGGTATCTGACGGGAAGCGCACGTTCAGGTGCGGCATCAGGTTGAGACTCGCCGCCTCATGTACCAGGGTGTAGCTGCCGCTTATCAGGGCCTGGCTCGCGATGATGGCAGCAAGGGCGCTGAGCACGATCGCAAAAGGTCTCATGCCGGGCGCAAGCATCATGTAGAACGGGTTCAGGTCTTTTACGGCCGCAAGTTCCGCGTTGTTTATATTTTTGATGATCCACGAGCACTGGCCCATGTAGTTCAGTATCAGACATATCTTTACGAAAGGCCAGCTGACGAGTATGTTGTTTCTTCCGACATGGCCCATGTCCGTGTACAGCGCCTCGGCGCCGGTCGTACAGAGGAACACACTTCCGAGTATCATTATGCCGGCCTTGTTGCCCGGACTGAACAGCACCCTGAGCGCGTAGACAGGATTGAAGGCGCGCAGTATGCTCAGATCCCCCATCGAATGCATGATCCCGGTCAGTCCCAGGAAGCAGAACCATATCAGCATCACAGGTCCGAAGAGCCTGCCTATGTGGCTAGTGCCGCTCTTCTGTATGAGGAAGAGCCCGCTCACGATGGACAGAGTTATCACGATCACGATGAACTGGCCCTCACCGAGGATCCTGTCCATCAGCGGTATGCTTCGAAGACCCTCCACCGCAGTCGTGACTGTCACGGCCGGCGTCAGGACTCCGTCGGCGAGCATGGTGCAGCCTCCTATCATAGTAGGGACTATCAGCCATCTGCCGCAGTTCCTGACCAGACTGTACAGGGCGAATATACCGCCCTCCCCGTGGTTGTCTGCCCTCAGAGCGATAAGCACGTGCTTTATCGTTGTCAGCAGAGTTATGGTCCATATCACAAGAGACAGCGCACCTGTTATAAAATCGGGATCTACGCGGGAGAGGCCTCCGTTCCCTTCGATGATGGACTTCATGACATACATCGGAGATGTGCCGATATCGCCGTAGACTATGCCTATAGTGACGAGGAACATCCCCATGCTGACTTTATCAGTCTTTACTTCTTCCATAATATAAAATAGTACTACTTTCCTTTAGCGATTCCAATTATCTGCTGTTATACTTCCCGATATCCAGCTCCCCGACGCTTTTGGCGACTATCGTAGTGATGACCATATCGCCTGTGCAGTTGCACATGCACAGGAACATCCCGATCAGCGGTCCGATACCCATGACAAGCCCGACCGCTTCAGTCGGGACGCCGAGCTGCTCGAGCAGAACCGAAAGGCAGATGACGCCCGCGCCCGGGATGCCAGGAGCTCCCATGGAAAGGATCACAACGGTGAAGGCCATCATCAGAAGAGCGCTGCCGGTAACAGTCACGCCGTAGACCTTTGCGAGCGCCAGCGCGAACACCATCAGCTGAACGCAGGTGCCGTCCATGTTGAGAGTTGCTCCGAGAGGGATCGACAGACTGTATACCTTGCTGCTCACGCCGAGCTTTTTATCGCAGACTTCCATGTTCAGAGGTATAGACGCGTTGCTTGAAGCCATTGAGAAGATCTGCAGCATGACAGGAGCGTACTTTCTGATGAAAGGCCGCGGATCGAGTCTGCCGATCAGGATCATCAGTATAATATATATGATGAGCATGCACGCGAGTCCGAACAGGAATGTGGCGAACATGCCGAATATCGAGAGTATGGTTTTGACGCCCAGATCAATGACCATGGACGACATCGAGCAGAACACCGCCACAGGCATCAGCCTGATTATCATGGCCGTTATCTTCATGAAGAGCTCGTTGAGAGCTTCGAATATCTGTATGAGCACCTCAGAGTATTTTCCTATCATCCCGACCGCGATGCCGCAAAGGACAGCCAGAAAAATAAGCTGCGCCATGTTGTTCTCGAGGAAGGGTTTGACGAAATTCGACGGCACTATATCCACTATCATGTCGATGGCGGAAAGCTCCACGTCTTCGCCTGACGGAGCCGCGGGGCCGGATGCCGCCGCTGCCGCTGCTGCCGCTCCTCCGGCCGTACCCGGGCGGAAGAGATAGTAGGATCCTGCTCCGACCGCGACCGCGATCAGCGTGGTGAACAGATACATCAGGGTAGTCCTGCCGCCTATCCTTCCAAGCTCGTTCAGGTCCGAAAATCCCGAGATACATGTGACGATAGAGAAGAACACTACCGGCGCCACGATGATCTTGAGCGCGTTGATATACATGGTCTTTACCGGCGTGAGGATATATCCGTTCAGGGCTCCGTTGACCGCATCGGGGCCCGCAAGCGACAGCACAACGCCGACCAGAGTCCCTGCGATCAGAGCTGCGAGCGTCAGGTAAAGGAACCTTTTGCGGTTCTTCTCGATAGTTATCCGGATATTGTTGTATCCGTTCTTGTGGCTGAACTTCAGGCCGTCGGCAAGAGAAGTGAGCATGATATTGCGGATCGACTCGAGCATCTCCTCTCCGACATCGGAGTCGAGGATGACATCCGCCTCGGTCATCGCATCCGTCAGCGAATAATCGCTGCCCGGCGCAGACATCTCAACGGTTATGCTTCCGGCTAATTTCCTCACATTTACCCTGAGGGTCCCGTTTTTTTCAGCATGTGCCACCAGACTGGCTATCGCCTCTTCGGCGACAAGCGTCCCCTTGATCGCCGCTTTTGCTGCGATGCCGTATTCTTCGAGACTTCTCTGAACGAATTCAACAGCTTCACCCGTAGGGTTTTTCGTAAGTTCAAAGATTTCGCGCTTGTTCTTCATATCTTATGCTTCTCCTGTTCTGTATACTATGCTGCTTCATCCATCGCTTCATCACCGGAAGCATCATAAGACTGTGCCGGCACCCATTCGTCAGGATCATACTGCCTGTCGGACCTTGTGATGCCCTTCTTATAGATCGTTGCGAAATCGTTCTTCATCGAGACAGGTATATATCCCATCGAGCGGTACTCTTCGGACATCTCGTTCCAGTCCTGCTTGCCCCATTCTCTGACAGCATCGTCCGCAACGACCATGAACGCCAGTGACTTATACTTGTTTTCGCCTGAGATTGTGTAATTCATCATGCTCGTGTCGCTCCCGCTGTTGCCGAAAGCGAGGACCGGGCGCTTGCCTATCTCCCTCTCAATATGTATGACCTTGTTGGCGTTGAGGTCTTTCTGTATGAATCCGCCGGTAAATACAAGCTGATCGCCGTCAACATACTTGAAGTCCATGTTTGACGGCACGTCCTCATATCCTTTGATCTTGACCTCGAAATCGGTGCCTATCACATGGCCCGGGTCGACGTATTCATGCAGAGGCGAATTCGCCATGATCGCCCTGGATGTCGTCCTCTCCGTGCCGCTTATCACCCATATGGTAAAGCCGTTCTCATGCAGATATTTCACGACCTCTACCATCGGCAGATAGCAGCACTCGCCGTATTTCATGTTATTGAAGCTGGATGTCTTCTTCTGTCCGAACTCCGTAGCATAGTCGAAGAGTTCTTTTATTGTCATGCCTGCATAGGCCTTCGCGAAATTCCTCGCAAGAGATTCGTCCGCTGTATAGCCCGGCTGTATGGAAGCCGCCACCGCCTTTAGCTCGTCGGACACTCTTTCAGGATGGTCCTTCAGGCAGAACTCGATGAACATCATCGTGTCGTAGTACGTATAGAAGGTCTCGCATGTGAGCGTCCCGTCCATGTCGAACACCGCTATGCGGTCCTCCTCAGGGATGAAGTCCTCGCTTTCTTCGTCAGTGACCGCGGCGACATAGTCCCTGAGCGCCTGTGCCGGTTCTGCACCCTCGGTCCAGTACTCCGTAAGATCATCTTTCTTTTCGACAGTCTTCGCACTGCCCTTCGTCGCCTGTATCATCCCGGCGATCACCAGCAGAAGCGCCACGCATATAAGCACTCCTTTTACCCACTTATCAGATTTCTCCATTTCCTTCTCCTCCGTCATTCAAAGATCGCTCTTCCGTGCTGACAGGACCTTCGTAGTCCATGTAGCCTCCTATGTTTTTAGCCCTGAAATATCCCATCTGCCTGAGAGATCCGGCGGATATGCCGCTCCTCGATCCGCTGTAGCAATACATGAAAATATGGGCATCCTTATCTTTCAGAACGCTTTCGACCCATTTGCGGTTGCTCCGCTTCAGCGATCCCGCTTCGATGTTGACGGCTCCAGGCACGTGCCCTTCGCTGTATTCATCAGGGGTGCGGACATCGATCAGCACCGCGTCGTCAAAGCAGGCCATCTCCTCAAGGCCCTCATTTATGTCAGGTTCGGATATCTCATCGTAATAGCCCATTATCTCGACAATACCTTTCTGGCCAGGCCTATGCCTATCCTGTACGGAAGCGGCCTCAGGTCTTTATCAGCTTCCTTGAGTTTCTCGCGGATAGCTATGCTCTGCGGGCAGTGCTGCTCGCACTTGCCGCATCCTATGCACTTCGAAGCAAAGCCCGCATCTTTCTGCAGGCCGACGTTCCTGGCATACTCCATCCTAACTCCGGTCTTTTTGCCTTCTATGTACATGAGATTGTAGTAATGGAAGGTCCCCGGTATGTCCACGCCCTGCGGGCAAGGCATACAGTATCTGCACCCGGTGCAGCCCACTTTCTCCTTTTCTTTTATGATGCGTCTCACGCTGTCTACGAGGCCGTGTTCCTTCTCTGTGAATGATCCCGGTGCGGCATCCGATGCGATGCGGATGTTCTCCTGCACCATCTCGAGCGAGTTCATTCCCGAAAGGACGACCGTCACCCCGCTCTGATCCCAGAGCCATCTGAGTCCGAGCTCCGCAGGCGTATATCCCTTTCCGCTCTCTCTGAGCGCACGGAGAGCATCGACAGGCAGGTTCACCAGTTTGCCTCCTCTCAGAGGCTCCATGATGATGACAGGTATGCCCTTTTCGGCCGCAGCCTCAACACCGCGTCTTCCGGCCTGGCTGTTCTCGTCGAGATAGTTGTACTGGACCTGGCAGAAGTCCCAGTCGTACGCGTTCAGTATCTTAAGGAACATGTCCGTGTCGCCGTGATAGGAGAATCCGATCTGCCTGATGCTGCCGTCGGCCTTGCGGGCGGCTATCCACTCCCCGATGCCCATCGCTTTAAGCTTCTCCCACTCGGAGATGTCTGTGAACATGTGCATCAGGTAATAATCGATGTGATCGGTCCTGAGCCTCGACAGTTCTTCGGCAAAGGTCTTTTCGACACCCTTCATCGATCTTATAAGGTACTGAGGCAGCTTGGTCGCGATGTTTACTCTGTCGCGGACCCCGTTCTCGTCGAGTATCCTGCCAAGGCACTCTTCGCTGCCCGGATAGGCGTAAGCCGTATCGAAGTAGTTCACCCCGTTTTCCACGGCATACATGATCTCCTTTTCGGCTTTTGCATAGTCGATCTGCGTACCCTTCTTTGTGAATCTCATGCAGCCGAATCCCAGCTGTGAGAGTTCGTTCCCGTATCTGTCTTTTCTGTAATTCATATCCGTTCCTCCGTCCCTGTTTTATTCTCCAAAATGATCAATGTGCTGCGGCCTGCAGCTGCAGCCGCATAAGAAGAACCTGCAGAATGGTCATTTCATCATCTGCAGGCCTGATCATTACCGCCTGTTGCAGCTTATATTATCACTCGTATCTCAGAGCTTCTATAGGATCCATTTTTGCAGCCTTGTTTGCCGGATAGAGTCCAAAGAACACTCCGAAGGCCACCGAAAAGCCGACACTGACAAATATCCATAATACCGGTATCGTTCCCGGATAACTCATCGCCTTGGATATTCCGAGTCCCGCGGCGATACCAAGCACCACTCCTATCAGCCCTCCGGCCAGGCACATCACGATTGACTCTGTGATGAACTGCATCCTTATGGCCTGATTCGTCGCGCCCAGAGCCTTTCTTATGCCTATCTCCTTTGTCCTTTCCGTAATGGAAACGACCATGATGTTCATGACTCCTATGCCTCCGACCAGCAGCGATATGGCTGCTATCGCCGAGAGCGCAAGCGTCAGAGTCTGGGTCATCTTCTCGCTCTCCTTGACCCATGAGCTCATGCTGTAGCCGTCGACATGGTAGGTGTCGTTCTCTTTGTAGTACTTCTCGTTCAGGTAGTCCTTGATCTCGTTGAGCATGTTTTCAGGATCCTCTTCGGGAACGGACACGACATCGAAATCCTTGAACTGGAAGTCCTGATTCAGCTGAGTCAGCGCGGTCCTGAGCGGGATGTAGCATTCCGTCGAGCCGCCGTCCATCATCATAAAGTCATTTTTCGACGCCTGATGCTCATAGACTCCTATGACACTGTATCCGAAGAATCTGTCCTGCACCTGGCATTCAAGAGACTGTCCGACAGCGTTTTCCGGATCCTTGCCGTAGAGGTCCTTTGCAAGCTTGCTCGATATGATCACGACTTTTGCCCTGTCTGAATAGTCCTTCTGCCTGAACTGACGGCCGGCGACCATATTGAGATTCTTTGATTCGAGCGCGATGGCGTTGACGCCGACTATGCTGACAGTGAGTTCCTTCTTTCTCTGTCCTATCTTGCCGTCGCCAACGGATTTTGAGAGCGCCACTCCTTTTATGCGGCCTCTGAACCTTTCCTCGATATCGTTCAGCATGTCCTCGTCAGCCATGTCACGCGCCTTCATCTCCCTTACGGGCACGTCCGAGCCGCGTTCCTTCTGCGTGACATAAAAACTCATGTTGCCGGCGCCCATTTCGTTCATAGATGCGCTCACGGCTTTGTTCATCGAGTTTCCCACCGTCATTATGGCTATGACGGACGCTATTCCTATCACTATGCCGAGCATGGTAAGGAGCGTCCTGAGTCTGTTTGCGCGCAGTTCCGTCAGCGCTATATCCAAATTATCCCTGAACATACGCGCTGCCCTTCCTTTCGCCTGTTATCCTGCCGTCGCTCAGAGTGAGGACTCTCTCGCATTCCTCAGCGAGCTCAGGAGAGTGTGTGATGAGGACTATCGTGATCCCCTTCTCCCTGTGGAGCTTATGGAAGATATCCATTATCAGACGGCCCGTTGTCGTATCGAGAGCTCCTGTAGGCTCATCGGCGAGGATGATGTCCGGATCGTTCACGAGGGCTCTTGCGATCGCGACTCTCTGTTTCTGTCCGCCTGACAGTTCATCCGGCTTGTGGTTCATCCTCTCATCCATCTCTACCATCGCGAGAGCTTTTTTTGCGCGTTCCTCCCTTTCGGCCGGTGCCACTCCGGCATAGATCATAGGGACTTCGACGTTCTTTATGGCGCTCATCCTCGGTATGAGGTTGTAAGTCTGGAAAACAAATCCTATCTGCTGATTGCGGATATGCGAAAGCTTGGTGTCATCAGCCGATACGACATCGACATCATGCAGTCTGTACGTTCCTTCGGACGGCCTGTCGAGCGCCCCGATGATGTTCATGAGCGTGGACTTTCCCGATCCGGAGGCACCCACTATCGCTACGAACTCGCCTTTCTTCACACTGAAATCGACGTTGTGCAGAACAACGAGTTCATTTTCTTTGCCTTCCATGAACTTCTTGTATATTCCTTTAAGTTCGATTATTTCATCCATCTGCGGACTCCAGGTCTATTCCTCCGTTGCACTCACATCGTCATCTATGCTCTCATCTCCGGAAACGAGCACCTTCATGCCCTCTTTCAGGTCTTTCCCGATTATTTCCGAATAGTAGTCTGTCTTCATGCCGTACTCGACGTTTACATTCTTCTTTTTGCCGTTTTCATCTACCACGACGACGTAGTTCTGTCCGTTCTCATCTGTTCGTACAGCTTCGTCAGGCACAGCGAGGCAGTCTTTCTTCTTCCAGACTGTTACGACTACCTTTGCGGTCATTCCTATGCGCATCTTCGGCGAAGGCTGTTGTATGACGGCTTCGACTCTGTAGTTTGCGCCGCTTCCGCCGCTGCTTGCGGTCGTGGTGTTCCCTCCGCTCGTGCCGACCGCGCCGGTCTCGGATACCATAGGAGTGCTTCCCACATATATGAGCCTGCCTTCGGTGCCGTTCATCTCTGCAGCGTTGATAGTGATCTCAGCCTGCTGGCCTATCGCCAGACTGCTGATGTCGTACTGGTCGGCGGTGGCGCTGACCCTATAGCTGGAGTCATCCTGAACGACAGCTATGGCATCGCCCTTATATTTATCGCCTGGCTTTACGTTGACTGCAGTGACTATGCCGTCCGCATCCGCAACGACCTTGCTGGCATCGAGATCCTTCTGGGCCTTTCTGACCTCCTTGCTCGGGGCCTCCAGATTGTCGCTTGCGGAATCATATGCGCTTTCGAGAGCCTGCTCCTGCTCCTCGACGCTTCTGGATGTAGTGCGGTTCGTATCCTCGTTTGTCTGGACCGCCTTGTCCCTAGCGTCCTTTGCTGCCGCGGCTTTCTCTTCGGCAGTCTTCAGCTGCCCCTCAAGGCTTTCCACCTTTGACTGGGCCGAGCTGTACTCCGCCTGTGCCGCAGCCTCATTTTTCACTAAAGTATCATCCTTTAAAGTATCTCGCTCAATCTCTTTAGCTCTTCTGGTGTTCCATAAATTGGCATTTGCATCCCTTAAAGCGTCTTCAGTGGTCTTATCGACACCGCTGTTGATTTCCTTCTCATTCTCATCTATCTTTTTCGCACAATCATCTATTGTCTTCTGCAGTTCAGCTATCCTTTCATCAATAGTTTTTGCAGCCGCCGCTGCCTGTTTCAGCTTTTGCTCAGCTGCCGAGAGTTCGTTTCTGGCTGATGCCAGCTGGTTCTTCAGTGAATTTACGGTTTTAACGGCCGCGTTATACTGTGCAGTGGCGTTCTTGACATCTTTTGAAGTCCTTCCCGTCTGCACCGCTTCGTCCTCTTCGGCGTTTCTCAAGCTGCGCTTTGCGCTGGAGATGCTCTGCGAATTCTTCTTTTTGGTCGATGAGAGATTCTTCTGTGCCGAACTGAGATTCTCGCGAAGATCGGTGTCATCGAGCACCGCTATTATCTCGCCCTTCTTGACCGTATCGCCGACCTTTACGTTGACCTGCTTCACCTCGACATCGGTGAGCTTGCTGGTCACGGAATATGCCGCGCCGCTTTCGACCGTACCCGAAAGAGTCAGACTCTGCACGAGATCCTTTCTTTCGATGGCAGCAGTTTCTTCGCCCGGCTCTATTTTTTTGCTTGCTGATTTTCCATGCAGAAAAATGAGCAGTCCAATAAGCGCGATCAATACCAGAAGTATGATTATCGATGCCGCTTTATGGCCTTTGATCCATGAGCCTGCAGCCTGCGCCGCCTTCTTGATGCCCTTCGTGTTTTCTTTTTTCTCGTCCATCTTCTGAAAGCTACTCCTTTCGGTCCTCAGTCTCTATTTTTTTCTGCCGCCCTTTGCGGCATTGCTCCCGTTGTATCTGATGCACATCATCGTCAGGTCATCGAACTGTTCGTAGTCCATAACGAATTCATCCACAGCTTTACGAACATTAGCGAGTATCTGATCCGGCGCCGCGTCAGGGTCCGTATTCAGAGCCTCGATCATGCGGTCGGTGCCGAACATTTCTTCACTGCTGTTGGTGGCTTCCGGCACACCGTCTGTGTACAGGAACAGGCTGTCGCCCGGTGCGAGCTCGAACTCATACTCTTTATAGCTTACACCTTCCATGCCTCCGAGCACCAGTCCGTGCTTGTCGGTATACAGCTCGTATCCGCCTCCCGAGTGCCTTACGGACGGATACTCATGGCCTGCATTGGCCGCCACGATCTTGCCTGTTTTCAGATCGAGTATGCCCAGCCACACCGTGACGAACATCTCGCTGTCTTCGTTGCTGCACAGGGTATCATTGCCTTTTTTGAGTATCTCGGCAGGGCTCTTGCAGGTGCCTGCTATGTTCTGGAGCATCACCTTTGAGTTCATCATGAACATGGCCGCCGGTATGCCCTTGCCGCTCACATCCGCCATCACCAGGCACAGATGGTCTTTATCGATGAAGAAGAAGTCGTAGAAATCCCCTCCTACCGCCTTTGCCGGGTCCATTGAAGCGTATATCTCGAACTCGTTCCGTTCAGGGAACGGCGGGAAAACATGAGGCAGCATGCTGGCCTGTATACGCTTCGCCATCTGAAGATCGTTATTGACGCGTTCGAGTTCTGCCTCTTCGCGGTGTTTTTCTTCAAGCGCCTTCAGTTTTCTCTGAACGTACTTGTGTATCACAAAGCCGAGGATCACAAGTCCGGCCAGTGAGCAGAGCGCATAGAACCACGGCTCCTCATAGATCGCTTTTTCTTTGACTATGGTGACTCTCAGCGTCTTGCTGCTGTGTCCCAGGGCATCCTTCAGATCCATGACGAAGGTGTATTCCCTGCCAGGAAGATTGGTGTATGAGACAGCATCCAGCTCGCTGCGCCTCACGGTGACCACTTTGTTATCGAATCCCTCCAGCCGGTATGACACCTCAGGATCGGTAAGCGAATAGTTGAAGACCTCCGGGTATATCGTCAGTTTCCTGACATCCGAAGGAATGGTGAATCTCCCTTCACTGTCAGCGTATCTTCTTCTCCCGTCCGTATCTATGAACGGGACAGACTGCTTGAGATTATCGATCTGCTCCATCGGCTCATCGATATTGACCTTCGTCACGCAGGTCCTGGTGCAGAAGTACAGCTGACCTTCATCATCCAGATAATTGAAGGAATTTGCAGTCGCCTCGCTCTGGAGGCCATTGGCAAGCCCGTAATGGACAGGGTTGATTTTTTTATCTGCGAGCAGCTCTTCGACAGGAGTGACATATATGCCCATGCCGCTGATCACCCACATGTCCCCGCTGCTGTTCTCGTAAAGATCGAAATTGTCCGAGCACGGGAAATTCTCTATCGTTTTGACCTTGTAATCCTCGGTCATGTATGCGAGCGAGTTTCCGGTAATGATCCAGAAAAGCTTCCTTTTCGGGTCATGCTTGATGCGAAGTATGATATTCGACTTCAGCCCGTCCTTTTTAGTGATGCTGCGGACGCTGTCGCCGCTTATGATGATTATTCCTCCTCCGTTCGTGGCCGCCAGCCGGTCCCCGTTGGGAGCAGGTTCGACATCAAGGCACTCAGTGTTTGTCATGCCGTCGGTCTTCGAGTATGTCCGTTCCACTCTGCCGTCGCGTATGACGCTGATGCCTCCCGTGCATGCGGCAAGAACAGCGCCGCCGTCCTCTTCGAATACAGCACGGACATAATTGCTCGGCAGGCCCGCAGACTCATTATATACGGTCACGCTGCCGTTATCGTAGCAAAGCAGTCCGTATGAGCCCCAGGTGGAGATCCAGAGTCTGCCGCTGCTGTCTTCGGTGATGCAGCGTATGCGGCATCCTTTAAGCATGTCGATGAGGTCGTATTGACCGATATACTCTCCCGATGCCTCCATTACCGAATCGACCGGGAATGATGAAAGAGCTTCGTCATCCTTCACGATCTCAAGTCCGGTATCCGTACCGATGAACAGCTTGCCTTCAGAGACGCAGGTCGCATTGACGATATTGTTTTCGATACCGCACAGTGCGAATATGTCCGTAAAACGGTCAGGCACGATCTTCATGACCCCCTGCCTCGTGGATGAGAACCATAAGTTCCCTTCGTAGTCCGTTATCATGTGTGAAACGGAATTGTTCAGAGGGAGCCTGTTCAGATTGTGGAAGCCGTCTCCGTCGATCACTCCTATCCCGCTGCGGCCCAACAGCCATATCTGATCACCGTATATTTTGATATCCTGTACACCGAAAAGAGGTTTGATATCCACGTACTCGAAATTTTCGATACTGCCGTTGATATCCCCGCGGTAAAAGCCTCCGTCCTCGGTCCCTATCATGACCTTTGCCGCGTCTTCGGGATCCGGAACGATGCAGCATATATTACTTATGCCGACATCGTTCAGATCGATATACTCGACGATCTCACCATCCCTGATGGTAAACCATTTCATATCCGATGTGCTGCAGCAGATCAGCCCGTCGGCCGAGCGGTATATCCTCTCGATCAGCACCCCGTCCAGCCTCGGGTCTTCGATGCGCGTGATCTTGAAATCAGGGGACATCATGGCTACCCCGCCGGTGGAAGCTATGTATATGATCCCTTTTTCATCCTCGACAAAACCGCGCGTCCTGTCGGAAGCAAGCCCGTCCTCCATGTCCCAGTCCTTTATACCGGTATGGTCGAGAAGGGCGACGCCGCTGTCATTGCTGCCGATCCAGAGCCTGTCCTTGCTGTCGACGTAAAGGCTGGCTACGCTCTTCATAGCGTCGTTGAACACGACCCTTTCAAAGCTGTTACCGTCATAACTGATCAGTCCGGCATAACTTGCTATCCAGATAAAGCCCGTATTTGTCTGGACGATGTCGTTCGCTTCGGAGATCGGGAGTCCGTTGGTGTTGTCATAAAGGACAGCCGAATAGTTCTCCTTGTGGCCCACAGGGTCCACAGAAGGCTGGGTCTCGGCCGCATACACCGCGCCCGTGCGCATAGCGATCGCAATAGCAAAGACGAGGCAGCACAGTATGATGTTTATTATTTGCCTGTTTTTTCCGTACGTTTCTGTCATTCGTGTCTATCCGTCTGGGATATGTGACCGGCTTCTGCACATCATTTTCTTTATGCGGTGTTTTCCGCCAATAGTCTGCTGTTATCCGTAATGGATTGATTATATCACAGACTGCCGTTGCGGTGGCCTTCCATACCTCTGGTATCTGAAAAAAACCTTTGAAAAATAAGAGAAGGGGCTGTCGCACTAAAATAGTGAGGCAGCCCCTTAACTTGCCCGCCTAACGGCGGGCCCTTTTGATGCAACTAACCTGAAGCCCTTGCAAATGCTTGGTTTTATCAAAAAACATAAAGCTCCGCACCTACTGGTAAACGGAGTTCAATGGTAAAATATTAGTATGCAAACCCTAAACATTTTACGGCAAAATTATACGTTGTTTTCGAGGCCATATCAACTAAAACTTCCGCTCGAAATCGGGCATGTAATTCCCGACGACGACTGCGTTAGGCTCCTGGGTCAGTTTGTGGAGGAACTGGATCTAAGCGATCTGTATTCGACCTATTCCAGAGTAAAGGAAAATCAAGTGAGCCCTCGTCAGATGCTGAAGATAATGCTGTACGCCTACCATGAACACAACTACTCATCAAGAGGGATCGAGAAGGCTTGCAAAAGAGACATCAACTACATGTACCTGCTCGAAGGCAAGTCCGCGCCTGACCATGCTACCATAGCCAGATTCAGATCGCTTCACTTCGGGCCTGTAGCAGATAAGTACCTTGCCATGACGGTAAATTACCTGATGGAGCTTGGAGAGATCAGCGGCAAAGAGATCTTCATAGACGGAACGAAGATAGAGGCCAATGCCAATAAATACACATTCGTCTGGAAAAAAGCAGTAACGAAGAATCAGGCAAAGCTTCTGGATAAGACCGCACTGCTGGTACAGGAATGCATCGAAACTTACGGTCTCAGAGAGATATGGCGAGGTCAGGTCAAGGAGAAACATCTCGCCAAGCTCCTCAAAAAGTTATACAAGGTCAAGGACGAAGAAGGCATCGAGTTCGTGCACGGCAGCGGATGCCGCAAGACGCAGCTTCAGAAGCACATAGAACTTCTTGAAGAATACACAGCAAGGCTTAAAGAGTATTCCCGGAAGTTGGAGGTTCTCGGAGACCGTAACAGCTATTCCAAGACCGATCCCGATGCGACATTCATGCGCATGAAGGAGGATGCAATGCTCAATGGTCAGCTGAAGCCGGCATACAACCTTCAGCTAGGAGTAGACTCCGGATATATCTCATGGCTCACACTGTCTCCAAGGCCTACGGATACGACCACTTTAATACCATTTCTGACCGGCATGGAGTCAGCACTTCAGCACAGATATCCAGTAGTCGTAGCGGATGCAGGTTATGAGAGCGAAGAAAACTACAGCTTTCTTGAGGACCATGGTATCTCGGCAATGATCAAGCCGACGAACTATGAGATCTCAAAGAAACGCAATTACAAAAAAGACATAAGTCGCAGAGAGAACATGCCGTACAATCCTGACGGTGACTTCTACACATGCATGAATGGCTGCCGGCTATACGCCTGCAGCATATATCACAAGAAGAGTGTAGGCGGATACGATCGCAAAGTGACCGTTTATCGATGCTATGAGTGCCAGGGCTGCCCTCACAAGTCTGAATGCATCAAAGGCAAGAACTGGAAGACTCCGGAGGAAGAGCGATTCAAAAAGCTGAACGTATCGAGGAAATTCGAGCGGCAACGCAAAGAATGCCTGGAGAGGATAACCAGTGAAAAAGGCATACAGCTCAGAGTCAATCGAAGTATCCAAGCTGAAGGTGCCTTTGCTCTATGGAAAGAAGACGGTGCCTTTCGACAATTCCTCTGCCGAGGTCAGGCAAATGTTTATGCAGAAAGCGTATTGATGGCGATCGCTCAGAACATAGACAATCTTCATCGAAGGATACAGAACGGAAAGCTGGGAACGCACCTCTACGAAGCCTAAAGGACAAAACTGAATAACAACCGTTGGTTACTGTGCGCAAAAAACAAGAAGCAGACTGTCGATGGCTGGATCATATGATCCTGCCGGAGACTGTCTGCTTTTGCCATACTAAGAGGCTGCCACATTTATTCAAATGCGACAGCCCC
>Ga0256405_10005565_pt1 | contig 21528 bp, 32 predicted proteins | sample RumenRJG_02DNA_FD_189096 | JGI IMG/M metagenome (GOLD analysis project Ga0256405, IMG submission 189096) | Bovine rumen microbial communities from Lethbridge, Alberta, Canada - RJG_02 | ecosystem: Host-associated > Mammals > Digestive system > Stomach > Rumen | place: Canada: Alberta... | reverse complement strand
ATATTAGAGAATCTTAATACGTTAGATCCAAAAGGACCGTGGAGAGCATTAGGCAAATTCCTTAAGAAAAAGGGAGAAGACTATACTGGAATAGAAATAGATTTAGACAATGAACATAATAACGATGCTAATGTGGTTAAAGAACCACTGGAAAGCAGCCGTTAAGGGCATTTGCGCGGCTTCTGTTGCGTTTTTATTGATCTGGGGTATAAATACCCACAACAACAATATAAAGCTTTCACAGGAGCTAGAAATGGCTCAGAACAACATTGAAGCCTATTAGGGGTTGCTAGACAGCTCCTAGTAGGCTAATAATGTTTTAATGCTAGACATCAAAGATTTAAAGAATCAGAACGATGTAACGCTGCATAAATTAGACAGTGTGCGGGATAAACTTAAAATAAAACCAAAAACTGTCAAGACGGCTGCAACTCAAACATAGTCTATAGACGTTATATAGAGTAAGGGGGTAGGGGGTAATATTATATCTATACTAAAAGATACAATATACAAAGATAGTATGAACTATAATGATCTTACTACCGTCTACTATACTATAGGAAAAGATAGCGTAAGTATTGGTCTTAAACTTTAGAATGATCAATACTTATATGTTTATAATACAAAAGAGTATAAAAATAAGAAAAGTTTCATTAAACGACTCTTTACGTTTGATTTTAAGAAGATAACTAAAACTAAGTATGTAATACACAATACTAACGATCTTATTAAGACTGACAGTGTAAGAGTAGTAGAAGCAACTAAATAATATGAATAAGACTTCACTTAGAGAAATTATAGATGATATACTTCTTTTGGTAAGAAACAATAATATAAGCGAGAGTGAGGATTTATCCAGAGCACAAATAGGTGCCTGGGTAAATCACTATCGTAGAAAGCTCTGGAAAGATAAGCTTGATAAGATTAAAGAGATGGAGAAAGCTGGTTACGTAATAGAAGATCTCATAGACGATGAGACTGTAGAAGTACGTGAGACAGGTCCACATCTCTTGGAGACAGTAGAATCTAGGGATAAAGATAGATCTACTTTTACTAAAAAGACAGTAGACTATACTGACGAAGATGGTAAAGTAATCGTTAGTGGTACATTGGATAATCTATACAACAATAGTTGGAGAAGTATCTTAGCTGTACATGATGAAGCAGGAGAGAATATCTAGTATGTCAATCATATAAGGCGCCACTATCAATATTATCGTAAGTATACTTTCGGAGAGCTTACTGCTTATTATATGGACGACAAGCATGTATATATACAGGGGCTGCAGGATCAAGATTAGCTGAAGTATGTATACATTCTTGCTGTTTATGAGATACCAGAAGATGATGAAGACGGCGATGAGGACGATCCGGACGAGGACGATGTAAAGATCCCTACTTGGATGGTACCAGATATTAAGAACCTCATAATGAAGAACGAGCTTTCATTCATGCTCCAACGTCCTAGCGATGATGATAATAACTCCACACTGGACGGTATTAAACCAGACGGACCTAGAGAGGATGAAAAGTAAGAAATCTGCGACATTTAGAGACATGTACCGTACAATGCCCGTAGAGGTTAATTACAGCCTCTACAAGCGCATTTTAGACGAGATGTGTAAAGTTATTCTAGAACACGTGTTAGAACGCTCAGAGGGCTTTAAAATGCCTTATGGGCTTGGTTTTATTTAGGTGGGTAAGTATAAGCCAAAGGCGCTCACTCCGGAATCTCTTTCTGTGGACTATAAAACCAGCAAAGAATATGACAAACGTATCTATCATTTAAATGAACATTCCGGCGGATATAAATATAGATTATACTGGTCTAAGATACCTAGGACATTCCCTGATAGATACAAGTACCAATTAAACTTTGTGAGATAGAATAAAAGGAGATTAGCTCAACTAATATTTAATAAACACGATTATATAGATATAAATGATATACAATTATACAAAGTGTGAATCAGTCATAGCTAAGATAATGGCTGATTTAGATTCCACAGAAGCAAGACAACGTACTACAGATATACGAGAGTGGATCTTTGAGGCCGTAGATAAGATTGGTGCTCCTATGTAGTATATCAATAGAGAGTCTGGTACAGAAGGATTACCTATACTGAAGATACAAGACTATTAGGTTCCTATTCCTTCAGAGCTACAGATACTCGATGCTGTAGCATATTCAGAGAATCCCGAAGGTCCTTGGATCCCTATGAGTACCATGACTAGTATATTTAAAGATCCAAGAAAGAACAAGCCGCTCCCAGACGTGAAAGTAATGCATGATCCAGCTAACATGGCTATACCTGAACCAGCTGTGGTTGTAGAAAGACATCATGAACACAATCCAATGATGTACAAAATGCCTACTTCATAGTCACAGTTATATACTGTAAATGGGATGAAGTATTGGAAGAAGAGCTTTATAGACGGCAATGTAAATAAGCCCGAATACTTTATTAAGCCTGGTTGGATTGTAACTAATCAAAAACACGGATATATAAAGCTTGCATATAAAGCAATTGCTGTAGACGAAAGAGGGTATCCTTTGATTCCAGATCTTACTTCTTACTAGGAGGCAGTATACTGGTATGTTGTAATGAAGCTTACATTCCCTAAGTTTATGTCAGGTAAACTTGGAGGTAGTAATAACTCAAAGTATGCAGCTAAGTATGCTAGGGATACATACTTCTATACACAACAACAGTGGAACTTCTATCGCAATCAAGCATATGCAGAAGCTATGATGCCTACTGCAGATGATATGCAAAATATAAAGAACGATTGGAATAAACTTATCCCAGATTGGGATGGTGATGATACATTCTTTAAACATATAAACAAAGAACAGTTAACTTATAACGACTACTATTATGGTTATTAATGAACATAATTCTGCTATAAACTCGTTCACGAAAGGTATGAACTCTGATGGAGCATACGATCAGCTTGACGGGGCACAGTATACGTTCGCGTAGAATGTTCGTATCACTAAGAATCAGTTTCTTGGTGGTAAGGATGACTATGCTTCTGTGCATGAAGGAATTATTGCTCCTGTACCATCTGGATTAGACTTATCTTCTCTTGGTAGTAACGTTGGTAGAATACTTGCTGTTAGATCTATAGATAATATAGCTATACTAGTTACTGTAAAAGGAACTTCAATGTATATTTATAGGTTCGATCTAGACGAAACTACAAACTAGGTAACTAATAGTATACGTGAGATATGGAATGGAAAAGTATGGGATAGTGGTGAAGAAGTTCCACAACAAGTATCTACAGTATTATATAAAGAATTATAGAACGTAATAAAGCTTTATATAGCTACAGGAAAACATCCTGTAATATGTATTAGAGTAGACGATAGTATATTTGATGATAACAATATATCAAAAATAGCAGGTAGAAATATTGATGATTTTATGAGTAATAGAGTAGTACCTACTAAAAGAATAATGATAGAAGGTATTACATCTGGAAGATTACTTACATCACAAGTACAATATACTTATAGATATTACAATAAATACGGCAACTCTACTCAGTTAGCACCACTCACAAATAAAATACAAGTAATAGATCCTTCTAGATCTAAAGAAATTGGTAACGCAGAAAATACCGAAACATCTATAGGTTTTATATTGTCTATAGATACAACTGAATATAATAACAAGTTTGATAGGATACAAGTATATAGACTGCAGTATATAAAAGCTGGAGAAGATGCAGAGGTATCTATGATCTATGATGGAGAATTAAAACAAACTGCAAATAAGTTTGTATTTAATGATGTTGGTATAGACCCGATACAATCTCTCACAATAGAAGAATTTTCAGCTTTGTCTGGTATTATAGTGATTCCACAAGTAATAGAACAGAATCAAGAATATATGTTCTGCGGAAATATTAAAGACGATACTATAATAACAGATGCTTATATACCTAGTACATACCAAAACGGAATAACATTAACAGAAACTAGAGTTTGTTTATCAAGACAAGGTAACGTTGGACAAATACCTAGTCCTGGAAATATTTTGTATAATGGTCAATATAACTATAATCTGTTGGTAAATAATACTGGGGATAGTTCTACATATGTTACAACCACAGTGACTGATTATTTACAACAGCGAGGTATAAATCCAGAAGGAGTAAGAGCTTCGTATCAAGATATAATGACGTCTAGCTTATTAAGATCATTAAGACGTGGAGAAACGTATAAATATGCTATAGTATTCTATGATAAATATGGTAGACGTACAGATGTATTGCCATTAGGAGATGTCAGTGTTCCTGAATATGGAGCGTCTGGATTAAATAAACCGTTTACGTATAGTAATGGTGATGTTGTGGCACATCCTTGTGGAGTTAATATAAAAATTCCACAAATAGTAAATAAGAGTGGACAAGTATTAAAAGATATAATAGGGTGTTAGATAGTAAGAAGATCTTCTGCTGACATATATCAAAATACATTATTACAAGTAGCGCTGTCTAGACCTATACAACAAGGATTGCTAGATATAAATGTAGATGATTGGAGTACAATTAAAGAAGAAACTGTAAAGAAATCTCCATTCTATCCTACAGGATTCATGTCTGTAAACAATATAAAAATAACTCCTACGTTCTATCTTAATGCATTTCCTACAGACAAGCCTACCATGGAATATAGACCGGATTTAACATAGTAGGGAAAAGATGCACTTGATACTAGAACAAAAAATAGACAATTATACTAGATATTCTCGTCAGAAATAGATTTTAGAAGAGATGATGTTTTATCTAGAGTAAACACATCCGATACAAAGATAAAAGAGTTATTATATATTCCTGCAGTATTTTCTACGTACAAGAATAATTAGCGTCAAACTACATATGAACAATCGTTCCCTGTTGCGTATTCTATATCTGGCGGAACAATTTTAATAGATAGAAATAAATTAGATAAATTAAATAAGGCTGATAAATAGTCTTTTCATACTATATTTAATTTCTATAATACAGGATTAGCCTCTATGTCTGGATTTGGAGAACAAGATGTCAACGCAATAAAAGATGTAAAAATGGCAGACTGGGATTCTGGTTTTACTAATATTACTAGAGCAGGAGACGAACAAAATGTTTTTGATGCAATAAAGAAGTATAAGAGTTATTCTACTAATATAGATTCGTATTCTTATAATAATTGGGCATCGTTTGCTAAATACGATTTTGATCCAGGAGAATCAAAATCTCCAAATATGCTTACTGGAGATGAAACTATAGACAGTAGTACGGAGCATTAGGAGATTCTTGGAACATCTGGCAGTTATACATATTGGTTGGAGGGAGAAGATAAAGATAGATATGATATGAGCCTTAGAAAAGGAACTATTGGTCCTGGACCTTCTTGTTTCTTATTGACGACAAAAAATGACAGCGGAGGCTCATTCTAGAGTCAAGGTAATAGATTCAGTACGTGTATCTGTAATATTAAACATACTCCTAAAACGTTAGAAATAAAGTCAGAAGAGTACGAGCAATACTTTGGATTTGGTAATTATTTTAATCTTAAATATAATGGAAACGAACTTGTAACAGAAGATAATAAGAAATATCTTACTGTGTTTGATGGAGATATTTACATTACTCCGCACGAGTTCACCACTATGTACAAAACATATAATTTTGAATCCGTCGATACATTACAATCTACGTAGATTACAAATTATATACCACTTGAGTCTAAAGTGAATACATTCTTCGATTATGGTATGAACTTGATGAATACGCAGAGTGAGAATTTATTATTCGAACCTGGTTCCATTGAAGGCGTTACTACACAAGAACGTCCATGTCATCAGTACAACATGATATATTCTGATAATGACGCTTCAAACGATGTATTTACTATGATATCTACTGATAAGAATGAGACTAATAACTTTAAACAACGTACATTCTATTCAGAAGTAAAGAATAATGGTGAGTTCATAGATAATTTCTTGATATACAAAGCAGCTGCATTTATTGATGTAGATAGTAAATACGGAGAGATTACTAATCTTATGACAGATAGAAATACTCTGTACTATTGGCAAGATACTGCATGTGGAAAGTTTAGTGTGAACGAACGTTCGTTGATAAATGACCAGAATAGTAATACCATAATGCTTGGTCAGTCGGGCATTCTTTCTAGATACGACTATCTTACTACTAAATACGGTATGCGAGATAAAGATTTCTGCGCTATATCTGCAGATAACGGAGTATATTGGATAGACATAAACAACAAAGCAATAGTCTTATTGAGAGATTAGGTAGTTAATTATGGTGAGCAATTAAACGTTCAGAACATTATAAACGATTACATTGTTGGAGATTATAATCACACTCCTAAGATAAACTATGATCTTTAGAATAACGAATTGTTATGTAAGTGTTTAGAAGATGGTAAGCAACTTGTATTTAATACTAAGTATAATGTAGCTACGTCTATATACACTAGAGATTATGATTCTATCTTAGATATAAAGAATCATCAATATGGCCTTAAGAATACTAATACGTTACATATAACAAAGTATAATTATTTGCCATATGACAACTATACTTACTTAGCTCCGCTTAAACTTGAATTTATAGTAAATCCATCTGCGTCTGTTACTAAAGTATTTGATTCACAATAGATTATACCAATCAAGCGTGATTCTTATGAGAATAGTGAGTAGATTATGAATGGCGTACAAATGGCATTTGAAACAGATATTGTAAGTAGAAACGAGGTTGATATAGAATCTTATACAGATAGAGAAGGTAATATAATATACAACATACCAAGACATACAGACGAATTGGGATATGGATGTAGAATGCGTGGAAAATGGATGCGTGTAGAAATAAATAATAACTCTCCTGCTGAGTTGTTTACACTTTCTCATGTAATAACAAAGTTTAGACAATCATTCAGTTAATATGAAAAAGAATAGAAAAAAGAAACTACCTAGATACTGGCTTGGAACTAGGTTACCTGCATCATTGGGATACCAGAAAGCTAAGGATGCTGGGAATGTATCACACTCAACTACACAAGGAGAAGACTTCACACCTGAAGCTAATGCTTCTAGAGCTAATATATTACCTAGTGCGTTAAATAAAACTACACAGTCGATAATGCCGACATTATAGAATCTTGCAACGCATTCCACTCCTGTATTAACTGCTGCTAGTCAATAGGCGCTAACAAACTATCTCGCGGAATCGTTTAATGCATTGCCAGTTGTAAATTCAGCTGGAGAAGTAGTATCAGAAGGTACGTCTGTGGCAGCACCATCTTTAAGTTATACAAGCGCTTTAAGTACTGCTGGTAAAGCTCTTGGAGTAGTTGGAGCTGCATATGGAGCTGCTAATATGGCTATGGACTTTGCCCATAACAAAGATCATAGAAACGTAGCCAATATGTGGAACACTGTAAATACCAACACGTATACTACTGATAAAGGTAATACTTATAATACATATAGTGCTCCTAATTTACAAGCAGAATTAGATTATGCAAGTTCTCAAAAAACAAGTAGGAATTTAAATAATACAATAAATGCAGCTGGCACAGGTGCTGCAATAGGAAGTACTATAGCTCCTGGTATAGGTACTATAATAGGAGGTGCTGCTGGTGCTTTATATGGACTTGGTTCATGGTTGTTTGGGTTTGGTGATACATATGAAGATACGGTAAATGAGTTTAAGAAGACTCAAGATGTAGCTGCCCTTAAATCATTACAGTCTGAAGCATCTGCTAAGAATAAAGATGTTAGACAAGAGTTCTATGATAGATCAAATTCTGATGGTAGAGTTGGTGCTGCTAGCGGTAAGAAACCTGTATACGGACCAGAAGGACCTACTAATAAGAAAGCTACTGCTAAAGTATCCAGTGGAGAAGTCATAGGAAACTTTGAAGATGGATATGTATCTAGAGTACCAGGAGAAAAGAATAATAAAGATACTAAATATGCTAATCTGAAGAGCAGTGACTTTGTAATAAGCAATAAGTTTGGTTTATCAGATTACGCTGCTGCTACTGGAGATTATGTAGGAGCATTAAAAATGCAAGATATGTTAATGAAACAATATAAGAAAAACTACAAGTGTGGTAAGATGCCAAAATGTGCAAATGGTTGGGGCGATTACGCATTATCTACTCTTCCTAATCTAGGTGCTGCCATAACTAACCTTATGCAGTATAACAGAGCGAATAATGCTAGTGTGCGCGCAGATGAAGTTAATACAGAAACTCCAGAGGCAGAAGCTGCAATAAATCAAGGATTGTCCAATATAATAGACTTACGGCCATACTTGAATAGGTCTATGCAAAATTATAATTAGGCAGCCTGGAATATTAGACGTGACGCTGGCCTCGGACGCGGTTAGAGGTTAGTGTCGCTTATGGCTCTTAATAGAAATAGACAATTATCTGATATGGAAGCTCGTATGGCTATTGAAAAATATAACAATGAAAATATAAATAAATGGTTAGATGCTAGAGTGAATCTGAGCAAATTTAAGGCAGATAAATATACGAGTAACAGATGGAAATCTATTGAGAATATGCGCCAAGCTGTAGCTGCACAAGATTATTATAAAAATGTGTATTCAAATAACGCATTAACTGCGATCAACAGCGCGGCGGCAGACGCTCTTAGAACTAGTCAATATCATCAAGCTCAAGATATTAAGAACAGGGCGCTTGATGTATGGCAACAACAAGTTGATCTCGATAAGCTTAAACGCTACGATGATTTAGCTCATATGGGAATTAATGGTATAAGTCCTGTGTAGAATTATATTAGAAATTGGTTCCTTGCTGGTAATAGAATATAATTATGGTATTTTTAGGTCTTGAAAAACCGGTCGAGTATGGTGCTCAGCAGATATTCGACCCCACTATGGCCAACATGGTGCTATAGGCGTAGCAGCAATATAATGAAGCTGCTAGAAGAGAATATGAGCGGGGGCTTGAAGATTTCGATAAGTTTACTACTAAGTATGGAGATTTTATAAGTCCTTTTGCTAAAGATATGGCTAGATATGGAGAAATGGTTGGAGGTATCTAGAATACTATAAATTAGGCTTACGCAGATGGAGTTGACTTACTTAGAAGTCCAGAAGGAAGAATGCTTGTTCATAGACTTACTAATAGTATAGATCCTAAAGAGTTTAATATGATGCGAGCTAATGCAAAGTTAGGATATGCATATTTAGATGCCCTTAAAGATTTAGCAGCTAAGGGAAAGTCTAGTAAAGAATTAGAAGATTATATAGCAAGTCTTCCTGGCAATGTTGCTTTCGACCAATTCTCTACTAAAGAGAACGGTACTTGGAATAGAATGCCGACAGAATATTCTACATTGCAACAATTTGTACATCCTTCGTTTGCAAATCTTAAACCTCATTTACTTACTAAACAAGAAGCTATGTCTAAGGTTGGCGCAGAATATGATCCTAGAGCAGATTATAGAGGTATTACTAAGGAAGATATGGAGGCGTCCATGAGGGATGCTTTACCAGGATTAACTGGAAATGCTTTGTACGGATTTTATAGAGACTAGGCTAAAAAACAACTTATTGCAGCCGGTATTACTAATCCTACAGAAGAACAAATAAACGAACAGTTTGTACAAAACGCTGTTACTGCAGATCATCAAATGATGATGCCGTTGGATAAGGATTATGAGAGATACTATAAAGATCAAAATCTTGCTATCAAGAGGCAAAACTTAGCATTACGTAGATAGATAGCTGCTGCTAAACAACGTGGTGATAATGGAGGTCCTGGTACACAGCAATCTGGTATATCTCTTGCACAATCCTGGTATGATACTGCTATGGCAAAAGCGTATAGTGCAGACGGATATACTAAAGATTGGGATAAGATGCATCTTATGTATGGAGATTTTAGCAGAGATGCCTCTAAGATATTCCATGATTTTGGTAGTAAATTTATAAATAATAAAATTAATCCTACAAACGCAGATTTGTTGAGCACTGTTACCAGAGATTTAGATAGAAAAACTTTATAGGGAGCCTTAGATACACCAGAAAATAAGCGTAACGCTAATCAAAAAGGTATAATTGATGTTGCCATCAATAAATGGAGAGAATCACATAAACCAAATTTGGAAAATATTAGAAAATAGTATAAATAGCAGTTTACTATTCCTATGGATGGCAAATCTGTAGCAGAAATAATAGGTACTCCACTTAGTGAAAATAAAATGGTTGCTAAAATTGGAGAAGGCGCAATAGATAAATTGTATGGTGAAGATGATATGATATCTAATACTGCAGGATATACTAAAGCACATACAACAAAAGATACAAAGAGAATCCGAGACGCAATTAGAAAATGGGGTGTAAATAATACAACTGTTACTTCTATGGAGCGCGGCTATGGTTCTCTTAGAAAAAATACAGGTAGCTTTGAAGTAAATCCTGAAGTAAAAATTGTATGTACTGACAATGACGGCAATGTACAATTTGTAGGCTATGGTTACTATGACATAGGTCTTGGTTCTAACAGCACTAAAGGCGGAGCTTATCTTGGTAACTATAAAACAAGAGGCGGTGCTAAATTGAGTGGTAAAATGACAGAAACAAGAATACCATACAACATTGGTGTGTACATCCCGTCGAACGACGAGAATGCTACTTCTGCAGAATATATTCCAGGGTTCAGAGGACTTGTTGGAAATACTACAAGTTTAGATCGGACTCCTGAATATTCTAATCAAGAAACAAACATGTTCCCAGACTATAATAGATGGTCGGCATTTGGGGTATGGGATACAGACTTGACATCTAAGAGACTTCATGGCAAAGCGTCGGAGTATCTCGGAACTTATGGAAACGTATACACAGGAGACGATGCAGATGATCTTCTGTTAGACGACGAAGAATAATTAACAATTAATATCTTGCAACATGCCAAGAACAAAACAAAAAGTAAATACTTCTTGGGCCGGCAGATATGCACAAGATGCTTCAAATCGAAGATTTCTTGACGAAATAGATTACTACGACCGCGATTTGCAGAAGGAAATTCAAGCTTCTGCAGATCGTAAGGCTCGTATAGATTACGATATTGAATAGACACGTGCAGATCGAGCATGGCGAGAAGAAGATCCAGAGGGATATTTTTACGAAAAAGAACAACGAGAGTTAGAAAGTAAACCTAAAACATTGGCCAACTACTTTAAGAACTGGTGGGCTAGTCATGGTAGAAAAATGAACGATTTCCAAGCCGAAGATTTTCAAGGTTATATGGATCGGTCAGACTAGTGGGAAAGACTTGCTAATTCTACGAAACAATATTTTGAGATACAGGATGAAATAGATAACCTGAACTCTCAATTAGCTCAGTATCGCTTAAATACACAAAATATAGGCAAAGCACCTATAGAAGAAGTGCACAAATGGTACGGAGCAATTGATGTGCTCGAAACGTAGAAAAACGCCCTACAACAGGAATTAAAAAAATTAGAACCTGATGTAGAGGCGTTTAAAACGTATATACCAAACTCTACCAAAAGCAGTTATTTGGATTTAGTTGCTGGTAATGGAGAAAACAGTATACTTTCAAACACTATATTTGGTAGAACATCACAAGCTCACGATGAGCTTGGAGACATTACTAGATTTACTACTTCTATGTTTTCTACAAATAGAACTAGAGCTGAGCAAAAAGAAATGCTTGATAAAGCGCTAGATGCTAAACAAGAGAAATATAAAGAGTGGCAAAAAGGTTACGATGCTAACATAAAAGATCGCGAGAGTTATAATAAAGTAGACCGTTGGTTTAAACAACGCGAAGAGAAAGCCGGTACAGATATTTTTGATAAAAATACTTGGTTATATGGCATGCCAGGACTTATTGCTGGCTCTACTTCAGGTTTGTCTAAGATAGTACCAGCAATGCTTACTGGAGCTCTTACCGGTGCAGCAGTAGCCGCTACAGGCGGTTTAGCCGGCATAGGCGTAGCTGCAGCCGGTGCACTTCCTACTCTTGCTTTAAACTACGGAGCTGGCGTTGCTGAGAACAACGCAGAGGTAGCGATGGCTTACACAGAGCGTCTGAAAGATTATCTTAAATCTCAACCTGGAAAGAAAGGTTCTATGTTTGATGATCTTGTAGCTGAAGGTAGAAAGAAACTAGACCTCAATAGTAGCACTATAGATGACGACCAAGTATTTGAGCATTTTCGTAGAGGAGACTTCAACATAAATAATGTTGCTGTAAACAAGAAGATGAATGAACTTGCTATCGGTATTGAGAGTTAGTTCCAAGATGATATGGCAGCTACTACATGGTCAGCTGGTCTTGAGACCGTATTGCAGATACTTCCGTTTGGTAAAGCGCTATCAGCTTTAAAGGTAGGTTTGGGCACTAAACTTGCAGAAAGTGCTACTATGAAAACTCTCTCTGAGGGGTATGAGATCGGTTCTATTGCTAGTCCTATCGGAGGTGCAATATATGCTCCTCTGCATTTAGCGATGTCTCCCGCAAGAAAGTATATGAGCAAGGCTGTTCAAGGGATGGCCGACGATATTGCAAAATCTTCTATTATTGGAGAAAACATTCCAAAAGAGCTTCTTAAAAAACATTTTGCTTCTAGTACTAGAAAGAAGTATTTTAAAGACTTAGGAGGACGCTGGCTTACAGCATCTGCAGCAGAAGGTGTTGAAGAAGGTAAGCAACATATATCTTCTGACAGATATAAGAATGGGTACTATACAGATGCTAAGATTAAGAGTATCAGTGAGACTATTCTTGATGATTTCCTTGCTGGCTCTAAGAGTGCTGGTCTTTTGTTAGGCATGCCGTTCGAAGGCGCTTTATCTGAGAAAGATAGAGAGATACTGCAAGAGATTAAAGGAGGATTTATTCTCGGCGGTCTACAAACAGCTATAGTAAATGCTTCTCAGTCAATAGCTCCATATAGAGCAGAGTAGAAAGCAACTACAGCTATTGTAAATAGTGTACTGCTTGACAAGGCTGCTAAAGTAGATTAGCTTAATAAGGCTAAAATTTACGCAGAAGCTTCTAAAAGTTCTTCAGCATATCAAAATATGCTCAATGGATTTGATCGCCTTAGAGAGGCCAATAAGACCGAATATGACGCTTCTGGGGAATATGGTATAGCTCCTGAGTTGATCGATGAAGAAGAAAAGACTTTTAGAAAGGTTGCTCAGATGTCTACAGACGGTTATACTATCAAACAAGCTAAAGCGCAGGGCATAGAACCTGGAACAGAAGAATACAATAATTTTGTTTCTACTAAAGCGTTAGCTCTTAGTGAACTAGAAGATAGATAGGAAGTACAAAAACAAGCTACTTAGAATCTTAACACAGTAAGAGAAGCTGCTACAGAACAGTTCTTGACGAATATGCTTAAGCAATCCGCTGCTGCTATTCCAGGAGCTCAAGTAGAAAATGAAGAAGGTAGTCCAGTTGCAGCGTTTAGTTCTGCAGAAAACTATAATCAATTAAACACAGTTGCACAATACACTGCTCTTCTTAGAATGAAAGACGCTGTCGAACTTGGTGTAATTAATGCTCAGAAGAGTGGACATAAAGCTACTGAGAAAATTCTTAATAAAAAGCTAACATAGATAAACGATAGAATTAATAATCTCAAGCCTGTTATTAAGAAGTATACCAATGAAGACGAGACTATAGATATCGACAACCTAGAAGCGGTAGAAAATAAACTTACATTAGATAGAGCTGAACATGATAAACTTACAGAGGCTTATAGATAGTCTTTTGTAGCCGATCAAGATTTAGAGCTTGCATTCCAGCAATACGAACGTGTTATTGGCGAGACTTACTTAAATGGTGAGAAAGTAGACTATACTAAGAATATTAACTGGGGTAACGAGTTCGATAATGTAACGTTTAAGAACGGTCACGCTAAAGATGTATTTAAAGAGATTCAAGATACTATAGATGACGATAATGATCTTGCCTCTGTAATCGATGAAGATTTTGAAAACCGTACTGACGACGAAGGCAATGAAGTTATTACTCCAGAACAAGCAGAAGTAGTCGAAAATACTGTTCCCGAGAACAATCCTGACGAAGAATTCAGAAAAGATGTAGAATAGAATGCGCAAGAAGCTAAACCGGTATCAGAAGTGCCTGTAGAGCCTATTTAGAAGCCCGCTGAGCCTGTTTCTCCTGTTCGGCCTACAACTAGTCCAGAAACAGCTCAAATCGCTCCAGAACAGCCTAAAAACAGTATTGTAGAATAGGCTAAAAATCTAAAAATAGGCGGGATATATTATGGCAGTAGTAAAAATCCAAAACAGGGTACATTTATTGCTACGACAAACAGCGAAAATACTGAAATTAAATTTGAGATAAACGGTAGAAAACAAAATCTTCCGTTAAGCAAAAACGATTGGAAAACTTCTGAACCTATTATAGATGGGGAATATGATAGAACAATAGGTATTACCGAAGAAGACCTTGCCGACTATGGTATGTCTAAGAATAGCCCTGTGTTGGCAAAACGTCTATTTTTGGGAAGAGATGGCAAATGGTACGCAGAAGGTTGGATAGGAGAAGGTCTTGATAAAAAAGATGTTATTGTAGAGTTGTCTGACGCATTCGATTTAAATTCTATAGCACAGAAGAATCTGACAAATAGAAATCAAAAGTACGTATCAAAACAACAATCTGAGACACATACTGTAAAACAATCTCATGCTACTACTCCAAATCAACAATCCGTTCTTGATGCCATTAAAAAGAAGGCTGAAGAGTCTACTAAATATGTGAAAGAAGTAACTCCAGACTATTATTTGATTGAAGTAGAAGGTACAAAGATAAAAATGCCGCGTGTTCATACCATAATGCCTAAATACTGGGCAGAATCAGAAAGCCCATTTATGCCAGCGTTACAGGTAGGTAATGCGTTCGACAATCTTGCTCGTATGTTCTTTGGAGATAAGAATAACCTTTCTGAATACGAACAAAACAAACAAGACTTGGTACAGCGATTGTACGACAGCTTTGCTTCTGACGGTAAAGACGAAAAGATGTCTAAGAAGAAGTATTCTGATCTTATTCCTAATAGACCGGCGTTTGAGGCTATAATAGATGATTTGTATAATTTATTTGACCAATATGATAAACTTGGATGGGAACTATCCACAGAACCTATTGTATGGCACGCTAAGTTTAACAACGGTTGGTTAGCTGGTGAAACAGATATGCTTGGTGTAGATCAAGAAGGTAATATACACATCATAGACTTCAAGACTGCTAGTAGCAAGATTGATACTAAACAAAATCCATTTGGACGTTTTGAGACTAAATACACGTTCTCTCTTCCAGCAGAATTAGAATCTCGTAGAGAACAACTCAGCGCTGAAGATTTTTAGGTAGGTCCTAGAAAGAAAGGTTTATCTAAGAAAGCTAGAAGCTTTATTCGTGACGTACGTAAAGCTAAGGGAACTAATAAGTTGAAAGTAGATTGGAATCCAAATACACAACAAGCAGAGTTGTCTTATATAGATTCTAATTATTCTAAAGTTGGTACTGCATTTAGAGTTACTCATGAATACAATGGAAATACTAAAGGTTCTAAACAAGACGAATATTCTGATCAGCTTACTGCATATAGAGAAATGATACAACGTCAACTCGCTAATGTAGTAGATATGGAAGTTGTGGGATTTCGTGTACAGTATACTCATGACGGTAATGATGTTACTTCTATTGCCGGCATGCGTAACGAAGTAAACGGAATGCCGTTTAGAGTAAAGGTTGAGCTAAGTGATGAAATGGGAAATCTTCTAAATAACGAAGGTGTTCCTGTTGAAGTACAAACGTCTGAGCCAGAACCTGTAGCAGAACAAGTTGAGAACAACGAAGCCAACAACCAAGTATAGAAAGAAGAGCTTGAGAAACAAGATAATAGCCTACCTGTAGCACCAGAACCTCAACCAGTAACTCCAGAAGAGATTGCTGCAGCTGAGAGATTTGAAGTTAACGGTAGATCTAATTTAAACGATAAAGTTCTCGATAGAGATCACCCCGATCTTGTGAATGGCGTTGTATTTGATAAAAACTTTATCGCTGACGCTATTGCTAATGGCACAGTAGAAGTATATACCGAAGTTGTAAAAGATAGGCAAGGAGAAGTTCCTTCTGTATATGTAGATATTACGTACAAAGGAAAAACATATAAGAGAATATTTGTTTATGCTGACAATACTCTTCTTACTAAAGTACAAGCTTTAGAGAAAGTTAAAAAACCAGGACAAAAGATTGTTGCTACTAATATAAGTAGAACCAAAGGCGAGATTAAGTCTGGAGAAACCAAGTCTGTAACAGAGTCTGGTCTTATAGATCAAGAACCTATGCAGCTTGAGTTTACTCCACAGAACATGTCGTTTGGTTTTGTTAAGGACGGCAATATAGTAGCATTCCCTAACAACAATACCAAACAGCAAGATACTATAGGTAAGACTGTTGCACCTAACGGCACGTTGATATATATGAAGCGTGTACCTAGAACAGAATCTGAAGGTGGAGATAAGTTTATTCCTGTAGCCATTGGAAGACGTTCTCTCGCTGGCGATGCAGACTTTATAGTAGACTGTCTTAAGAAGATAGACGCTCTTACACTACCTTATACCACTATAATTGACGGTAAAGACGTCTCTCTCGGTGTTAGTAGAAAAGAGTTGCTTGATGTCATTCTTCCTTATGTAGACGATATAAATCAAGTAAATAGAGGGTATGCTATTGTTCGTGATAAGAACATTCCTAGTATATTTGCAGTAGTAAATAATAAGAAGCAAGCAATTGTTCAGGTAGATATTAGAAATGAGAATTCTATAAACGAGTTTAAGGCTGCCCTTGCAAACATTAATGTTGTAGAACAGAACGACATACTTGCTTCTAGAATAGGCAATCATACTGCTACTCCTGCATTTGCTAAGATTAAGAAGTTTTTTGCTACTACTAAGTCTGGCATTAAGTCTATAAATATTTCCGAGAATCTCAAGTTTGACTTTGATGATTTCGTAGGAAACGGTTTAAGTGGACTTGGATGGTATGTTAAGCACGGAATCTTTACTAGTGATTATGCTGGTATAGGTTCTCCTAAAGTTAGTATAAACGACGTAGGCTTTGCAGATAGTAAACCAACTCCAAATAACCCTACAGAAGTAAAGACTGTAGAAGAACAAGTGGAACCTCAAGTAGGTTATAGCTTTGATGATCTTCCTATCATAGGTAACTGGGGTGGACTGAATAAGAGAATGACCGTTGCTGATGAGAATAAACCTAAGCTTACTAAAGAGACTATTAAGAAGCATTTGAGACCTATTCTCGGTGATTCTGTAGATGATCCTATGGTATTGCAGATACTTGATACTATCGCGAACGATCCTAGAGTAAAGAACGCCAAAGTAGTAGGTAAGGCTAGCTCTGACGCTATTACTATCTACAACGAAGCTTTTGAAGGTGTAGAGTATCACGAAGCATTCCATAGAATATTCGAGTTGTTCGTACCTGAAGCAATACGCGAATCTGTGTATTAGAAGGCCGCTAAGCGCATCGGAGTAGATCTAAGTAAAAGTACTAAGGCGAACGATTATACTGGTCATAGAGCTGTTGCAGAATGGCTTGCCGACGAGTATATGACCAACGGAAGGTACAGAGATTATACCGGTGTCAATTGGCTCGATAGAGTGCTTAATTTGATTAAGGATTTAGTAAATGTCTTTGTAAAGGGTATTATTGGTGGTAATGGAACTCGTCTATATTGGACGTTCTTAGAGATTAACAATGGTAAGTATGCTAAGAACTCTAAGAAAGCTTCTAAGGAAAGTATAGACAGATTCAATACGTTGTTCAAAGAGCTAAACTATGAAATTCATTCTACTAACTTTGAGCATATCGTCAATGATCCTATGTATGAAGAAGTTAAGAATTCAGCTTTTTATTGTATACTGTTAGGTCAAAATGTAGATGTATCTGGTGCTACAATTCAGGATACTTAGATATCTAGAGCAGCCTTCCAAAGAGGTGCTGATAGAATGAAGAAATTTGGTTTTGACATCTTTGGTACAGAAGTAGATCCAGATAAGAAGAATGCAGCACAACTTGCTATGACTGAAGTTATGGTTAAGTTTGAAGCTGTAGCTGATGATCTTGCAGCTATGATGGCTAATATCTCTACCGATTATAGAAAAATCATGCAAGACGATGCTAGAGACGATGTAGACGGAGGTGAATCTGCTTCTTCTTATGATGAGAACTTTATGAAGTGGTCATACGAGTTTAATAGATTCGATAAAACCAGTTCTAGAGTTAAGTTCTTCTTTGCTACTATACCTGATATGAAGTATGCAGACGAAAGTAGAACTAAATGGACATATGCTACTAATAGTCTTGGTATGCCGCAACTTGTTCCTATGAATTATGTTTTTAATGAAGTACTCAGTAATTTATGGGATGTAGATACTATAGAAGAAGTGATGTCTAGACTTACTGCACTTGCTGTAGATGACCCCATGTACGCCATCATTCGTGCAAATCTACAACAAGTCATAAACGGTAGGGTAAATAAAGACGGTACTACTAATGCTGACAATGAAGCATTACTTGCTCAGCTTATGAGTACTATTAGAGCTAATAGACATACTTTCATGTTGCTTAGAACCGTTGCAAATCCAGAAGGGTTGTATGATATTGTAGTATAGCGTTCAGATGCTGATTATAATGCTCGCGTATTCCCAATACAATGGTCACAGGCATTGACCAAAGGTGGTTCTGAAACACTTAAAATTGATAAATACGGAAATGTTGTATTTAATCCGAATAACGCGGAAGCCGTATATAATTTTAGAGCTATCGCCAAACTGTTTGAATAGTTAAAAAATGCCGTATCTACTGTAAGTAACGGTAAAGGATTTGTTGGAATGCCTTCTTTGTATGAGTACGAAGACTCTATTGGTAATAGAAACAGAGAGGTCGTTTGGATAGAAGGTAGATATACAGAAGATTTAACAGATCCTAAAGGTTGTGATATCGTTAAAAGTCTTATTATAGAAGGTCTTAATATGATTGGCATTAACCTCCATAAGGAGGAATTTGAATATATGCTTAAACATAAATATGGTTCTTCTGATTGGGAAGCTTTAAGACAAATGGTATAGTCAACTGACGACACAGATTCTATTAATTCGTTCTTATACTTCTTAAATAATGTTGTCAAAGATGGCAAATTAAACATCGCCGCAGATGGAACATTTACTAATCAAAATGGTAGATAGATTCCTTTTGACAATATTTATTCTGATATGGCATTCATCAAAGAACTCGGTAATTGGAAGTATGAATATAGACATGCACATGATCAATTATCAGTACTTGCTACCGGAGGCAATAGGTTCTATGAGATGTCAGACAACGATTATATGTCTGACGTACTTAGAGACATGAATAAACGCGGTAAGTTCTTCAGAGATCTTAAAGGCGATCCGTATAATTATTATACAGGAGAAACGGATAACTTTGGAAAGGTAGTTCCTCACGGTTCTGTTACAATAAAACAACTCTCACTTGATCCAAAGCTTAAAATTGCTCTTAAACACTTCATTGGTTTTAAGACTGATAAAAAGGGAGATGAAGGACAAGACTACTTTGAAATCAGTAGACGAGAAGACTATCTATCTAAGGTTGGCATACTTGAGAACAATGGTATGATTTCTCTTACTCTTTCCGATAAAAAGAAATACGTATACATCTCAGGTATTAAGCTCCCTGGATTGGATTATACTGATATAAACAAGAGTAAAGATGTTGTAATAGACGTAGCAAGACTTGCTTCTCAACAGATATTTCCGCCTAGCGCAGGCGTAACTGCTTGGTATGATATTCAACAGCTTCCTGAGGTGGTAGAACAGATGAGGTCTTACGCTATATCAGAATATCAATCTATACTTCAACAGCTTGAGAAGTAGAACGACGGCCATAGAAAAGTAGACAATTTTGATACTAGAGATCAGTCCGTTAGATTCTCTTCTTTGCTTGGTGTATATGAACCTACTTACGATAAAGATGGAAATGTAACAGGTGAACAATATATATCATTCAACGAAGAAGGTAGGTCTGCAGAAGAGACACTTGCCATAGCAGAAGCATATTTCTTTGATAAACCTGTAGAAGAGCAGCAATCTATTATCGCTAGACTTCTTACTAAGCGTACAGAGAAAGAGCTTAAAACAGCAGAAGATCTCGGTCTTATAGAGAAAGTAGGAAATAATAAAGATCCGTTCCTAAATTACAAAAATAAAGGACTTAACAACAAGGTTATTAAGTCTATGAAATCATCATATATGGAGCGATATAAGGATCTTAAAGGTCTTACTGAATAGATAGCAGAATCTCTCGCTATTACAATGTATATAAACGACATCTCAAACAAGGCTATTATGTCTGGTCAAGAGATGGAAAGACTATTCTCCGGAAATCCTGCATTTTATAAATGGACATACGACGATAAAGGACACCTTGTAGATCGTACTGTAGATGAACTTAAGCGTCTTGGAGGTCTTGGGTCTACTGGTAACAACAACTTCACTTAGCTTACTAATATACCTAAAAAATATCTCGATAAAGATGGCAAGTTTACAGGCAAGTATAAATGTGCAGAAGTAAATAATGAAGAAGTTGGTTCTCCTCAATATGAAGAGATGAAGGAAAAGATGTATGAGGGACAACTCAGAAGTCTTATTATTGACAATCAACTCGCATTGGAGACAAAACACGAAGAAGACAATTTCCAAGAGATAAAGAAGAATATAAGAAGCAATAAAGAGCTTGACTACTAGGAGAAACAAGAACTGCTTGCAGATGCTCTCAGAGAACACAACGAACGACTATTGCAGATAAACGACGACGTAACAGCTAGAATAGATAATATGTCTGTTGAGGATCTTGAGAAGACTTATTCTGATATATCCAAGAAAGCTAGAGAGATGGCTGATGATGTATCTAGCGCTCTTGCTAAAGGAATTGATGTAGCAGACGGTGGTGCATATATCAGTGATACTATGTGCGAAATGCTTCTGCGTATGGAAGGTGCTTATAGTACAGAAATACAAGAAGCATTTAAGATACTTAGAGGAGAAACGAAAGCTGATTATCTTGGGCAAATCGATGCTTATCAGAAGGTTCTTACTAGTGTAATAGGTAGTCAGAAATATACTGCTTTTGGCCGTAGATTGCAGAATGGAACATCCGTACCATACTATCACAAGATGGCTCTGTTCCCAATCTTTGACTGTATTGCTACTGGTAAGATGCGTAACGTTTATGACAAGATGCAAGAACAAGGTATCGATATGCTGCTTATCAAGTCTGCTGTTAAGGTAGGTGGAGAAGGAGCCAAAGATATTGTTTGGTCTGATTATAGACAAGATGCAGATCCTGCAAACGAGGATAATTTTAAAGGTGAT
>Ga0256405_10005564_pt1 | contig 21529 bp, 15 predicted proteins | sample RumenRJG_02DNA_FD_189096 | JGI IMG/M metagenome (GOLD analysis project Ga0256405, IMG submission 189096) | Bovine rumen microbial communities from Lethbridge, Alberta, Canada - RJG_02 | ecosystem: Host-associated > Mammals > Digestive system > Stomach > Rumen | place: Canada: Alberta... | reverse complement strand
GCTTCGCGCCGATGACCGGTTTTCCGTCAGTGATGTCGGACTTGGACAGACGGACCTTTGTCACGTCATCCTCCATTTTCACCTTCTGGACTTCACCGGTATTCTCGATCTTAAAGGATACGGATTCTGCAGTCGCATAGCCGTCTGCCGGTTTGGTCTCGATCAGCTCGTATTCACGGCCTACCACCAGCTTCCGGATGATATGCGGCTTTTCCTCCGATACCCATTCGTCGATCAGGTTTGCATTCTCATCGATTACCCGCAGATGCGCACCCGGCAGTTCCTTCCCATTCGTGATATCTGTCTTGGACAGTTCCACTGTGGTAGGCTCATTCACAAAAGTAAAACTGTAGGAAAGCAGATCCTTATCACTTCCCTCATAAGTGAAGGTGAATTCCTTCTTCTCGCCCGCATTGACATATCCGTTCGGTGAAAAGATCTCTGTCAGATAGTATTTCCCGTCGATCGGCAGATCCGCGATAAAGAAGATCTGTCCGTCGGCATCGGTGGTTTTCTGCTCGATCAGAGTATCCTTCTCGATCAGCACCTTGCCGTCTTTCGACTTGATGTCTTCAGCGGTGTAGAGTCCGAAGATTGCGCCCTTCAGCGGTGTCTCGGTTCCCTTTTCCTTTTTCAGGAGACTGACGGATACCTTCTGTCTGGCGTTCTGCCACTTCTCATCATAGACAACGATCGGTGTATCCTGGTCGCGGTAGGAGAGATCCACAAAACGCGGTGCATTGTCCAGCACATAGCCATAAGCTGTTTCCTTCTCCACGACATAGTATTTTCCGACCGGAAGATCCCCCAGTTTCGCAATGCCGGTATCATCCGTTGTGATGGTCCCGATCAGGTCATCCTTCTTGTAGTAATCCGGCGCGATGCCGTCTGCTGCTTTGATATCCTCCGCAGCATATACTTCAAAGGTGACCGGAGTCAGGTTGCCGGAAATATACTCAAACATATGCTCCACGGTGCCCTTCGCATTGTCCAGAAGGGATACCTTATCCAGGAATTCTCCCTTCTTGTTGATGATGAGCAGCGCCGTCGGCACTTCATCCTTCATCTCCACCTTCTGGATCTTTGCAGTATCCTCAACCGTAAAGACCACATCCGTGGCTCTCAGGTATCCGTAGGGAGCAAATTCCTCCCGCAGGACATAGGACTCGCCGGCTGTCAGGCACTTCACCACATGGGGCTCGTTCTTCACGGAGGTCCAGCGCTCGATCACATCACCACTGCGGGTCAGGATCGTCAGCACAGCTCCTTCCAACTCTGTTCCGGTTGTGATATCGCTCTTCGTAAATTCAAAGGTTGTCGGTTCATTCTTCTTTACGGCAGTCAGCTGCACCACCGGTACATCCTGCCCCTGATAACCCGCATCGAAGGTCAGCACCTCATCAGAGGATACATAACCGGCCGGTGCCTTATGCTCTTTCACGTAGTACTGCCCGAGCGGGAGGTCCAGCGTAAAGGCAGCAAGCCCGTTAGCGTCGGACGTCGCCTCTTCAAGAAGAGTATCCGCCTCCACGAGCACCTTTTCATGATCAGCGGAGCCGATCGCAGAAGCTGCATACAGTCCGAACACTACGCCTTCCAGTTTCTTTCCGGTCTCGACATCCTGCTTCTCTACGGAGATTTCCACCTTCTGGCGGTCATTTGTGAATTCGGCAGTCTGCTCGATCACCGGTGTCTCCTGGTCCGCATAGGTAAACGTTACCGTCTGGGGCTCTTTGTTCAGGACAAACCCGAACGGAGCCTTCGTCTCCTCGATCCGGTAAGATCCAAGTGGCAGATCTTCCACCACAGCAGATCCTTTCTCGTCGGTTTTCACGGTCGCAACCAGTGCATCTTTCGCATGGATAACGATCCGGTTTCCATTCTCATCCCTCTGCCAGTCCGGCGTATAAATGTCCTCCGCTGCATAGACGGCAAACTCCGCATCTGCGAGGGTAGTCATTTCATACCCGAAATCCTTGTCAAAGGATGCCAGGACTTCACCGGACTTCTTAATAGTGAGTCTCCCTTTCACGGGCTGGTTCTCCATTGTTACTTCGATGATCGCATCCCCGGAGGTCTGGTCCATCTGGTAGGCCGTGTTGGAGTCCACCAGTACCTCAAAGGCATTGTGGTTCAGTACATAGCCATTCGGCGCGGTGACTTCCTCGATCCTGTAATGCCCGATCTTCAGGTTGTTCGGCAGGATCAGATAGCCGTTCTCATCGGTGAAATAAGATTTATGGGTTACGGTGGACGGATAGGTGGTCACCTGCTCCACGTACTTTTTGTTGTCAAGGTCATAAACCTTGAATTCCGTCTTCGGCAGAAGCACCGGCTTCTTGGTCTCATCATCCTTCTTGATGATCTTCAGCTTCGCCTCGAATTCATCATCCAGGAGGACACGCCACTGCTGCGGCTCCTTCGGATGGTTCTCCGAGATCGTCACGGCAAAATCATCGACTGGTGTAAAGTTATGGGGCGTTGTTGTTTCACGAACGATATACTTTCCGTAAGGGATCGGAATGGATACCGCATAACCCTTCTCATCCGTGAACATTTCCGTCTTTCCGTCCGCCGTCAGGACGATCGGTTTGGCATCTTTGAAATCATAGCGGCCGTCCTTCTTTGTCTTCAGGGAACTGATCAGGTATGCGGAGAATCCCACACCCTTAAGCAGGTCCGCATCGGTCTTGCCGTTGTTGGCCGCCTTGATCACCTGGAACGGCTGCTTAATGACCTGCTCCTTGGAAGTCGCGGTCTTCTTCACCGTCTTTACCAGATCGCCTTCATAGGCGCAGTCCAGATCGTATTCCTTTTCATCCAGCAGATAGCCTTCGGACGGGATCAGCTCCTTGATGAAATACTTCCCAAGGTACAGGTCTTCGATAAATGCCTTGCCGTCATCATCCGTTGTCAAGGTTGCCACCTGGGCACCGGCCTTATAAAGCACACCGGTCTTCCCGTCGGGATGGACGATATTCTCTCTGGCGTAAAGACCGTAAGTGGCCTTGCCGAGCTTCGCGTCGCCCTGGGGTTCCCCGGTCTCTGCATCCACCTTGACCAGATCGATCCTGGCATCCACACGCTCATTCTTAAACGTATGGGAGAATGCCACTTCCGCCTGCTTCTCATTGGTGTAGGAGAAGGTAAACGGGAAGACATCGTTCTGGTTGCGGTAATAGTTTTTCGGAGCCTGCATCTCCTTCACATAGTAGCTGTTATTCAGCGGGAGATCCGCCTTATACACAGCACTGCCGTCCGCTCCTGTGGTCACCTTTTCGATAAAGGTATCTTTCTTTACCACCACCTTACCGTCCGCAGCCTTGATATCTGCCCCGGCATAAAGGCCGTAGATGCCGCCGGGAAGAGGATTCTTCGTCGTGTCATCCTGCTTGACGACAGTAACCTTAGCCTTCTGGCGGTCATTATTGAATGTCGCTGTACCGATAACTGCATCCGCACTGTTGCTGCCTTCGGACAGGGTCACCGTCTTGCTTTCGCCTTTATTCACGTAGTTGGCCGGCGCACCGGTCTCCGTGATCACATAGGTCCCGAGCGTCAGGTTATCCAGCACCGCTTCGCCGTTTTTATCTGTCGTCAGGTTTGCCACAGGGGCGCCCTTCTTATAGACCACGGTCCCTGCCGCCGAAACGATATCAGCACCGGCTGTCACAGAGTACTTCGCACCCGCAAGCTTTGCAGTTTCGTACTTGAAGGTAGTCCCGTTGTTATCAGAAGTTGCTCCAGTAAGGATCTGCCCTTCCTTGTAAACGGTCAACTTTCCTTTAATCTCTTCATCCGGAAGGGTTGCGGTCGACGTCTTTCCTGCGCTGACAGATACTCCTGTCGCCTTTGCGCTGATCTTATATCCCTTCGGAGCGGTCAATTCCTTCAGATACACCTTACTCCCGGTCACATTGAATTCCACCTTGGAAGCACCTTTGCTGTCGGTCGCAGGCATTTTTGTGATCAGCTTTGTGCAGGCTTCATCACTGTAAACGCCATATACGGCACCGGTCAGCTTCGCATGGGTAGATCCGTCTTCTTTCACGATCTCCAGCGTTGCCGTCTCCGGCCAGTCTACCGTCAGCTGGATATCATCACCATCGGTATAGTAACCGAAGCCGATATCCTGTGAGTTCTGCAGCTTCAGAAGCATTCCGTGGAAATTCATGGGATAGTTGCAGGTGATATCATATTTCCCTTTCAGGTTGCTGATGTTATCCGTTGTGGCTGTCAGATGGAATTTCTCCCCGCCTTTTACTTTCACGTTTCCGGTTCCGGTCTTGCCGGTGGTCTCATTGACCAGGCTTACACCATCTTCCAGATGAACGGTAATGACAAAGGCCTCGTTCGCTTTCCAGGTAAAGGTCTCCGTATCCTTGCCTGTGGCCGTTGTGGAAAGGCCCGGCTTCAGCTCGATCGCGGACGGATCCGGCATTTCCTTCAGGGCAGCCTTGATCTCCTTGAGCATGTTCTTTGCCGTCGTGGAAAGAGATCCGCCAAATCCCGACTCCCCGTCATACAGGTAATCTACCAGATAGTGCTGCATGGCCCGGGTCTCAGATCCGCATCCGTATTTCTTCATAATGCTCTGGATATTGTAGCCGTTAAAGGTGTCGCCCCAGCCCGGACCGCCATATCCGTAAAACAGTGCCTTTCTCAGGTACTTGTCATCCCCGCCTTCTTCCAGATCAATCATCTTGGTATAAGTGGTGCCGCTGGGCGGAGCGGACATGGAGTGCTGCATGCAATAGGCATTGACCGTATAGGTTTTCCCGCCCACCTTGTAACGGACGTACTTATAGGAATCATTGCCGCCGCTTCCCATCACGGAATTGAAGGGATGCAGGGTTCCGTCGGAATAGTAATAGTACTTGTTCGCCTCAATCTCTGTCGCATCATCCCATGAATCTTCAGAAGAAGCTGCCGCAAGCATCATGGTGCCGAGTACGGCATCCATCTGTACTTCCAGGGCAATATCCTCCGCAGGCATCTCGAAGGTAAATGTGTCCGCAGACGCATTGTAGCTGACCTCCGAATAGAGAAGATCCTCTGTGTTCTCCTTCTCGATGGATTCGGGCTTCAGGGCCGCAACAGCCGTCGGTGTTCCTGCCGGGATGTCCGTAGATACGGAAACAGTATCTCCTGCCTGATAAACGCCGTCTTCATGATCCAGGGAAATACCCAGTTCCTCGCCCTTGGTAATGTTTACCTGGAAACCATCCTTGTTCTCTGTTTCAGTTTCTGTTTCGGATTCCGCTGTTTCTGTCTCTGCCTCCGTCTCAGTTTCTTCCACAGCCTCTGTTTCAGACTGAGCAGTTTCTTCGCCGGAAGCAGACTCCGTTTCTACCGGAGCTGTTCCGGTTTCCGCAGCTGCTGTCTCCGGTTCATAGGCTTCTTCTGTGAACTCATAGACGATATGCGGTTCCTCTGTTTCGGCTACCGTTTCCGGACTTACCGTCTCCAGGACTTCAGCGGCTGATTCAGGGGCTGCTTCCAAAGCAGGTTCTGAATCCGCATCCTCCGATTCGCCGTCGGACGCATCATCCTCTGCACCGCCATTATCGTCGGCAGATATCTGTGCTTCCGTCACCGGTTCCTTCACGGTAATATTCCGGCTGATCCTGTACACCGGATGCTGTTCATTTCTCGGTTCCACGTAATAAACGGCCCTGTAGGTACCGGTTTTTCCCGTGGAGAATTCTGCCTGATCAGAATCCTTTGCTTCGTAGAACTTCACGTTCACTTTTTCCTTATCCGGGATCTCCAGGTTGGTGAAATCCTTCTTCAGGTCGATTTCCGCATCAAAATCCACTTCCAGGTCTTTCGCCGTGACAATCTCTTCCGGATCCAGCTGATCCTTCACCTGGTCCAGTTCCGGCAGGGCCTCCACATAGGCCTTCAGTTCTTCTTCCGGATTCATTTCCGACGCAAATGCCGTCGCCGGAGTTACTGCTGCTGACAATACCATGATCGCAGAAAGCAGGCCGGAGAGCATTCTTGTTGTCCAGTTTTTCTTTCTCATTCTCGCTTCGTTCCTTTCTTCCACGCAGATGCTGCGCGAATATGTGTTTTTGCCTTATGGTTGCGGTTGCTGTTAATTAGCTCTAGGTTTTCATGGGGCAGGCCCTCCTTTCCGAAACGGCGTCAGCCATTCCTTCCACTAACCCCAGAAAAAAAGGCCGGAAGGGAACCATCCGAAACCTGAATTATTCACCGCGTTGCGGTGAACGCGGCTGAAAGCCGCATAGTTACTATGTTTGCGAAGCTTCCTGCTTTCATCTGAAAAGTGAATAGAAAAAGGGCCCTACTCTTGGTAAAATTAAGGTGCCTAAACCAAATAAAACCAAGAAAGGAAGCCCTTCATGGATATTCTAAACACCTATTCTCTCGAAAGCAACAAGCAAATCAAAATAAACTTTAACGGCGGTGACCTTTCATCCGATGCAGGTCTTCTGCTCATCAAAGAATTCGCCGCCAAGATTGGCTTCACGCAACTGGTGAAAAGAATCTTTAAGACAACAGACCCAGCATCAATGCGCTATCATACAGATGCTGATAACCTTATGCAGATGATCTATCAGATCATAGCCGCATACTTTGAGGATGACTGTGCGGATGAGCTGAGGAAAGATCCAGTTTTTCGGACGATCCTTGATAAAAGCTCACTCGCTTCCCAGCCGACTATCTCCAGGTTCCATAACCGGATGGATGAGACCACCCTTGAGCAGTTCGATCTGATCGAATCGCGGATGAGAGATATCATCTACTCCGTCAAAAAGCCTGAGCACATGCTGTTTGACCTGGATTCCACCCTGCTTTCAACCTATGGAAAGCAGGAAGGAGAAGGTTTTAACTACCATTACCAGGCTCATGGGTATCACCCCATCGTCTGTTATGACGGCCTGACAGGAGACCTTATGAAAACGGAGCTCCGAGATGGAACCCAGTACTGCAGCAAAGATGCTGATAAGTTCATGCTCCCGCTTCTGAAAGAGTTCAGAGCCAAATATCCGTCTCTGCCGCTTTATCTTCGGGGAGACAGTGGTTTTGCCGCTCCTGAACTCTATGAGACGCTGGAAGACAACGACTGCAAGTATGCTATACGGTTAAAACTGAATAAAAACCTTGTCGCTTTGGCCTCAGATGAGGATGCTGCTCTTTACAGAGCAACAAAGGGGAATGCTGTCGATTATGCTGTGGAATACGGTGAATTCATGTATCAGGCCGGCAGCTGGTCCCACCCAAGGCGTGTTGTTTTCAAGATTGAAAAGCCTTATGGCCAGATGGTCCATATGTTCACCTTTGTTGTCACTACCATGGAGATGGAGCCTTACCAGGTCATCCAGTTTTACTGCGGCAGAGGCAAGATGGAGAACTTCATCAAGGAAAGCAAAAGCGGTTTTGATTTTTCAGCCGTAAGCAGTCACTCCCGCGTGGTGAATGCGAACAGGCTCCGTGTTCACGCATTGGCATACAACCTCTTTAACTGGTTTCGACGGCTGGCATTAGCTTCTTCCATGAGGAAGATGCGGATTGATGCCATCCGATTGAAATTGCTGAAAGTCGCTGCAAAAGTGGTCCGTTCAGCAAGATATATAACCTTCAAACTGTGCAGTAGCTGTGTCTACAAAAAAGAGTTCAATGAAACTCTTCAAAACATAGGCAGGCTTTGTGTTCAGCTTGAGTAGTAGCTGTTGATCAGTACCTTGACACCTGAAAAATACTCCGGATCACATCAGCAGGCTCAGTCTGTCTAATTCTCACAGACATCTGCCGTCCTCGAGAAAAGAGACTTTTGAAAAAAGACTTTTCCATGATTCGGAACTGAACTTAATGTGTCATGAATAATTCAGGTTCAGCTTTCCTAAATCTATTTATTCAGAAAGAGATGCTATTGCTGCGATAGTTAGAGATAACAAAACGGCCTTGATACTGGATTTCTTTGCAGGCAGCGGAACGACACTAAATGCAGTAAATTTGTTAAACGCTGAGGATAATGGGTCAAGGCGCTGCATATTAGTAACTAATAATGAAATATCGGAGGAGGAGGCTAAGGCTCTATCTTCTAATGGATTTAATCCGGGTGATTCTGAATGGGAACAGGCTGGTATATGTAGATCGGTAACTTGGCCACGAACTAAATACAGTATCTTGGGAAAACGTGAAGATGGAACGTCTCTTGACGGTAGATACTATATGTTAAGGTCGGTTGAAAAAGAAATGAATCGTAGCTTTTATCAGCTGGGTTTTACAGTTTATCCACTTAAGAAAGACAAGAAAAAACAGTTACTTTCTATGCTAAAGGATAAAAATGGAAAAACACAGTTGCCTCAGAAGCTTGCCGATGATTCTGCCTATATAGTATCAGAAGATTATTCCGCGAGTATTCTATTTGATATTACCGAGACGGACAGTTGGCTGGACGAGCTGCAAGATCAAGATCAGATCACGGATTTTTATATCGTAACAGATGATAAGAAAAAATTTGAGCAAATTAAGCAAAGGGTAATTGAGATTCTTGGAACGTATACGGAACAAGAGCCGGAGATACGTTCAATGTCAGAGGGTTTTGAGGCAAATTGCGAATACTTCAAACTGAGCTTCCTTGACAAGACCTCCGTGGCGCTCGGCAGGCAGTTCCGTGAGTTGCTTCCGGTGCTCTGGATGAAGGGCGGAGCCATTGGTAAGTGCCCGGTTCTTGAAACTGATGATCTCCCGAACATGCTGATTTTGCCACAGAACAAGATGGCTGTTCTGGTGGATGAAATATATTATTCCGAGTTCGATGCGGAACTTAACCAGCATCCGGAAATCCAGACAGTCTTTATTGTGACGGACTCAGAAACGGCATACCGGTCGATGATCCGCACTTACGATGGTAAAGACTGCTATCAGCTTTACAGAGACTATCTGGATAATTTCAGAATCAACACAGGGAGGTAACCATGAGAGTAGAATTATTCCCTTTTCAGAAAAGAGCCCTTGCTGATATCCGCATGAAGACTGCGGAGGCGATGGGCAGCTATCACAGGACACATGCGCCGCAGGTGGTTTCTTTCACTGCGCCGACCGGAGCCGGAAAGACCATCATTATGTCAGCACTGATTGAGGCGATTCTTTTCGGTGATGAGCAGTATGTGGAGCAGCAGAATGCAATCATCGTCTGGCTTTCGGACTCTCCGCAGCTGAATGAACAGTCGAAACAGAAGATCGATTCCAAGGCGGATAAGATCAAGCTGTCACAGTGTGTTACGGTTTCCGAGGAATCTTTTGATAAGGAAGTGTTTGAGGACGGGCATGTTTATTTCCTGAATACGCAGAAGCTGTCGGTCACCTCCAAGCTCACGAAAAACGGCGATGGCAGGACTTATACGATTTGGCAGACACTTGCGAATACCGTCCGTGAAAAGAGCGACCGACTGTACTTTATCATCGATGAAGCGCACCGTGGCATGCAGGGACGCGAAGCCAGCAAGGCTACCACAATCATGCAGAAGTTTATCAAAGGCAGCGGTTCGGATGGTATCCCGCCCATGCCGGTTGTCATCGGTATGTCCGCTACCACGCAGAGATTCAATGCGCTGGTCGAAGGCACGTCCTCTACAATTCATAAATCTATCGTGACCACAGATGAGGTGCGTGCTTCCGGACTTTTGAAGGATAGGATCGTTATCACCTATCCGGAAGAAGGTACGGTCAATAACGACATGGCCATTTTGCAGGCAGCTGCGGATGACTGGAAAGAAAAGTGGGAGCATTGGACGCAGTATTGCTTTGAGCAGCATTACGCCTATGTAAATCCGATCCTGATCATTCAGGTGCTGAACGGAACCGGTGATGCTCTGACGGATACCAATCTGGACGACTGTATTGCAAAGATCGAGGAACGTACCGGCTTCAAGCTGGAAAGCGGTCAGGTTGTTCATACCTTCGGCGGCACGACGGCCACACTGACCGTCAACGGTCTTGATGTGCGCTATGAGGAGCCCTCCAATATTGCCGAGGACAGAAATATCCGCGTGGTCTTCTTCAAGGAAAATCTTTCTACTGGCTGGGATTGCCCGCGAGCAGAGACCATGATGTCTTTCAAACACGCCAATGATGCTACATATATTGCATAGCTTCTCGGTCGAATGGTAAGAACACCGATGCAGATGCATATTCAGGTGGACGACGTTTTGAACGACGTGCATCTCTATTTGCCGTACTTCAATGAAGATACTGTCAAAGATGTTGTGGAAGCACTGCAGAGTACGGAAGGCGGAGATATTCCGACCGATATTTATGGCGAGTCCTTGTCTGGGAAGAAATTTGAAACACTGACTGTCAGACCGAAGAAAAAAAAGGAAGAACAGCAGACTCCGGGACAGATGACTCTATTTGAAGTGTTTTCCGGGCAGAACACAGGAGAACAACAGTCAGCTGGAGTAACAACAGAGTCAGCTGGCTACACGACTCCGGCATCACAGCCTCAAGCTACTGGCGGAGAAACACATCAGGCTGAAACAACAGAACAGAGCCAGACACAGGCGGGCACAGGTTCAACGACTCCGGCTCAGTCTGCACCGGTTACTCCACAGCCTTCTGATACGTCAGCACCGTCCGAAGACAGTGCCACAGGTAGTTCGCAGACCGTTCAGTCGGAAGAACCTGAAGAGGAAGACTTGTTTGACCGTGAAGAGGTTATGAAATTTATTAATGACGCAGGTCTGCTTTCCTATAACGTCAGAGCGCTTAGAATCAATGACTATCTGAAATCTCTGTATAGAATGGCGCACCTTCTAACAATGTCCAAATTGCACCGTGAGGCAATCCGGGAGGTTCAGGATGAGATCGTTGAGATGATTCACGACTATGTGGAAGCTCTCAAGGCAGATGGCAAATACGATGATCTTGTTCAGCAGGTCAAGCAGTTTAAGCTGGCGACACAAATCTTTGATGCCTTCGGAGAAACCGTAGACAATTACTCGGTGCATGATATGTTCACGACGACGGATACTGATATTGAGCGACAGTTCCAGATTGCAGACGTCAAGCTCGGTCGTGAAGGCATTGGGATGGCTTACGGAAATAAATACATGGACTTTTCTGATCTTACAGCCTTTAAAGTTGACGTCATCCTGTTTGTTGCCAATGATGAGTGCATGAAACAGTTGCACGCATATGCGGAGACACGGTTCCACGGTCTGAATGACGATTATAGACGGTATATTGCCACCATCGACTCGGAGAAAATCCGCAAGGAATATGACAGTATTGTTTCTGATGGTGATCCTGTCAGCAAACACAACTTCCGTTTGCCGGAAACTATACAGGTTCCTCATGAGGCTGGAGGCAAGGAATACAGAGACCATCTCTTTGTCAGCGAGGCGACGGGAACTGCAAAGCTGAAATTAAATGGCTGGGAAGCCGAACTCATCGAGACGGAGGAAAAGCGTCCGGACTTTGTATGCTGGATTCGTAATCCTTCCAGAGGCTCATGGGCACTTTGTATCCCCTATGAAATCGATGGCGAAATCAAGCCGACCTATCCGGACTTCATCGTAGTGAGAAAAGATGAGCGCGTCGGATATGTGATCGATATCCTTGAGCCTCATAGTCCGGATTTCAAGGATAACCTTGGTAAGGCTAAGGGCTTTGCTGAATATGCACGCCAGAATCCGGGTGTTGGCAGAATCCAGCTCATCCGCATGAGTAAGGATGCGCTCGGAAAGAACCAGTTCAAGAGACTTGATATGTACCGGACGGCAATCCGCGACAAGGTATCTCACGCGATAAACACAGATGAACTCGACCATATCTTTGACACGGACGGGATTATCGGCTAAGGAGGACAGACTTTATGGCAAATGAGCTGCAGCCATTGTCGCTGCTTTTTCAAAATAGATTATTCCGGATACCGGACTATCAGCGAGGCTATGCGTGGCTGCAGCAGCAGTTGGTGGATTTCTGGGAGGACTTGATAAACCTCCAGCCTGACCGCTTTCACTATACCGGCCTTCTATCTCTGAAACCGCTGAAGAGTAAGGAAACTGTCAGCTGGGGCGAGGATCTGTGGCTGGTCGAGAATGGCTACAAGCCTTGCCATATCGTTGATGGGCAGCAGCGCATCACCACGTTTGTCATTCTTTTGAATGAGATTGTGGGCTTTGTGCGCAGTTTGGAAAAGAACAAGGATAAATCCGATAAAGAGATCACCCTTGGCTATGAGACGGTTGAAGAGATTGTCTCGAAATACATCTGCCGGAAAAGGCCGCCGAATGGAGTGGTGACGACTTACCTTTTCGGGTATGAAGTCGACAATCCAAGTGCGGAGTACATGAAGTATAAGGTTTTTGAGGAGCCTTATTCCGGCGCGGTAAACGAGACCTATTATACAAAGAATCTGAAATTTGCTAAGAGCTTCTTTGCTGAGAACATCAGGAAGCTGTATGAGGAGTCTGGAGAAAATGGCCTTGAGGCAGTGAACTCTCTGTACAAGAAACTCACGCAGAAGCTGATGTTTAATCTCCACGAGATCGATGACGATTACGATGTGTTCGTGGCCTTCGAGACTATGAATAATCGTGGTAAGAAGCTGACAAATCTCGAACTGTTGAAGAACAGATTGATCTACCTTACCACGCTCTATGATGATGACGTATTTGACGAGAAGGACAAGACCGCTCTTCGCAAGAAAATAAATGATGCTTGGAAGGAAGTCTATTACCAGCTCGGAAGGAATAAGAGTGTTCCGCTTTCTGATGATGACTTCCTGCGTGCGCACTGGATTATCTATTTCAGATATTCCCGTAAGCGTGGTGACGACTATATCAAATTCTTACTGAGCAAATTCTCCTCGAAGGGCATATTTGAAAAGACACCGGTACTGGTCGAGGCAGAGGCTGAAACGGTTATCAGCGATGATGTTACCGATACGGATGATGATGAGACTGTTGAGACAGAAGAGCCGGAGACCATAGAGGTTTCCAAACTCCAGCCGAAGGAAATAGAGGACTACGTCAATAGCCTCAAAGATATGGCGAAGTACTGGTATGACACATACTTCCCGTTTGAAAGCGTCAACCTTACGGCAGATGAGCAGAAGCGAGTCGACCGTTTGAATCGTATCGGTATTGGCCATTTCAGACCTCTGGTTACTGCAGTCATTAGCCGCAGGGATATATCTGCCAACAGCAGAATTAAGATCTTTGAAGCCATCGAGCGCTTCATCTTTGTCGCATTCCGCTTAGGGAATTTCAATGCATCTTACGGCAGCAGTGATTATTATCGTGCTGCGCGTCAGGTGTATGTAAAAGAAACGGGAGTCGATGAACTCTGCAAAGAAATCTACGACAGAACTACAAATGATATTGATTTTGCTACACAGAACTTTGTCACCAGAATCGAGAAATATTTCTCTACAGGAAACGGTTACTACGACTGGAACAGCCTGCGGTACTTCTTTTATGAGTATGAGGCAAAGTTGGCGGAGAAAAACAACATAGATCGCTTCTGTACATGGTCTATGTTTACGAAATCCGAGAAGGACAAGGTTTCTATCGAGCACATACTTCCTCAGACTCCTACGAAGTTTTACTGGCGTAATATGTTCCGGCAGTTTAAGGATGCGGAAATCAAAGCACTTTCCGGAGCGCTTGGGAATCTTCTGCCTCTGTCACAGAGCGTAAACTCTGCTCTGCAGAATGACAGCTTTGAGGACAAGAAACACTCCAAGACCGCAGGGCGACGCGGCTATGAGAACGGGTCTCACTCGGAGATAGAAGTATCTAAGCTGCAGGATTGGACTGCGTTTGAAATATACAGCAGAACAGAAAAGCTCCTCGTTTTCATGCAGGAGCGCTGGAACCTGCGATTTGATGAGGAGCAGTTAGAAAAATTGATCGGTATTTCATTTGTTAAGGATGGACGTGAGATTCCAGAGGAACTGGAGGAAGCTTCCACAGTCGCACCGGAAACTGTGGACAGCGCGGATGGCTCCGGTGAGGATCAGAGATTACAGTTTTGGACGGCTTTCGTAAACTATGCAAATGAGCACGGCAGAGCATCCGATATTGCTAAACAGAAGGCCTCTGGTCGTACGTATTATGACGTGCATATTGGCGCAAACGGATACCACCTGTTCTTCTCCATTCCTTATGGCAAGCGGATTAAGATGGGTATCTACACCTATAACGTAGATACTTATAATCGCCTTAAGGAATTAAAAGACCAGATTGAAGCAGAATTTGGTGAGAGCTTGAACTGGGAATATTCAAAACCGACAGGGCAAACACGTTCTATCGTTATCGAGGAGAAAGCTGACGACTTTAATCCATCGGAGCAGCCGAAGATATTTGACTGGATCATCGACCACTTTGACAGAATCACAAATTCATTGTCTATGGCCGGAGAGCGACTCAGTCTGGATGGTGATTCTTCAGAGACACGGTTTGAGATCAGGAAACGCTACTGGACATATGCCTTGGTACAAATCCACGAGGCTCACGGCAATCCCGGCTCCTTCAGAAACGTCAATCCATGTACAGATAACTGGATAAATGGCTTCTTTGGTATCGGTGGTTTCTATCTGTGCTGCGTAGCAAATTTTGACTCTGCCCGCAGTGAGGTGGTATTTGCCAGAGCCGAGAAATCGGAGAACAAGGAAGCCTTTGATGCACTCTATCGACACAAGGACGAGATTGAATCGAAGCTGGGCACAAAACTTCAGTGGAACCGAGGAGACGATATCAAATCCTCAAAGGTATTTATTCAGCTTGATAACGTGAGCATTGAAAACGAGGACGATTGGCCTCAAATGGCACAATTCCACGCAGAGTGGTCAAAGAAGTTCTACGATGTAATTGTGCCGTATATAAAGGGTTGAGAGCTATGTATAAATTCGACGAACCTCTCATCCGAGGCACCATGCTAAAAAGAAAAAGCCAGTTCACTGCCGTCGTTCAGATTGACGGCGAGGAACTGATCGCGCATATACCGACCACTAACAGGATCGGTGACGTGGAGAATAAGAATCTGCCCTGTCTGCTTTCGCATCATCCAGATCCGAAGCGCAAGCTGCATTATGACATTGAGGCCGTACTGCTTTCGGATGATGAAAACTGGGTGGGCATCAACCAGATTCTCTCCAACAGACTGGTGGAGCATTTCTTTCGGGAACATGAACTGGATAAAATTGTGGCGGAGTATGACGATATACAGAGAGAGGTCAAACTCGGCATTTCCAAGCTGGACTTCAAGGTCGGAGATACATACCTTGAGGTAAAAACGCCGCTCACTACCATCAATGTGAAATACGGCGAGAGCATCAAGACACTGCCGCCGAAGCCGTTTTCATCGACAGACCGAATGGTGAAGCACGTGAACGAGCTGGCAGGCTCTCTCTCGGAGCACGAGAGGGCGATTTTCCTGCAGGTGTATCAGTATCGCATCACCGAACGCAAGGAACGCTTGCGCTCCACGCATTATGAGGAGGTCTCTGAGACGATCCACAGGGCTGCCGAACAGGGTGTGGAGTTTTGGGAAATCCAGATGGACTTCCGACCGGAGGGCGTGAGTCTTTATAGCGTGGAGAGAAGTACAGATTTATAGGAGGCAGCAGTATGCAGCACGAATGTAAAATAACAGTTCTGGAGACGAAGGTTTTTCCAGAGCTGCAGGAGAAATATCTGGCTGATCCGAATTCCGGTGCCTGTCCATGTTTCAAGCCGGGCGATGAGTTTGTTTTGAAAAGAACACCGGAGCAGGATGATTTTTACCATCTGATGAACGGCAAATTCTGCGGTGAGGCGTGGGATGCCATCAGCCGGTATGTTTATACGGCATTGCAGGGCGGCTCCATAATGAAGAGCTGGACAAACGATGACCGTATGATGATTGCCTGCTGTAATGACGGTACCCGGCCTGTGATCTTCAAGATTGAGCGTATTGACATTCCGGAGACACCGGAGGAGGAAGAATGGCTGGCAAAGCAGAACTTTAAGAACACAGTGGATGATGCTTATACGGGGTGAGGACATAATATGCAAATAATAACCTATCAGGAAAAATACAAGCAGCAGATCATCGACCTAATTCTGGACATCCAGAACAACGAGGCAAAGATCAATCTTTCGCTTGAGGAACAACCTGATCTGCTGGACATACCCACCTGCTATGAAAAGGATGGTGGCGAGTTCTGGCTGGCCGTTGAGGGTGATACGCTCATTGGCACCTTGGCGCTGATGAATAAAGGAAACGGTAATGCGGTTCTTAAGAAGGGCTTTGTTAGAGCGGACTATAGAAAACAAGGTATTCTTGGAAAGCTTTATGCGACGCTTCAGGAGTTTGCAAAGGAGCAGGGACTGACTACCTTTGTTTTTGATACTCCATCCGTGGCCACGAACTGTCATAGCTTTTTTGAGAAGCGTGGCTATCGGCGAATAACAAAATATGAGCTTCCTTTCCCGTATGAATACCCAGACAGGGATTCGTATCTGTACATGATCCAGCAGTAGAGTCGAGTGGATGGTAAACCACAGATTTTCGGACATATTCCCTCAGAGCGAAGTGTCGAGGCGATTGGAAAATATGTGCGGCTGTATTATATAAGTAGGGACAAGCACATCGACCTGTTTCCGAGAACGTCCGCGGTCGAGAAAATGGCAATTTTGAGGTCAAAAAAGCCGTGGATTTATTTCCGAGAACGAACGGACTGATTTTCCGGGGTTTTGACATCCATCTGGAGCAATCGAGCCACGTCGAGACGGTAGTTCTTTTACGTAGGGAAAAGGTTGACGGATATGTGGACATAGATCTGGATGTTGAAAAGCTTGAAAATAATTGAGAAAAATTCGTTTTGAAACATATGCCTATTATATTCATTTGCTGGCAAAATGGTTGACGATGTAAACCAATATAAATATAATTAAGTTATAGATTGAAAGGAGATAATTCTATGGCTACAGTACCGACCCAGATTCGTATAGATGCAGATGTAAAGAAGGAAGCGACAGCGTTGTTCTCAAACCTCGGACTGGATATGTCAGGTGCGGTTAATCTGTTCCTTCACCAGTGTATCCTTCGCGGAGGACTTCCTTTTGCAGTAGAGATGCCTCAGTACTCTCAGAGCACGCTTGACGCAATGGCAGAGGCGAGACGCATATCCCGGGATCCTGACGTCAGGGGATATCGCAGTATGGAAGAGCTGAAAGCAGCACTTGAGGCATGATATACCAGCTGAAATTTACCACAGCTTATAAGAAAAGCTATAAGCTGATGAAGAGGCGTGGCCTTGATTTAAGTCTTTTGGATGATGTTGTTGATCAGCTGCGTCAGGGAAAACAGCTTGACGACAAGTATCATGATCACGGACTCTCCGGTAATTTTACGGGATTTAGGGAATGCCATGTCAAGCCGGACTGGCTTCTGGTATATCTGATAGAGGATGATATATTGACATTAACCCTGGTTGACACAGGTTCCCATTCGGATATTTTCAAAAAATAATCTTCGACAGTCATCAGTCGAAGGCCCTTCAGTACCAGGACGAGTATATGAGGAAACTGATTGATGAATTGGTCGCCGCACACCCGTGAATTTATTCATAAGGTCAATGGCAAAAGCGAAGCGTCCATTGACTGATTTTTTTTGGAGCATGATATAACCAACTGATAAAGGTTCAGAAGTTACTATCAATTTGTGTAATCTTTTTATGACAACTATCCTGATAATCAGCGATAGATGTCTGTATATGATTTACGGAGGCGAAACTGTGTTCAGAAAAATGATTCGGATAAAACAGCAGTTAGAGGATGTCGAATGTATCGAGATACTCAAGAGAGAGAAACGTGGAGTTCTTTCAGTTTTGGGTGATGACGACTATCCTTATGGAATGCCCATAAATCACTTTTATTGTGAGGATGATGGAAAACTCTATTTTCACGGAGGGAAAACGGGTCATAAAATAGATGCGATACGTCGGCACGATAAGGCTTCGTTTTGCGTTTACGACGCTGGCTATAAAAAGGCAGGAGAGTGGGCGCTAAACATAAAAAGTGTGATCGTGTTTGGCCGGATCGAAATCGTTGAAGAACGCGAAAAAGTATATGAGATCGCAAGGAAGCTCAGCTATAAGTTTACAGACGACGAAGAGTATATCGAGCACGAGATCAAGCACTCAGGGTCAGGGACACTTATGTTTGCTCTTATTCCGGAGCATATAACGGGAAAAATCGTGAACGAATCATAGCACTATGAATTATATGTTGCTGCAATCCTAATCCAATCAATTACTTTCCGATTGTTCATCCGGAGGCTGTGGATCCGGATCAAACATCTGGAGAAGTTCAGCAGACGCTTTCAGGAATCCGCGCTGTGCACGGTCTGCGTACTTACGGTTTGTATCGCTGTAGTAGCAGCATGCGCAGCGGTCAAGAGAGTCTTCATTCGGGAACTGCTCTTTCACCTTGGCGGTGTGTTTCAGACCCTTGTTATTCCGCTCAATCAGGTTGGTGGTATAGAGACTGCACCTGATCGGCTCCGGAAACTTATAGAACTGAAACAAGCTTGGCTCTGCCTGGTCAAAGACCTTATGAAGCCGCGGATAAGTATCCTTGTATTTCTCCAGAAACGACTCAAGCTCCTTCCGGGCCTTTTCTGCATCGGCAGCCTGATAGATCTTCTTAAGATCTCCGAGGACTGCTTTACGGTCCTTTTGGCGGATGTACCTGGATACCGTACGGCTCAGATGCACCCGGCATTGCTGATGCTCTGCTTCTGGGAAGTGCCGTTTTACGGCGTCCCGCATACCCTGGAGACCATCGGATGCGAAAAGCAGTACCTGTTTCACACTGCGGGTCTTCAGGTTTGCCAGCATTTCCTCGTAGTTTGCGGCCGATTCCGTTGGATGCAGGGCATAGTCAAGTACCTCCCTGTTGCCTTCGGGTGTGATCTCAAGAAGTACGTGAAGTGGCTCCTTTGCGACACTGTCCCAACGGACATTCAGATATGTGGCGTCCATAAAGATAACCACGTACCGCTCGGACAATGGTCTGTTATGGAAGGTCTGCACCTGAGTCTGAACAGCCTCTGTGATGTTGGAACCGGTGGCTGGAGAGTAATGGTGACCGTAGAGCTTTTCAATAAGATCAGCGATCTCCCGGGTCGTAATGCCTTTCCTGTACAGTGTGATGATTGTTGTTTCCAGATCATCCGTACGGCGGGCGTAGTCCGGGATCAGCTGCTGATTGAACTGGCATTTGCGGTCTCTTGGAATCATTAAATCCAGTTTGCCGTATTTGGTATCCAGACTGCGCGTGTAGAAACCGTTCCGACTGTCGCCGGTCCCGTAGCCTTCAACACTATGCTTTTCGTAACCAAGGAATGCGGTGAGTTCGTTCTGGAGCAGGTCATTGATTGCCTTCTCGAGATGCGAACGAAAGAATTATCTTCCAAGTAGGAACTTGTGGACCGAATTTACAAATACTTCGATGAAGTCAATGAAACTCCTGTGGTCTATCACAGGAAGTACAAGATGGACGAGCTCGACCAGTCAGTTGGTATAGTCAATTAGTTTACGCACTATAGGATGGCCGTATGATGTTAGTAAAGTAACGATCCCTTACATGATGGTCGCAGGCACGGGGATTGCAGATGGCTATATGACAGCATGGTTCATGTATTATCTTCAGAATAACAAAGAAGTAGGCATGGCATTCTTCGGAGAGAATGCGGAAATCCTGACAAATCCGAACTGGCAGGATGTACGTGTTAACGGATAAACAGGAAGGTGGAAAGATTTTGAAATTAGAATGTTAGCAGGAGAAAAATGATATGAACAAGATTGCAGTTATTTTAACAAATGTGGATCATTATGGAAATGATGAGGAGAAAACAGGGCTTTGGTTGTCTGAGGCTACAGAATTTGTAAATACAGTTATTCCAAAGGGGATTGATGTTGACTATATCAGTCCGAAAGGTGGAGGTGTACCTTTGGATCCAAGGAGCTTGGGAAAGCTATATGTGAAGAAAGAAGACAAAAGACTTTGGGAATCTAAGGATTTTCAAGAGAGAGCCTTAAAAAATTCCCTCTGTGCAGATACAGTCAATCCATCAGAGTACGTTGGAATTTATTATACAGGAGGGCATGGAGTGTTATGGGATTTCCCAGAAAATAAACAACTTCAGAGATTAGCATGGGAAATTTATAAAAACGGAGGGTATGTCATGTCGGTATGCCATGGCGTTTGCGGGTTATTGAATATAACAGATGACAAAGGAACGCCTTTAATCAAAGGCAGGAAGATCACAGGCTTTACGAAGGAAGAAGAAATATTGAGCGGTAAATACAAGAAGGTTCCGTTTATTACAGAAACCGAAATTAAGAAAAAAGAGGCTGTTTTTTGTAAAAAATTTCCTTTCCGCAGATATGCTATCCATGATAATAGATTTATTACAGGACAAAATCCTATGTCTGGCGGAGAAGTGGCAAAGGTGTTCTTAGATGTTCTGGAGAATCGTGGATTTTGAAACAAATTTTTGAAGGTGATATGCAAAAGTAAAATATAAATTGACAAAGTTAAGATAAACATCCAAATTTTTGGCCATTTCACGTATGTACAGATGTAGCAATAGGCATTGCCGTAATGTCGAAAAAGAAGTAGCAAATCCCAGTTTTTCTGACAAGCCAGAAGCAGTTACCGCGTTATTTCTTGATATGTTCCCGCACACGGTCGGGACCTTTGATATGTTCGCGCAAACTGTCAGCGGTCATTGTGCATTATAGATACTGCTTCAAGTCACATCGAGACGGTATGCCTCTTGAGCAACATCCAAAAGAAGAGAGAATCCTATGTGACCCTGGATGTGGAGATGAAGGATTATCACCGGATCGTGGGCGACAGGAAGACTTCGGACAAGCTCGCCAGTGGGTAAGCTTCTGGAAACTTCTACTGCCGATTGGTTAAGCGATGAGGTAATTACCCGAACTGGTCATAGTGACTTGATACGAGCGATCATTGAAAGCGGCGAGAGTGCGACGCAAATTGGTTCAATAATCAAAAACATCATCAGTCGTAATGCAAAAGTCGTAATGCAAAACCTTTGATGATGCCGTATTATGATACTATAAATTTGTTAGGGAGCTTTTCTTAGGACGTTACCAATATCGGTAAAACAACAGGCGAATGTTGTTGCGGTGATATGAAAATTGATGAGGAAGGCGTCGGACATCAGATTTTAATGCAGACAGGGAGGCAACAGTATGGCATATTCATCAGGCGGAGGATCATCAAACGACAGTTCTTGGGAAGGTTCGGAATATACCCGGAATCAATACTACGTGCCGGACGGGAGCAGCGTCAAGCCCCTCAGCAGAGGTAGGGCTATTATCTGCTTCTGCCTGTTGATGAGCATGATATGTGGAGCGCCCATGATGCTTTATCAGGATCCGAAACCGGTGGCGATGGATTACAGCGACACTGCAATATCAGTTGATGATCAGGAAGATCTGTTAACGGATAATGAGGAAAATCAGCTGCACAAT